>MDTE01138897.1_pt1 | contig 76738 bp, 70 predicted proteins | sample 811231 | NCBI WGS metagenome assembly MDTE01 (sample SAMN05326651, study PRJNA326480) | marine metagenome | isolation source: seawater | place: Indian Ocean: Red Sea | collected 2010 | reverse complement strand
CGGTGAAAGCGGCACGCGAGCTGGGTTCAGAACGTCGTGAGACAGTTCGGTCTCTATCCGTTGTGGGCGTAGGAGATTTGAGGAGAGCTTTCCCTAGTACGAGAGGACCGGGAAGGACGGACCTCTGGTGTACCGGTTGTTCCGCCAGGAGCATCGCCGGGTAGCCATGTCCGGATGTGATAAGCGATGAAAGCATCTAAGCACGAAGCCAACTCCTAGATGAGATCTCCCATTCCTGATTTATTAGGAATTAAGGCTCCCGGAAGACTACCGGGTTGATAGGCCGTGAGTGTAAGGCGAGTAATCGCTTCAGCTAAACGGTACTAATAAGCCGAGGACTTGACCTACATTATGGTTTGGTTACTAATTAAAATTCATATTACTAAGGATTAAATTGATTTAGTTTTGACTGATGTTTTCATCGCGGGGTGGAGCAGCGGCAGCTCGTTGGGCTCATAACCCAAAGGTCGCAGGTTCGAGTCCTGCCCCCGCTACCAAATTCTAATTTTATAGTTATTCTTTTACATTTTTTAGTTGTTTAATTTCTTCAGTACTTATTCTTGTGTTATTCTTTGATAAAATATTAGTACCTACCAACTTGATTTTTATAAAAGGGATTTTATAATGACGGAAATCTTTATTTACTATAGGTAGAGGAAAAAATAATAAATCAAATTTTATACTTACATAAAGCTTGTATTTAAAAGAATGGAGTTTTAAACAATGAAAGGTGTTGAAGTTGTAGCTAAAATATTGAAACAAGAAGGAGCGGAGTATTTTTTTTGTTATCCTAATCATTCATTGATTGAGGCGTGTGCTAAGGAAGGAATTCGCCCAATTCTATGTCGACAGGAAAGAGTAGGAATGGCTATTGCTGATGGCTTTAGTCGAACTACTAATGGAAAGCGAATTGGAATTTTTGCTATGCAACAAGGACCTGGAGCTGAAAATGCTTTTCCAGGAGCTGCTCAAGCATTTTCAGATTGTGTTCCAATTCTTTTACTACCTGCAGGAGTTCCTACAAACAGATCTTTTATTACACCTGAATTTTTTGCTACAGACAATTATTCTAATATAACCAAATGGCAAGCATCTGTGAATTATGTGGAAAGAATTCCTGACTTTATGAGGAAGGCATATTATCAATTGAAAACAGGAAAAGGGGGGCCAGTATTATTAGAGTTGCCTATCGATGTTTTAGGTGCAGATTTTGAAGGAGATATTGAATATCAAGTTGTTTCTGGAAATAAATTTTCGCCTGACAAATCAGAAATTAATCAAGCAGTTCAAGTTTTGTTGAATTCTAAAAAACCTGTAATTTATGCCGGCCAAGGCTGTATGTATTCTGAAGCTACAGATGAATTATTACAATTTGCTGAGATTTTAAATGCCCCAGTTATGACCACATTACCAGGCAAAAGTGCATTTCCAGAAAATCATCCTTTGTCTTTAGGTGCTTCTGCTGTATCTTCTACTAGGCCTGTTGTAGAAATTTTGAATGATGCTGATGTAGTTTTTGGTATTGGTACAAGTTTGACCAAAACTGGATATGGGAAAAGTATTCCAAATCCAAATGGGAAAATCATTATACATTCAACTAACGATTTTGGTGATATTAATAAGGATTATCAGTCAGATTACTCTTTAGTTGGAGATGCAAAGTTAACGTTGCAACTTTTGATAGATGAAATTAAGATTCAAACATCTGCAAAAGGTAGAGTTGTTAATGTTTCTCCGGTTGATAAAATTAAAAAATTGAAGGATGAATGGTTGTCTGATTGGGATTCAGAATTGAATTCTGATGAATTACCAATGAATCAATATAGAATAATTAATGAATTGATGAAAAATATAGATCTTGAGAAGACTATTGTTACACATGATGCAGGTAGTCCTAGAGATCAAATAGTTCCTTTTTGGCAAAGTATTACTCCTAGAACTTATATGGGGTGGGGAAAATCTACTCAATTAGGTTATGGATTAGGATTAATTATGGGCGCAAAGTTGGCGGAACCTGAAAAATTATGTATCAATATAATGGGAGATGCTGCTATTGGGATGGTTGGGATGGATTTAGAGACTGCTGTAAGAAATAAAATTGGTATATTAACAATTGTGTTTAATAATGGAATTATGGCAATTGAGAGAGACACAATGCCTTATGCTAATGAAAAATATGGAACTTTATCTGAGGGAGGAGATTATTCAAAAGTTGGTGAAGGATTGGGTGTATGGACTCGAACAATTAAGACGCCTGAAGAATTTGTAACTACTTTAAATGAAGCAAAAAAAATTGTTGCATCGGGGCAACCTGTTTTATTGGATTGTTTGGTTAAAGAAGGGTATAAATTTTCTCATCGGAGAGAATAAAATTTTTTTAAGTATTTGCAATGAAATAGAATTGTGTTTTTTATGAAAAATATATTTGCTTTGAAACTAATTTCTCAGATTACGATTTATTTGTCTTTTTCTTTTTTAATCACTTTACTTCATTTTTATCACGTAATTCCGTCTGCGAATGATTTATATGCCAATATTGGTGCGGCAATAGAGCCTGTAAAAGAATGTTTTCAAGGTGGGTGTGTAAATAAAATACCTGAAGTTGGAATTTTGAAATCCCTTAGTTCGTATGGGGTGTTACTTTTCCTTTTTTATTCAAAGATTTTCCTATTTGTAACGTTAATATTTTTTGCTAATTATTGGATCATAAATTTTTTCTTTTCAAAGCATCAGGAAAAATTCGAATTAGCTGAGGATTTTTTCCTGTCAGGAATTAATTTTCTTTATTTGAGAAATGTTTTGTATTTGATGGGGCTGATAGTCCCAACATTTTTTTCTATGAATCTTCCAGAAATATTGATTTTTGAAGTATTTATATGGCTATTGTTATTTGTAGTTAACGTTTTAATTTTAGGAAATATTTCTATAAGGCTAGATTTAGATGGTTTGGTTATTGATTCTAGTAAGGAGCAATTTTCAGTAAAAATAAGTTCTATGATTCGTCAGGCGGTTTTAGTATTAAGTTATATAATTTTAGCTACAATTTTAGTTTCTATATTTTTTTCAAATTTATTGAGTAATTTACCAGAAATTTTATTAGGTGATACTGTGATTGCAGTATTGATTTTTGTTTTCATCATATTACTAGTATCAGTTTTTCCTATATTTTTCCAAATATTTTTAGTATATGGTTTGTTTATGATGGGAGTTGGAGTTGAAGTTATGATAATTTCAATTTTTGTTGGCCCATTTATGTCATATTTTGAATTTAATTTTGTTAAGGAAAGATTTATTAAAAATTATGGTTCTTTATTCAAAATAACTTGTGCTGCATTGATTGGAACTTTTGTAGGTTTATCAAGTTTAGGAATAATGAAAATTTTTCCTGATGTTAATCCTATAATTATGGCTAAAGATTCAAAAGAACAGATTGAGCTTTCAGGATATTTTTCACGAGCTATGGATGCTGCAAATTCAGCTTCAGATCAAATTCCTGAGGAGCAAATTTATCCTACGGTTTTTTCAGATGTTACTCAAGATTCTGGTACTGAATTTATACATCATGAACCGGACAGAGAGTTAATGATGATAGGTGGTGGAATTGTAATTTTTGATTATGATAATAATGGTTTCAATGATGTTTATGTAGTGGACTCAAATGGGCCAAATTTTTTGTTTCATAATAATGGAGATGATACATTTGAAAATGTAGCAACTTTTGCTGGTGTAGATGATTCTGAAGAATCTGGAAATGGTGGATGTGCTGCTGATTATGATAATGATGGGGATGTTGATTTGTATGTGACAAATTATGGTATGAGCAAATTTTTTGCAAATAATGGGGATGGAACTTTTCATGACGTGACTCAAACTTCTAATTTGTCAGAATCTAGGTTTGGATTTAGATCTACTGGATGTGCTTGGTGTGATTATGATAGGGATGGATTTTTAGATTTAGTAGTAGTAAGGCATTTAAATGAATGGAACCCAATGCTTTTACAGGAAAAGAGTTTTTTAGATGCGGTAGGTATTTTAGCTTTATTTCATAATAACTCTGACGGAACATTTTCTAATCAGACTTTTTTGTTAGGCGATGTGAATGCCTTACCTCAATCTCAAGGTATTAATTTTGGTGAATTGTTTGGTTCTGGATTTCAACCAGCTTGGTTTGATTATGACAATGATGGGGATTTGGATTTGTATATAGTAAATGATATGGGTGAAGATATTCAGCCTAATGTAATGTGGCGAAATGATGGTGTAAAAACAAATGGAGACGTTATTTTCACTAATGTTTCTGAAGAAACAAGAACAAATGTAGCAATGTTTGGGATGGGAATTGCAGTTGGTGATTATGATTTAGATGGTTATTTAGATATGTTTTTAACAAATATTTACAATAACGTTTTATTTAATAATTTAGGAGATGGTAGTTTTTTAAATGTTTCTTCCTCTGCTGGGACAGAGTTGGGTTTGATTGGCAAGCAATTAAGAGTTGCATGGGGTACTGTATTTTTTGATTATGATAATGACGGGAAAGAAGATTTATATATGGTTAGTGGTTATTTGAAAGGTGTTCCTAATCCGATTAACCCAGATAAACAGAAGAACGTTCTTTTGAGGAATCAAAGTGATGGTACTTTTTTAGATGTTTCAAATGGTTCTGGCATATCAGATGATGGTTGGGGCAGGGGTGTTTCTTTTTTTGATTTCAATAATGATGGATGTTTAGACTTATATTTAACAAATTTCAATCAGAATTCAAAGTTATTTAAAGGTTTATGTGAAATTCAAAATAATTGGATTACTATCAAATTAATTGGTGGAGTAAGTAATAGAGATGCAGTTGGCGCTAGGATTGAATTAGAAGCAGATGGTCAAAAAATGATTAGAGAAATAAATGCAGGTAGTAGTTCTATGGGACAAAATATGATAGAAGCTCATTTTGGTCTTGGTAGTGCAAACAAAATTGAAAATTTGAAAATTAAGTGGCCTAGTGGAATAATACAATTTTTGAATAATGTTCAAATAAACCAATATTTGGTTATTAATGAACAACTAGATTGAATTTTTCAGGTATTTTTAATACAAAATTATAAATACATAACTCTGTAGGTAATATTACTTCAAGGATAATACTTTTATAATTGGTTGAGGATAATGCAATGCTCTGTCAGATTTAGGATTCAGGAGAGTTTCTTTGTTTCAAGCTTTATTAAAATACTTTTCTTATTTCTATATTATATCTTATTTGGTCTTTATTAGTTGTACAACTGGTGAAGATTTTGATAGTCAGCCAAATAATTTTTTAGACGGAAGTAATATTTCTAGAGAAATTGAATCTGAAAAGGCTTTAGTTCCCAAAGAAGCTAAAGAAATGAATTCAGTTTCAATTATTCCACAATCAACTCCTTTACCTTCGGCTCCAGCAGCCACACCATTACCCCCTGCACCGGCACAGCCTACTTTGAAAAAAAATTATATAAGTATTAAACCTACGATTGTACCTGTACAAAGGCCTTCTCAATCGAAAACAAAATCATCAGTAAAAATATTAGATAAACCTATTGTTTTGGATACAGATCAGAAACTTAATTTTGCTGTGAGGGCACCAGCATATCATGTGAGACCCTGGAAAGAAGGGTCTGATCAAAGAACTTGGATGACTTCAGCATTTATGCCTATTTTTAGATTTGATTCTGATAACAACATCCAGCCTTCAGTAGCATTAGATTATGCAATCAGTGAAAATCAGTTAGAGTATACAATCTTTTTAGACCCTGAGGCTATATTTACTGATGGATCAAAATTAACAGCTAGACATATTAAGGAAAATTTAGAATTTGGTTCTATTCCAGAACAGCAAGTTTCTTGGGGGGCGTTAACAAGTATAACTCGATTGATTTTGGGATGTGATGACTTAATAAATGGTTTTTCTGACCAATGTGTTGGATTAGAAGTTGTTGATGATCATATATTGTTGATTAAATTGAATGAAGTTCACCCAACTTTCCCGAAGGAATTGTCAAAATGGCTTACCGGAATACAAAAGATAGACAATGTAAAACAAAATCCTGATTGGGAAAAAAATCCTATTGGAGTAGGGCCTTTTGTAGTTAATTGGGATAGTGAATCTGGTGAAGTTAATTTAAAGAGAACGAACAATCATTGGATAGATTATTCTGGAACAATCTCAGATGTGAATGTTGTTCCAATTATTGATTCTAAAGAACAGTTAGATTTGTATTCATCCTCAAAGTTAGACTTAATTATCGCTACTCCTTCAAATCAACCGATGGTATATAACATTGGTAGTAAATATTTTTCTGAATTACATCCTATTCCTTATGGAGGAGTATTTTATTATGCTTTTGATGTGAGTCAATCTCCTTTTGATGATCTTAACTTCAGGAAGGCTGTTATCTCATCTGTAGATGTTCCACAAATAAATCGTTCAGTTTTTTCATCCAGAGAAAAGTCAGCTTTTGGATGGCTAACTCCTGAAACAGCTTGCTTCGATGAATATTTTCAGAATCCTATACCTTACAATCCTCAAAAAGCAAAAGAATATTTTGCTTCTTCACAGTATTATAGTTTACAGAAATTGGATTTGCCGGCTTTAAGGATTTCTCACAAAAATCATAGGAAAGATTGGGTTGCCTGGAGTCAAGGCTTTCAAGCTATGCTTGGATTTAATTTGGGTATTCCTGTTGAAATTTTATTAGAAGATTCTATTTTTGATGGACAAGTTAATTTTGGAAGATTTAGTCAAACTATTACTGATGCAGACCCATATTTTATTCTTTGGAATTTGAGTCATCCTGACTCAGACGTACTTAAGTCTCAATTTAGGTTTACAGATAGCTATTTAGAACAACTGATTGAAAATGCAGTAAAAATACCTGTGAATTCTGCTGGAGGGGGGTTACAAGACGCAAATTATTCAAATAAAGAAAGATGTGATGCATTCCGGGAAATTGAAATGTATTTGTTAAGTAATGCATATGGAATTCCAATTATTCAGGTGAATCATCAATTTTTAGTAAAACCATGGGTGGAAGGCTTTAGAACAAGCGTGAATTATGATATTACTTCACTGGCATCGATTAAAATTTCTCAAAGACAATAATATTAGAAAAAAATAAATGATTGTATTATTGTATTTTTAAATAGACATTTAATTATCTAATTTATTAGTAATTCATGATTTTTTCCGTATTCTTGTGGATATCTATTGAAATCTTTAATGTTGTACTAGACGATCTATGATAGAATACTCGAATTGTTCAGCTATCTTTAAATATGTTGGATACTTAAAACATTTTTTATTTATGCTAGGTGGTAAAAATGGCCAAGAATGACGTAATACTTGAAGTTCAAAATTTGCAGACTCATCTTGGGTCTCGAGAAGGTACTGTTAAAGCAGTTTCAGGTTCCACTTTTGAAGTTAGAAAAGGTGAAACTCTAGGGTTGGTTGGTGAAAGTGGCTGTGGTAAAACTATGACAGCCTTATCTATTATGGGCCTTGTGCCTCCACAACTTGGAGGTGTAGTAGGTGGTAGTATGCTTTTAGATGGCGAAGACTTAGTACAGATGTCTGATTCTGAAGTTCGAAAAAGAAGAAGTACAAAAATGGGGATGATTTTTCAGGATCCTGCTACTTCTTTAAATCCTACAATGAAAGTCGGTCCACAAATTGCTGAAACTCTACAGATACATATGGGTCTAGATGAAAAAACTGCTAGGACTAGAGTTATTCAATTATTAGATAGAGTAGGAATTCCTGCTCCTGCTACTAGATATTACGAGTATCCTTTTCAGTTTAGTGGTGGTATGAGACAGAGGGTTATGATTGCTATTGCACTGAGTTGCAATCCTATGTTATTGATAGCTGATGAACCTACAACTGCTTTGGATGTTACAGTACAGGCACAGCTCTTAGAGCTAGTTAAAGATCTTCAGAAAGAGGAAGGGATGTCTGTAATATGGATTACTCATGATTTGGGTGTTGTTGCTGAATTATGCGATCGAGTAGCAGTAATGTATGCTGGTTTCATTGTAGAAACTGGTACTGCTGATGATATTTTCTTTAAACCTAAACATCGATATACTGCATCATTATTAAAATCTCTACCTACAATGGAAAAGAGATCAACGGATGAATTAGCTTCCATTCCTGGTATTGTTCCTAGCCTTGCAAATTTGAAGCCGGGATGTCCATTTATGAATAGATGTGATAATGCCGTGGACAAATGTGCAGAAGAAAATCCTGCGCTAGAAGAAATGACAAAAAATCATTATGCTGCTTGCTGGAACCCAGTTAAATAGTAAAGACTTTATAAAACTTTTAAACAAATAAATTGTAATTAAAAAGGATCTGGATAAAATGGCTGAAGAAACCAAAACTACAAATACTGCTATTGCTCTTGATGATGGTGTGAAGCCTGGTGAAGTTCTAGTTGATATTAAGGGACTTAAAACACATTTTTCTGTAGGTACTAAAGGAGTTGTATTTGGCATAGGCGCTGACAGGAAAACTGTTTTGGCTGTCGACGGAGTTGATTTGGAGATTAGAAAAGGTGAGACTCATGGATTAGTTGGTGAAAGTGGTTGTGGTAAGTCTACTTTAGGTTATACATTACTACAATTAGCAGACCGAACAGATGGTTCAGTAACTTATGCAGGCAATGATTTAACTAAAATGCCTAAAGATGAATTAAGAACTTATCGAAGGAATCTTCAAATAATTTTTCAGGATCCTGCTGCAGCTTTGGATCCTAGAATGACAATTGGGCAGGCAATTTCAGAAGCTCTAGAAATTCATTCTATTGTTCCAGAAGATGAATTTGATGATCGTGTTACAGAGCTTTTAAGAACTGTTGGATTGAATCCTTATTTTAGGAATAGGTATCCTCATGAATTTAGTGGTGGTCAGCAGCAAAGAATTGTAATTGCTAGAGCTTTAGCTGTGCAACCTAATTTCATTGTTTGTGATGAACCTATTTCAGCTCTTGATGTTTCGATTAAAGCACAGATATTAAATTTGTTGGAAAATTTGCAAGAAGAACTTGGTTTGACTTATTTGTTTATTTCTCACGACTTAAGAGTTGTTAGGCATATTTCTGATACTGTTTCGGTTATGTATCTAGGTAAAATTGTTGAACAGAGTACATCTGATGGCTTGTATGATGATCCTCTTCATCCTTACACTAAAGCCTTATTGTCTAGTGTTCCAGCTGAAAATCCTAAGGTTGCTAAATCTAAGAATAGAATTGTTTTAGAGGGTGATGTTGCGAGTCCTATTGATCCTCCGAGTGGTTGTAGATTCAGGACTAGATGTCCTATAGCAGAAGATGCTTGTGCTGATTCATCTCCAGAACTAAGAGAGATTAATAAGGGCCATTTTGTAGCTTGCCATTTGGCTTAAAATTAGCATAATTTTAGTAGGTATGACATCTGAATAATCTTTTTTTGTTATTTTATAGATTGTTACTGTTAGCGTTTTTGCTTACCTTTTTTAGTTTCGCAGCTTTAGATAAAGGTGTTATAAATATATTTGTTAATGCTGTAGTTGCTGTCAAATCTACTTTGGTTGCTCAATATGAGTATTATAAAAATATTTCTGAGACTTCGGATAAATTTATTTTAGCTTCTGAAGCATATTTTCGTAGCATAATATTATTGTTATCTGGAATAACAATTGGTTCTTTTTTGGGTTTCGTTTTAGGTATAATTAGTGGAGTAAATCCAAATTCAAAATTTGCAGGAATTTCTTCTTATTTTAGTTTTGCAGGTATTTTCGTTCCAAGTTTTTTGTTGGCTTTGTTAATTTTGATTATTTTTGTTAGATATGTGGGACCTGCTACAGGCATTAGATTTGTTTTAATTAATCCAATGGTGGATATTTTTGATCCCAGAAGACTATTAGCACCTAGTTTAGTACTTGCTGTTAGGCCTATGGCTTTTATTACTCAGATAACTATTGGTGCTTTAAGTGAAATAGTTCAAAAAGATTATATTCGTACCGCTAGAGCTAAAGGATTAAAATCAACGGTAATTCTTTTCAGACATATTTTGCCCAATATTGCTTTACCTTGCTTGACAGCTATAAATTCTTCGATTTTTTTCTCTTTAAGTAGTTTGATTATTGTTGAATGGTTATTTGCTTGGAATGGTGCAGGGTATATGTTGTTAGATTCTGTTGACAAGCGAGATGCAGTATTAACAACCTATTTACTGATATTTATTGGTTCTAGTTTTATGATATTAAATTATTTAATCAAACTTCTTATGATTCATTTAGATCCTAGAAGTACGGGTTTTAATTAAAATACTTTCAAGGATAAATTTATGAGACATAAGAATATTGATTCAATTAATGTGTCTAATAATAGACAGTTGTTTGTAGATGATTATTTGATAGATTCTAATCAAGATATTGATTTTAAATTACACAATTTGATTCCTCGGGAAACAGCATTAGATCTATCAAGTCCATGGGAAGGTGTTACATGTGATTATCATAAGGTTTTTAAAGATGGTGAGAAATTTCGGATGTACTATAGAGGGACTAGTCATTCAGGATACACGATTAATTCGATGCTTTCATTGAATGAAAAAGTTGTTAAATCTCATGCTGAAGTAATATGTTATGCCGAAAGTGATGATGGAGTTAATTGGATTAAACCATCATTAGGATTGTTTGAATTTGCAGGTAGTAAAAATAATAATATCGTTTGGATGTCTGAGTTTGAAACACATGATTTAGTACCTTTTAAAGATGAAAATCCAATTTGTAAAGAGGAAGAAAGATACAAAGGTATAGTTTGGGTCAAGAATTTTATTTATGCTTTAAAGTCTCCAGATGGATTGAAATGGAGCTTTATGAGAGATGAGCCAATTTTAACAGATGGGCCATTTGATTCTCAAAATGTTCCAATGTGGGATCCATTTAGATCATGTTATGTGATTTTTACAAGAGGTAAAATAGGACAAGGTGGTTCATTTGGTGGAGGTTATAGGTGGATTCGTACGGCGACTTCTGAAAATTTCCTTGATTGGTCTGACTTGATTCCTATTGAAACAACAGGTTCATCTTTAGAACATTTGTATACTAATGGTGTCGTATCTTATGAGAGATCTCCAGGTTTGTATTTGGGATTTCCACGAAGGTTTTCACCAGCAAGATTGCCGTTTAAAGATTCAACTTGGCCTGGAACATCAGATTCAGTTTTTATGAGTAGTAGGGATGGAATTCATTGGGATAGAAGGTTTATGGAATCATTTATAAGACCCGGATTGGATGAAAGAAATTGGACTTCAAGAAATAATTTGTTGTCATGTGGAATTCTACAAACATCAAACACTGAATTATCAATGTATATTCTTAGACATAGAGATTTTCCATCATGTCGTTTTGATCGAGCTACTATTAGATTGGATGGATTTGTTTCTATTAATGGAGGCTATGGTGGTGGAGAAATTAGTACAAAGTTATTACATTTTTCTGGACAAAATTTATATTTGAATTATTCAACTTCGGCTGCTGGATTTATAAAAATTGAACTTCAGAGTCCTAATGGTAAATACATTGAAGGATACTCAATTGCAGATTCACCAGAGATTTTTGGTGATCATTGTGAAGGATTAATTCGATGGAAAAATGGTGCAAATTTACCTGTTGAAGCTGTGCAGTCAGGATTAGTGAAATTGCGGTTTATATTAAAGGATGCAGACATTTATTCGTTTAAATTTGCTTAGATTAATCAGTTAGCTTATTACTATGATATACTGCTATTTGATTTAAACTTGTTCTGAATATTTTTCAGAATCATATTTTGTATAAAAAATGAAAGTTTTGAGTTGTAAAATGATTGAATTAATTAAAAATGGAACTATTACTTCTCCTAAAGGTTTTGTTGCTGGGGGCATTTCGGCTGGTATAAAAACAAGTAGCGAAAATAATTTGGATTTAGGTATTGTTAAATCAAAGAATCTTTCAAATGTAGCTGCTACTTTTACCTCAAATAAAGTTGTTTCACCTTCTGTAACAGTTAGTAAAGAAAAAATTGCTTTAGGCAATTTAGCTCAAGCTATTATAGTAAATAGTGGATGTGCTAATTGTTGTGTTGGTAAGCAAGGATACCTAGACGCTCAAGAAATGTGTGATTTAGCTGCAGCTCATTATTCAATTTCTTCTGAAAATATTTTTGTAGCTAGCACAGGAATGATAGGTGTTGAGTTGCCTATGGCTTTAATTCGCAACAATATTGGGAATATTAATTTAACTGAAGATGGAGGACATGATTTTGCCAAATCAATTATGACCACTGACACGAGACAAAAAGAAATTGCTGTTTCATTTGAAGTAGACGGTTCTAGAGTAACTATTGGTGCAGTTGCAAAAGGTGTTGGCATGATTCATCCTAATATGGCAACGATGCTTTGTTTCATTTCAACTGATGCAAATGTGGAAAGTAACTTCTTACAGACTTCTTTAAAAAATGCTGTGGATACCTCGTTTAACATGATTGACGTAGATGGTGATCAAAGTACTAATGACTCAGTTTTTGTTATGGCAAATGGTGTATCAGGAATTTCAGAAATTAATCACAATTCTAATTCAGCTAATGATTTTCAAGAGGCATTGTCTTACATATGTACCCAATTGGCTAAAGAACTTGTTAAAGATGGAGAAGGTGCTCAACGATTGCTTGAAGTGACTGTGGAAGGTGCAAATTCATTGAGTGATGCAAGAAAAGCAGCTAGGTCAGTTGTAGGTTCATTACTAGTAAAATCTATGGTTCATGGTGGAGATCCAAATTGGGGTAGAATAATGATGGCTTTAGGGAAATCTGAAATTCAAGTTATTGAATCAGAAATTGACATATATTTAAATGATATCCATATAGTACATGAAGGTGTTTCAATTCCATTCTTGAAAGAAGCTGTTGTAAGCGCTATGCGTGTGGATGAAGTTAATTTCAAGATTAATATAAATCAAGGAAATGAAAGTGCTACAGCTTGGGGTTGTGATATGACTGAAGAATATGTAATTTTCAATTCTGCATATAGTACGTAAATTCTCCATATAGTACGTAATTTAATTTGTCTACTGGATTGAATAATCTATGATAAAGTGTGACAATTATTAGAGTGATATTTTAAAGGTGTTTTTCTAATGGAATCAGGAAAATTGGATAAATCTGATTACTCTTCGGAGCCAAATAATGTATTAGATGAATTTAATAATGTTCTTAAGAGTTCTACAATTATTTCTGAACGGATTGTTGTAGTTAAATTAGGAGGTAGTACTTTAGGCAAACACGATACCACTATTCAGGATATTGTTAAATTACAATCTGAAGGTTTTTATCCTATTGTTGTTCATGGTGGTGGAAAAATAATTTCTGATTGGATGAATAGAATAGGTGCCAGACCAAAATTTATTAAAGGTTTACGAGTTACAGATCAAGAGAGTTTGAATATTGTAATTTCTGTTTTATCTGGCTTGGTAAATAAAACTTTAGTGAGTGAAGTCAATAGCTCAGGAGGGCAAGCTTTAGGATTGTCTGGAGTTGATGGAGGTATTTTAAGAGCCAAAATCACAAAGCCCGAATTAGGTCTTGTGGGTGAAATTGAGCACGTTAATTCACAGCCATTACAGGTGTTGATTAAAAATAATATTATTCCTATTATTTCTCCTGTTTCAATTCAAATTGATCAGCTAGGTAATTTAACTGATCAAATGTTGAATGTTAATGCGGATACAGCTGCAGGTCATATTGCTAAAACCGTTGGTGCTGGCAAATTAGTATTTATGACTGATGTTGAAGGTGTTTTGGATCCCTATAGGAGATTAATTTCTAGGCTTACATCACAACAAGCTATGGGTTTAATTAATTCAAAAGTTGTTGAAGGTGGTATGATTCCAAAAATTGAAGCGTGTGTAAATTCTTTGGAAAAAGTTGAATCCGCATCTATTGTTGATGGAAGGATTTCACATTCTTTGCTTGATTATATTAATGGTAATAAAATTGGCACTAAATTTGAATAGGAGAATTAAATGAATTTTCAGGAAGATTCCGGATTGCCGTTTTCTTTAAGTCAAATCAATCAACTAGGAATAAGCAGATATTATCGTTGGATTTTTGTGATATTAGCTGCCTTTTTGATTTTTGTGCCTTTATATTTTTTACAAGGTTTATACACAGATTATTTATGGTTTTCTAGTTTGGGATTTTCTTCTGTTTTTATTACAGTTTTAACCAATAAAATAATTTTGTTTTTTATAGGGGCTTTGATTTTTGCATTTCCTGCTATTATAAGTTTTTATTTTGCAAGGAAATTTTCTTGGGGACCAGTTGAAATTTTAATGCCTGAATCAACATTTAATTTTTTGAATAAAGCAATCATTGTTGGTATGGGGATATTTATTGGAGTTTCTAGTACTATTTTTGGAGTTTTACTTGCTAGATCTTGGGAAACAGTTTTAAAGTTTTTTAATAGTTCTAAATTTGGAGTTGTTGACCCAATATTAAATAAAGATTTAGCTTTTTACATTTTTGATTTGCCATTTTATGAATTGGTGCAAAATTGGATTTTGTCTGCCATTTTACTTATTCTTGTAGGTAGTTTGTTAGTTTATTTTGTGAATTATACTTTCCGAGGAATGGCATTTAAATTTAACTCGGGATTGAAAATACATTTTTCGATACTTTTTTCTTTATTTATGGTGGTTGTATCTATTAGTCATTTTATTCAGAGATGGAAAATTCTTCATGGATCTGGAGAAATTGTTAGTGGTGCTGCTTATAGTGATGTTTTTGCACGTATGCCTGGTTTAACTATTTTAGGTGTGATTGCATTAATGGTGGCCGTAATTATTTTAGTAAATATATATTTTAACGGTATTAGGTTATTGATTGCAGGTGTAGCATTATGGGGTGTTGCAGCTATAATTTTAACAATTGGATGGCCTAATGCAGTTCAGAGATTTACTGTAACGCCAAATGAGTATCAGAAGGAATCTCCATATATAGGTCATTCCATTAAAATGACTAAAATTGGATTTGGAATTCAAAATATAACAGAAGTTGAATATCCTGTAGAGTATGAATTGGATCTTGAAACCGTGCAAGCAAGTTCTGAAACTATTGGAAATGTTAGGTTATGGGATCATGCTCCATTATTAGATGTCTACAAACAAATACAATTGATTCGTCCTTATTACGATTTTAATGATGTTGATGTAGATAGGTATACTTTGGATGGTAAATTAAGACAGGTAATGTTAGCTGCTAGAGAGGTTAATGTTGAAAAACTTGATGACGAGTCTGATACTTGGGTAAATAATAAATTAAGATACACACATGGTTTTGGTCTTTCTATGAGTCCGGTAACAGAATTCACTTCTGAAGGTCGTCCAAAATTTTTCGCGAAAGATATTCCATTAGATGGGGAGTATAAAATCATGGATTATTCAGCTGGTTCTGAATATATGATTTTGAAAAATCCAAGAATTTATTATGGCGAAAAAACTACAGAATATATAATTGCTAATTCAGATACAGATGAACTTGATTTTCAAGCACAAGGTGGAGAGATCATGAGTAATCATTATTCTGGAAGTGGTGGAGTTGGAATCGGGTCATTTTTTAGAAAATTATTGTATGCGATTGAAATGCGTGATCTTAATATTCTTATTAGTAACCAAATTAATAGAGATACAAAAATTTTATATGATAGAAATATACAAGAAAGAATTAATAATGTAATGCCTTTTATTGGGCTAGATAAGGATCCATATTTGGTTGTTGGTGATGGCAATCTTGTTTGGATGCAAGATGCATATACTTTTTCAAATCGATTTCCATATTCCGATAAAAGCGAAACTTCTATAGATAATCCGTACTGGGAAGACACACAATTTAGCTATATTCGTAATAGCATTAAAATTAGTGTTGATGCTTATTCAGGCAAAATAAATGCATATATATGGGACGATTCAGATCCAATAGCTAAAGTATATAAAAATATTTTCCCTGATTTATTTATTGATAGGTCTGAAATGCCAGAGTATCTTTTAAATCATGTAAGATATCCTCAAGATTTATTTTCTATACAATCTGAGAAATATCTTAAGTTTCATATGGATAATTCATTAGATTTTTATAATTTAGAAGATGTTTGGGATATACCAGATGAAAAAGTTGGCCAAAGTGATGAACTACAAGACGTTTTGCCTTACTATGCAATTATGAAGATTCCAGGTATGGATACTGAGAAATTTACTTTATTAATTCCATATACTAGAAACGACCCACCTATTATGTCCGGATGGTTGGCTGCTGGAAATGATGGTGATGATTATGGTAAATTAACTGCTTTACTTTTTCCAAAGGATAGGCAAGTTGATAGTACTAGACAGATAGAGGCAAGGATAGATAATGACTTGGAAATTTCTCCTGAGCTAACTTTATTGTGTCAACAGGGTTCAATTTGTTTGAGAGGTAATTTGTTAGTATTGCCTTTGAGTCATGCTGGTAAATATGGGCTACTTTACGTAGAGCCTATATATTTGCAAGCAGAAGGTGTAGATTTTCCAGAGTTGAAAAAAGTAATTATTGCAACTCAAGAAAAAGTTGTTATGGAAGATAGTGTGCCAAATGCTATAAACGCCTTATTAGGTACAAGTGGAGATGTTATTTATAGTAATAGTGACTCTGATGCACAACAATCTGTAGACAATTCATCTACTGATATTGTTAAAAAAATGATTGAATCATTGAAGGATAAAATTGAGGGCTTGAAGAAGACTTTAAATGAATTAGAAAATTCGTTAAATATTTTAACAGAGAGCTTAGAGGAAAAATAATATGTTAATTGATTGGAAGAAAATTGAAAGCGAACTATACATGTCTTGCGTTAATAGACAGCAAGTTGTTTTAGTAAGAGGTGAGGGTAATTGGGTTTGGGATGATGATGGTAAAAAATATTTAGATTTTACTTCTGGTTGGGCTGTCAATAATGTTGGTCATTCAAATGAAGATGTTGCTTCTGCTATCTCTTTGCAAGCTAAAACATTGTTACAGACTTCTAATCAATTTTATACTGTTCCTCAGTTAGAATTAGCTGAAATTTTGATATCTAATAGTATTTTCAATAGAGTGTTTTTTTCTAATAGCGGAGCTGAAGCTAATGAAGGTGCATTTAAACTTGCTAGAAAATATGGCAAAATCAACTTAAATGGTGCTTATGAAATTATTACAGCAAAGAATTCGTTTCATGGTAGAACTCTTGCAACTTGGTCGGCTACAGGCAAACCTCATGATGAGGATGTTTTTCAGCCCTTACCTTCAGGATTTATTCACGTAGAATACAATAATATCGAAGCTATTAAAAGTGCTACCACTAACAAAACTGCAGCTATTTTATTAGAACCGGTGCAAGGTGAAGGTGGAGTAAATATTCCTGATGATGATTATTTTAAACAGGTTCGAAAATGGTGTGATGAAAATAATTTGCTTTTTATGATGGATGAAGTTCAAACAGGTATGGGAAGATTAGGTTCTTTATTTGGGTATGAAAAATTTAATGCTCAACCAGATGTTATTACTTTAGCAAAAGGTCTTGGAGGAGGAGTTCCTATAGGTGCAATTTTGTCTAATCGAAAGGCTTCTGTTTTTGAACCTAAAAGTGAACACGGATCTACTTTTGGCGGTAATGCTTTAACTTGTGCAGCTGCCTATGCCTCAACAAAATATATAATTGATAAAGGTCTTTGTAAAAATACTGAAGAGATAGGTGCATATTTAGGATCTAGGTTATTAGATCTTAAAAATAGGAATTCATTTATTAAAGATGTTAGAGGTATGGGATTACTTTGGGGTGTTGAATTTGATATTGATGTAGCTCCTTCAATATATTTAAACTGTAATGAAACAGGAGTTTTACTTGGATTGTTATCTACTAATGCAGTAAGAATTATGCCTTGTTTAACTATTAATCAAGATGAAATTGATGAAGGCATTAAAAGATTTGAAGATGGTCTAAATAAAACAAAAGGAGATTTAATTTAATGAAGGGTGAAGCTTTATTAAATGAGGGTATGAATTTGGTTGCTGGGGCAGTTTCAGGTGGTTTAGATAGTTGTACTGTTACTCATTGGCTAACAGCAAAAGGTTTTTCAGTTAATTGTTATACCGTTGATTTAGGCCAACCAGATGAATCAAATATTGATTCTATTAAGAACAGGATGCTTGCTTCAGGTGCAATTTCTTCAGAGATTTTACCCGGTAAAGAGATTTTAGCAAAAGCTGGTTTGAAAGTTATACAAGCACAAGCTAAATACGAAGGAGGTTATTGGAATACAACCGGAATTGCAAGACCAATTACAACTCAAGTTATTTTAGATAAAATTCGTGATACAGATACTAAAATATTTTTTCATGGCGCAACTGGTAGAGGTAACGATCAAGTTAGATTCCAGTTAGCAGTTAATATGATTAATCCAAAAATGACTATATATGCCCCTTGGCGTGATTCTGAATTTATAGAACAGTTTCCAGGTAGGCAAGAAATGATTGATTATTGCCATACAAATGGAATACCTATAGGTTCTAAGGTTGATGCAAGTTACTCTACTGATGCGAATCTTTTGGGCTTAACTCATGAAGCAGGAGATTTAGAGGATGTTGAAATTCCGCCCTCTTTTGTAACACCTGGAATGGGAGTTTGGCCTATTGATGCACCTGATGTACCAGAGATTGTAACTATTGATTGGTTAGAAGGAGTACCTATAGAAATTAATGGTAAAAAATTGGAATTGACAGGTATTTTCGAGGAAGCAAACTCTATTGCTGGTAGAAATGGTGTGGGAATTGGAAATCATGTTGTTGAAAATAGGTTTGTTGGAGTTAAATCTAGAGGATTATATGAATCTCCTGGGATGGAATTATTAGGTACTAGTTACGAATATTTATTACAATTTATTATTGATAGAAGAGCAAGAGAATTTTTTGATATTATTTCAAGTGTTATTAGTAAACAAATTTATCAGGGTTATTGGTTGGATTTGGCCACAACTTCTGCTTTGAATGCCTTGAAACCTATCACTCAATTAATTACTGGTAAGATTGCTTTAAGATTATATAAAGGTAAAATTGAGTTTGATTCTATAGAAAATAAACCCGAAGTGATTCCTTATTCTCTATATACAGACGATTCGTCTATGGAAGCAGTTGGATCATACAATCATTTAGATGCTGAAGGATTTTTGCAAGTTCTTGGAGTTTCAGCTAAAAATATTGGTAAAAAACAATTCAAATATATAAAAAATAGCTGGTTAGATGATTAGATTGAGGTTTTTATGCAGTCTTACGGTTTAGTTATTTCTCTTAAAAATGACCAAAGTGTAATTGCAAAGTATAAAAAATTTCATTATTCGGTTTGGCCGCAGGTAAAAAAAGACCTTATAAGTTCAGGGGTCAAAAATATGAAAATTTTCATATTTGAATCAACTTTATTTATGTATATGGAAACATCTGATAACTTTGATTTTAGTTTGTTAGCAAATGCGTCCGATGAGACTAGAGAATGGAATAAAATAATGAATAATTTACAAGTTCCAGTTTCAACTGTTAGGCCAGGGGAATGGTGGCATCAACTAGAAAAGGTATATGATCTTGAATGGTAGTTTTGGATATTCATTAAATTCTTGACTCAAATACTTAAGATTCAGTAGAATAAGTTATACGGTTATAGGTATGACAAAATATCTGTAGCTAGTATGCTTAATATAAAAAATTCATTAGGAGGAATTGTCGTATGGCAGATGTTAATTTTAAGCCATTGGGTAATCGTATCGTTGTACAACCACTTGAAGAAGAAGCTCAGATGAGTGCTGGGGGTATTTATATTCCTGATACTGCAAAGGAGAAGCCACAAGAAGGTAAAGTTGTTGCAGTAGGTCCAGGAAAACTTGCTGAAGATGGTACGCGTGTTCCTATGGAAGTATCAGTTGGAGACAAAGTTGTTTATTCTAAGTATGGCGGTACTGAATACAAGGTAGGAGATATTGAGTATTTAGTTTTACGTGACGAAGATGTTTTATTAACTGTCTAATTGATTTATCAACGTTTAAAAAATTTAATTTGGAGAAAATATAATGGGCGCTAAACAAATAATATTTGATCAAGAAGCTCGCAATGCAATCAAAAAAGGTATTGATCAGTTAGCTGATACTGTTGCCGTGACTCTTGGTCCTAAAGGTAGAAATGTAGTAATTGACAAAAAATTTGGACCACCTCAGGTTTGTAGTGATGGTGTTACTATCGCTAAAGAAATTGAACTAGAGGATCCATTTGAAAACATGGGAGCTCAATTGTTAAAAGAAGCTGCTAGTAAGACTAATGATGTTGCTGGTGATGGTACTACAACTGCTACCGTTATTTCTCAAGCAATTATTAATGAAGGATTCCGAAATATCGCTGCTGGTGCTAATCCTATGTCAATTAAGAAAGGCATAGAGAAATCTGTTACTGTTTTAAGAGAAGCTGTTAGTAAAATGTCCACAGACATAACTACAGAAGGTCGAGATGGAATTGCTAAAGTAGCTTCTTTATCTGCTCATGACGATGAAATGGGTGGATTAATAGCCGATATTATGGAGAAAGTTGGTAAGGATGGTGTTATTACCGTAGAGGAATCTAAAGGTATTAGCTATGAACAGGAATTTGTTGAAGGAATGCAAATAGATAGAGGTTATATTTCACCATATTTTGTTTCAAATCAGGAAAGAATGGAATCACAGATAGATGATCCATATATTTTAATTACTGATAAGAAATTGTCTGCTGTATCAGATTTGTTGCCTGCTTTAGAAAAGATTTTGCAAGTAAGTAAAAATTTAGTGATAATTTCAGAAGATATTGAAGGTGAAGCTTTAGCTACTTTGGTTGTTAACAAGATGAGGGGAACTTTAAATGTTTTAGCTGTAAAAGCACCCGGGTTTGGTGATAGACGTAAAGCTATGCTTGATGATATTGCTATATTAACCGGTGGTACAGTTATTAGTGAAGAAGTTGGTAGAAAATTAGATTCGGTTACTACTGAAGATTTAGGTAGATGTCGTAGAGTGGTATCTTCAAAAGATGATAGTACCTTTGTTGACGGTTCAGGCTCTGAAGAAGCTATACAAGGTAGAATTACTCAGATTAAAGCTCAAATAGAAGAAACTACTTCTGATTATGATAGAGAAAAATTACAGGAAAGGTTGGCTAAACTTTCAGGTGGTGTTGCTATCATAAAAGTTGGAGCTGCTACTGAAGTTGAGCTTAAAGAAAAGAAGCAAAGAGTTGAAGATGCTCTTTCTGCAACTAGAGCTGCTGTTGAAGAAGGCATAGTACCTGGTGGGGGACTAGCCCTTTTAAGAGCAAGTAAAGCTTTAAGTTCTATTGGATTAGAAGGCGATGAATTGACAGGTAGTCAGATAATTGCAAAAGCCATAGAAGCTCCTATCAAAGTTATTGCTGAAAATACTGGTCAATCAGGTGATGTTGTATTAGAGAAATGCTCAAATGGGGAAGGTGATTTTGGTTATGATGCTGATGCGGGCGTATATGGCCAATTACTTGAAAGAGGCATCATGGATCCAGCTAAAGTTACTAGAGCTGCTATAGAGAATTCAGCTTCAATAGCTGCTATGGTTTTGACTACAGAATCATTGATTACTGATGTTCCTGAGCCAGAAGCTCCACCAGCTGCTCCTCCTGGACCTCCTATGGATTATTAAGAAAATGCAATTTTTAAAAAGGCTCCTTTTTTAAGGGGCCTTTTTAATTATGGACTTCTATATAACATTATTCCTTCAGTTAAAGGTGGTGCTAAAACATTTCCGCCAACAGTCCATACGCCGCCTTTTTCATCGATCCAAATTGAATGGAGTCCTTTTTCAGACTTTATTCCAGTCTGAATTTCCCCCCATTGTTCATTGTTTATTTGGCGTAATATGCTTGTATTAATTCCTACTGCATACGATTGGTTATTTCTACTAAATATTCCCATTAAGTGGGGGGTGTTTTTTGGGGATTTATCCACCCATTCTCCATTAATGTTTTCTAATATAACTCCTTTAACTAATCCACCAACAATGACAGGGTTAGAAACATTATTACCATGAATTGTAAATAAAGGATATTGAGTTTTTGTTGCTTGACCAATGAAGTCTTTACCATTAAAAAATATTGTTTTGCCATTAGTTCCAATTAACCAAACTTTTTCTGGATTTTCTCCCCAAACTTTAAATAATGATTGTGTCCTAGAAAGTCCGGCAGGGAATCTTTCTGCATTTTCCCATTTTTCTCCATTATATCTCCATGCAAATGCACCATTAATAATATTGCCACCAACAGCCCATAAATCATTTTCAGAAGTTCCCCAAATTCCATATACTGTTGCATCTCCAGGAGTTTCCATAGTTTCAAATTGGCCTTCAAAATATTTTAGTATTAGACCTTTGCTACCTCCAAAAAATATAGGTCCTTCTGCAAAACCAAAAATCCACCATAGATCTGAATCAGAATTTGAATACAATCTTTCCCATTTTTCTCCATCAAAATGTAGAATTAAACTTCCTTTGTTATCTACAGTATTTCCACCAACAGCCCATATATCTTGTGAATTTATTCCCCAAATAGCAGTCAGTGCTGCAGGTAATTGTTCATGTACTATTTCCCATTTTCCACTCTCATTGTCGTTATTGCTGCATGAAGCTAACGTTGAAAAAAGAATAATTAGTATGATTAATTGTTTTATTTTAATTGTTTGCGGCACAGCGAAATCCTAAATGTCCTGTAGTTGAATCTGGTGTTGATGAAGTCCTTGCAGAATTTCTATATCTACAACAATATGAAGCATGACAAAGATAGGAGCCACCCTTCATTATTTTGGACACATTCATATTTGATGTGTTTTTTTTATTTTGTATATTGAACCAATCATTGCACCATTCCCATACATTTCCAGAAGTGTTGAATAAGCCATATTGGTTTGGATTAAATGATTTTGATGGTGCAGTTCCTAAATATCCATCATCTTTAGTATTAATATATGGGAATTTGCCTTGCCAGATGTTACACATATGCTTTCCTTGGATTTTTAAATTATTTCCCCACGGAAATTTATTTTGAATTAAGCCTCCCCTTGCTGCGAATTCCCATTCTGCTTCAGTTGGCAACCTTTTTCCAGACCATTTTGCGTATGAGACTGCATCATACCAGGATACGTGGATTACTGGATGTTCCATCCTGTCTTTAATCGAGGAGCCTGGACCTTCGGGGTTTTTCCAGTTTGCTCCTTCTACTTTCCACCACCAAGGTGTTTCTTGTACAATTTCAGTTACATTTTTCTTGGTGTTTTTTGAAATAAACATATTGAAAACAAATGACCAGCCAAATCGTTCTGCATCAGTGATGTAATTTGAATCTGTAACAAATTTTGAAAATTCTGAATTTGTTACAGTAGTTTTGTCTATATAATAACTATTCAATTCTACTTCACGTATAAAGCCTTCTCCATCAGATTCGATTATTTCTTTATCACGTGAACCCATTAAAAATTTACCAGATAATTTAACCATATTATTGGTGTTTAATTTTTTTGCTGGTATGGATTCAAGTTCACTGATACGTTCATCAATGCTAGATATTGATTCGTTGTTTTTAACACAACATGTTGGATTTTGATTTAACGATTTTTTCAAAAGATATTACTGTTACCTACGCAGAATGAATTATTATAATGATATATATATTATTTTGAAGTTTTTAGGTATTTTTTGTTCAATTTAGCAACATAACTAAAAGTTGGATTAATAAAATGAGTACATCTAGCTTCTAGCACTTGCGCTAGTAACATGTAAGCATCTTCAGATGAATAGCCATAGTCTTCTTCTAGCCAAAGTAGCATTTCTGAAAGAGCAATTTTGAAAGCATTATCTGATGGTCTAGCTTGCCCAGTAGTCATTATATGTGTTTTATTTGTTATTCTTGGCCAAGTCATATTTTTTGGTTTCTTAGATAATGAGCATTTTATAATGACTTTACCGCCAGCTTCAATGCCACCAGCACCACAAATCTCACCATCACCTTGGATAGCATGCATATCCCCTATGTGTAATAAAGCACCATTAACATTTATAGGTAGTTGTACTGTTGCACCTTCAGTAATTTCTTGGATATCAAAATTGCCACCCCATTCTCCAGCCCATCGATTATCCCATCTTGTAGATCGTGGAGAAACACCAACAAATCCAATCATTGGTTGGGCTGGTATTTTTAGATTATTGTCCCAATGTATTAGGCCATTTTTTATTTCGACAATTTTGTGTTGTTTAGATAAATTTTTCATTAACATCCAATTTGGTATCAGAGGATTATATTTTGTAAATTGAGTGTACCCTATAGGGTCTAGAGTAATTTTTTCAATTGACACATTTAGAACGTTACCTGGGGTTGCACCATTAATATATATTGCTCCAGAAGAAGGATTTGCACCAGATAATTTTTTTTTCAATTGTTCCTTGTTAGGATGGTCATCTACCCAAGGTCCTTTGTTAATTTGTGTTTGGATTTCTATTTTTTCACCTGGGTCAACATACAATGTAGGTGGATTATCAGGCCCAGTTTCAAAATATAATTTATCTGTAGATGTGTACTTCATTTTATCTTTTCTTTTTTCTAAGATTATCTTTCCATGATTTTCTAGATTTAATTTCTTTTAACGTAGGTTGACCTTCTGAATCAAAATAAGAATTTTCCCCAGGAGGTTCTGTTAATGGTTTGTATAAGTCAGGTCTTCTTGCTAAAAATTTTCTTCTAGGTTCAGAAATGGTATCTGAAAATGCTGTTTTAGTTTCATTTCCTTCGAATAAATATGTGTATATGTCAATTCTTTGTAAAGTAACGCATTCACATTCATATCTTTGAGAAATTATTTGCCCCTGGGGGTTTATTAATGCACAACTCCATGTGTTTGCAACAACAATCCAGCAATGATTGTCCATTGCTTTGTACCTTAAAGCATCTATATTTTCGGGACCTCCGTCTCCATCCATTGGCAAGAAAATTATTTGTACACCTTGGACACCTAGGGTAGAAAAATTATCAGTAACTCCTCTGTCACTACAAATCAAAAAACCTATTTTCCCAAAATCAGTGGTAGTGATTTTCAATTCTTCCCCTGGAGTTATAAATGATTCATTTTTTGGGTGAACTTTACTATATGTAGAAATAATTTCACCTTCAGGGTCAAACATTACAACACTATTGTATAGCTTGTTATTTGAAATTTGTAAAAATCCGAATATGAAATAAATTTTTAATTCTTTGGCAAGTTTTGCCCCTTTTTTTATATATTCACCAGTAGGAATTTTTTGAGCAATAGACGCTAATTTTTTAAATTCGGCTTCGTGATCTGCTCCGTATGCATACCCATCTAGAATAGCTTCAGGTGCTATTACTAGATCTGCTCGCCTATTTACAGCTTCTCTTGTATATTTTTCTAATCTTTTAAAGTTTTTTTCTAATTCCCATGGATCTGCTTCCATGGTTATTATTCCTACATTTAATCGATTTAATGGGTTTCTCATTTTAAATTATCCAATTTCATTTTTTATAAAAATTAGCAACTTTTTTTATTGCCTCTATTGTATTCTCAACGTTCTCTTCAGTTAAAGTGCTTAAAGGCGAGAAATTAATTGTTCTACTCATTAAATCTTCCCCATTAGAGCATTTTGATAGTTTATAATCTACTGCTCTGGTTCTTTTGTAATCAAATGGATATTTGCTTTTCCCAAATGCATCTAGGTTTGTGAATATTGGATGTTTATTGATGGGACCCAAAGGGTATTTGCCGGTTCCTAGATATGGTCCACTAAATGGAATTCCTTCAGCCACAATAGATTCTGCGAATTTATTTGCGTCACAATTGAATACATTTTTTTTCAGTATTAAAGACATATTCCAATATGTGTGCTTATCTCCATTTCTAACTTTTTGTGGTATCAATTCAGGTATTTCTGAAATTTGTTTTAGAATATTTTTAGCATGGTTAATTTTTTTTTCTATATTTTTTATTGCTTTTGAAAATTGAACATTTAAAATCGAAGCAGCTAATTCATTTGCGTTATAATTTTGTGCTAGAAAATTATGAACATATGGATAGTTTTTAAAAGGTCCATCTGCTCTATTTAAAGCTTGATCTGAATATCCAAAAGCTCTTTCATATAATTTTGTGTTGTTTGTGACTAATATGCCACAATTACCTGCACCAGTAAAATGTTGATGTTCACTTAACCCCCAGGCGGCAATATCTCCTATAGAACCAACTAATTTGTTTTGGTATTTTGAAAAATGTGCTTGGGTACAGTCTTCTATAAGAAAAAGGTTGTATTTTTCAGCTATTTGTATAAGTTTATTCATATCGCATGGATTGCCAAACATATGTACAGCAACTATAGCTCTTGTTTTGTTAGTAATTTTACTTTCTACATCTATGGGATCAATGCAAAGAGTTTCGTCGATATCGGCAAAAACTGGAACCATACCATGAAAAATTGCACCTGAAACACTTCCAATAGAGGTCCAAGGTGTACAAATTACTTCTGTGCCAGGATCAGGATTAATTGCACCATAAATCGAATTTATAGCTGATGTGCCTGAGTTAACTAAAATTCCATATTTTGAATCATGTAAATTTGAAAAATTTCTCTCAAATTTATGACGTTCAGTTCCTCGTTGTAAAATTTCTATTGGTTTGGAACCATGAGAATTTGCTTTTTTTAAAACTTTTGTTATGGCAGCAATGTCATCATCTCCAAAATGGTGAGAAGCTGGAAACTTAATTTTTGTTACAGGTTTGCCGCCATGTATAGCTAATTTTTTTCTCATTTTAAAATATCAATTAGTATTGAAATTAGAGATTTAAAAATTGGAATTAATTATTTTTTATAGTGAGCAGAAACTTTTCTGATAGATTCTATAATATTTCCAACATTCTCTTCAGTAAAACTACCTCTCATAGAAAAATTCATTCCTCTACCCATTAAATCTTCACCATTTGGGCACTTTGTTAGTTTGTAATCCACAGGTCTGTCTCGGTTATAGTCAAACGGATATTTGCTTTTGCCAAATGCATCCAAATTAGCAAAAACTGGATGATTATACAAAGGACCTTGCCCAGGAGTGGCTGTACCTATATAAGGTCCAGCTATAGGAATTCCTTCACCTTCTACAGCTTTTGCAAATTCTTTTGAACTACAATTGTAAGCATCTTTTTTTAACATAATTGATAGGTTCCAGTATGTATGCCTGTCATCAGGACGAACTTTTTGAGGAATTAATTCAGGAATATCTGAAATTCCAGATAAAATATTTTTAGCATCTCTTATCTTATTTTCAATATAACCGTGAACTTTTGTGAGTTGAACATTTAAAACAGCAGCGGTTAATTCATTTGGTTTATAATTTTGTGCTAAAAAGTTATGAACATATGGATAGTCTCTATAAGGACCATCTGATCTATTTAAAGCTTGATCAGAATATCCAAATCCTCGTTCGTATAATTTGATATTGTTGGTTGTTATCATTCCACCACCACCACCAGTCATATGTTTTCCACTAAAGCTCCATCCAGCAATATCACCCATAGATCCTACAACTTTTCCTTGATATTCTGAAAAGGTTGCTTGACTGCAATCTTCAACCAGAAATAAATTGTGTTTGTCAGCAATCGCTTGCAGTCTATCCATATCACATGCGTTTCCAAACATATGAACAGCAATTATCACCCTAGTTTTAGATGTGATTTTTCTTTCTACGTCTTCTGGGTCAATACATAATGTTTCGTCAATGTCGGCAAAAACAGGTACCATTCCATGGAAAACTCCACCAACTACACTGCCAGCAGAGGTCCAAGGTGTACAAATTACTTCTGTACCAGGATCAGGATTAATTGCACCATAAATTGTGTTAAATGCTGATGTTCCAGAGTTGACTAAAATTCCGTATTTTGAATCATGTAAATCTGCAAAGTCTTTTTCAAATTGCCTTTGTTCAGGACCTCTAGTCATGCTAGTTCCGTCTTGATTAGCTTTTTGCAAAACACTTGTGACTGCAGCAATATCTTTCTCGTCGAAACTATAAGGTGCAGGAAAATCAGAAGAAACTCTACCAGTTCCAAGGGAAGAAATATTAGCCTTTGATACTACTGGTGTACCGCCATGGATTGCTAATTTTTTAGTCATATGTATTCTCCTTCTAATATTTAATCTTGATCTGATGATGGATTTATATCAGGATCTTCAGGTTGGTTTTCTTTAGTTTGTTTTTCTGCAACCATTTTTTCAATTTCAGATGGATCGGTACCAACTGGATGTACAATCAGATTTATAGTTGTATGTATATCTTGGAATAAATTTATTGGTATTTCTTGTATTCCAACTTCTCTAATTGATTCTGAAATTTGTATAGATTTTCTATCTAACTTACAACCGAAATTGTTGTTTAATTCAGATGCGATCATGGCATCAGTAACTGAACCAAATAATTTTCCGTTGGCTCCTGACCTGGCTTCTATTGAAATTTTTTGACCACTTAGTTTTTCTGACAATTCATTCATGTTTTTGGTTAAAAGTGACCTTGTTTCATCAGATTTTTTCTTTAGAGAGCTGATTCTCTGTAAAGATTCTGCTGTTGCAGGGGTAGCTAGGTTTTTTGGTAATAAATAGTTCCTAGCAAATCCGAGTTTAACATTTTTAATTTCTCCGCCATTAGCAACACCAGGAACATCTTCTAAGAATACAACCTTCATTGGATTTGAATTCCTTCCTATTTTAAAAGTATTTTTCTCTATTAATTAAAACATAATTTTACTAGAAGATTATATCACGTTAATGTTAAATAGTAATTTATTACAATTATTGTTTTCACATATTTAATAGAGTCTTCTGATATTTGACAGTGGTATTGTTTAGGGCTAGAATTTTTTATGTGGAATATAAAACAAATTAAGTTTGGAGATATAATGTTAAGGATAAGGTTAAGAAGAGAGGGTAATAAAAATAGACCTACATACAGATTAGTTGTTGCTGACCAAAGAGCAGCTAGAAACGGTTCTTTTGTAGATTATTTAGGGTTCTATGATCCTAAAACTGATCCACCTAAAATTGAAATTGATCAGGCTAAGGCTGAAAAATGGCTTTCTCATGGTGCTAGGCCTTCTGATACAGCAAAGAGTATTTTAGATAAAGTTTTGAATTCTAGCGATGAAAAACCTTCTGTTGAGGATAAAAAGTGATTGAGTTAGTTGATTATATTGCGAAATCTATAGTGTCTGATCCTGAATCTGTAAATGTATCAGAGGAAGAAATGGATTCTGGTGTTATCAAAATTATTTTAAACGTTGCTGAACATGATAGAGGTAAGATTATTGGAAGACAAGGTAAACTTGCTCAAGCAATTCGTACAGTTGCTAGGGTAGCAGCGGTAAAACAAGGTGTTAAAATTAACCTTGAAATTGTGTAACTTTATTTCCTTAACTGTTTAGGTGTTATTACCGTGAAAAGTAATAACAATGATTCACTCGAACAAGTTCTTGTAGGAGTTGTAATTGGATCTTGGGGTGTTAAAGGTCATTTAAAAGTTAAACCATTTACAGATATAGAAGATAGATTTCAATTAGGTGGTTTTGTTTGGCTTTTATCTGAAAAAAAGAAAATTTTGAATTCTAGATTTTTAGAGTCTAAAGGATATTGGATATTATTATTTGAAGGTTTAGATTCTTTGAAAAAGTCTGAAAGATTTTTTGGTTGTGATATTACAATACCTTCTGAATTTCTCAAATCTTTGCCCGAGAATGTATTTTATCATTATGATTTGATAGGCCTGAAAGTTATCAATCAAGATTTAGAAGAAGTAGGGATTTTACAAGATATACTTAAGACTGGCGCAAATGATGTTTATATTGTTCAACCAAAATCAGGGAAACAAATTTTAATTCCTGCGATAAAAGAAGTTATTAAAAAAATTGATTTATATAATGCTCAAATGTATGTAGATTTACCAATTGGTATTGAATAGATATTACATATAATATAGACCCTCATGTTAATGCATGCTAGAATCTAAATTTCATCAATCTAAATAATTTTTAAAAGGAATGATTTAAATGTCAGGACATTCTAAGTGGTCTACAATTAAACGTGCTAAGGCTTCTAATGATGCTAAAAGAGGACAATTATTCACAAAATTATCTAAAGAAATTATTGTTCCAGCAAAAAATGGTGGTTCTAATTTAGATGCAAATTTTCGGTTGCGTATGGCTGTCCAGAAAGCTAAAGATAGTAATATGCCTTCTGATAATATAGATCGTGCTATAAAAAAAGCTGCTGGCGATGGCTCAAATTCGGATATGGAAGAGATAGTGTATGAAGGTTATGGGCCTGGTGGTACAGCTATACTCGTTCAAGCTGTTACTGACAATCGTAAAAGGACTGGCGCTCAAATTAGGTCTATATTTACAAAAGCAGGTGGTAGTTTAGCTGAAGTAGGTGCTGTTTCTTGGCAATTTAATCAAAAATGCGTAATTTCGGTAAATGTTTCAAATGAGCAGCAAGATGAATTAGCTCTTCTTTGTATAGATGCTGGAGCTGATGATTTTGAGAGTACTGATACTTCTTTTGATGTTTTTTGTTCTTTAGATAAAGTTAGTAGCGTCCAAAATGCTTTAGATTCTTCAGTGGATAATATTTCAGTAGATATTTCGATGATGCCAAATAATACAGTCATGTTGGACGATAATATTTCAGTAAAAATTTTGAAATTACTTGACGAATTTGAAGATTCTGAGGATGTCCAAAAGGTATTTACTAATGCTGATTTTCCAGAAGAAGTTTTGGCTTCCTATCAAAACAATGCCTAGTTTATGAATTCTGAAAACTTAAATACAATTTCTTCGAATACTCATAGAATTTTAGGGATTGATCCAGGTACTTATAAAATGGGTATAGGTATAATCCAAAAAGAAGGAACAAATATTACTTTTGACCATAGTGAAGTGATTGAGGTTGGGAAATTAGTGTTGCCCAAAAGATTGAAGTTGATTTTTGATAGATTAATTGTAGTGATAAAAGATTTTAATCCCAAAGAAATTGCAATTGAACAACCATATGTGTCAAAAAATGTTAAAGCTGCTATGGCTATAGGTAATTCACAAGCTGTTGCTATGTTAGCAGCAGCACAATTTGGAATACCTGTATCTACGTATCCTCCTATGACTGTGAAACAATCTGTTACTGACTATGGAGCTTCTTCAAAAGAGAAAGTCAAATCTATGGTGGAAATAATTTTAAATATTGGAAATGATTTATTGTCGTATGATTCAAGTGATGCTTTAGCTGTAGCAATATGTCATGCAAATCAAATGGATGTTGTTGCTTTTTTAAAAGATAATTGAAATATATATGGAGGAACAATGATTACATCGATTAGGGGTGAAATTTTTAATAAGGGAGAAGATTTTGTTGACTTATTAGTTGGCGGTTTTGGAGTAAGAGCATTAATTCCAAAAAACATTTTGGATTCAATTGGAGATTTAGGTGATCAAGTTAGTTTATTAACTATTTTCCAAATGCGTGATGAAAATTTAATTCTTTATGGCTTTACAAATGAAGAAATGCGTCAATCCTTTGAATTATTAACTACTGTTAACGGTGTTGGCCCTCGAGCTGCATTAAATATTCTATCAATTTTAAACGTTGAGGACTTATCTTTAGCTATATCTTCAGGAGATGCAGTTGCCTTAAAAGGTGTACCTGGAATTGGAATGAAAACTGCTAATAGAATTGTTTTAGAACTTAAAGATAAATTTGAAGAGATATCATATTTAAGTTTAGAAGATAGTCAAAATACGGATTTGATTGAAGCTTTGATGGCTCTTGGGTATACTAGATCTGAATCTTTCAATGTTGCTTCTGAAATTGCAACAGATGAGAAAATGTCTTTTGAAGATAAGGTTAGATTTTGTGTGCAGAAATTAGGCGGGTAGTTTCTTTTGGAATCTAACTATGACAAATGGGCTGATGTCTATGATTTAGTGTATTCATATGTTAAAGATGATATTGGTTTTTTTGTTAAAGAATCGAAATTATGTAGTGGTGAAATTTTAGAGCTTGGCTCAGGTACTGGTAGGATAACTTTACCAATTGCAATTGCTGGATGTAAGATTACTGGTATCGACTTTTCTTCTAAAATGGTTGCTTTAGCTACACAAAAAGCTTCTTGTGTTTTACCAAATTCTAGGAATTTAACTTTTCTCCAAAAAGATATGCGAGATTTTGATTTGCAAAAAAAATTTTCAAGGATTTTCATTCCATTTAGAGGTTTTCAATCTCTTTTGAGCGTGGAAGATCAAGCATCCACTTTAAAAGCAATAAAAAAACATTTGGAACCGGATGGCAAGTTGATTTTTAGTGTTTTTGTACCAGATATTTTGATGATAGCTGAAGGCTATATACCATTGTCTCATTTTCGGGATGTTAAAGATCCAATTACTGGTGAAACTGTTAGTTTATGGCATGAAGGACAAATTGATACATATAATCAAATAATGCATATTCGTCTTTCAGGAAAAAGTACTTATAAAAAACACAAAATAATTAAAGATTTTGATAGAGAATTTGAAATAAGATATTCATTTAGATGGGAAATTTTCCATTTGCTAAATAGGTATGGATTCAAAGTTGAAGAAATTTTTGGTGATTTTTCATCTTCACCATATGATCAAGATAGTACTGAAATGATTTGGGTAGCTAAAGCTCCTATTGATTGTTGAGTTTTTATGGCAATATTTAAGATTGAATCAAATTTTATTCCGTCAGGGGATCAGCCAAAAGCTGTTGAAAAATTGGTCAATGGAATCAAAAATGGTTTGAATAGACAGACACTTTTAGGTGTGACTGGTAGTGGTAAGACCTATTCAATGGCATGTGTTATTGAATCAATTAATTGTCCAACTTTGGTTATAGCGCATAACAAGACTTTGGCAGCTCAATTGGCAACTGAATTCAAAGAATTCTTTCCAAATAATGCTGTTGAATATTTTGTCAGCTATTATGATTATTATCAGCCAGAAGCTTATATGCCTAAGACCGATGTTTATATTGAGAAAGATTCAAGTATAAATGATAAATTAGATGAATTAAGACTTTCTGCCACTAGATCTCTTGCTAGCAGAAAAGATGTATTGATTGTTGCTTCTGTTTCTTGTGTTTTTAATTTGGGGTCTCCTATTGATTATCAGAATATTGTTTGCTTGGTTAAGAAAGATCAAAATTTAGGACGAAATTCTTTTATCAGGCAATTGATTAACATGCATTATGAGAGAAATGATTTTGATTTTTCTAGAGGTAAATTTCGTGTTCGAGGCGATACGATTGATTTATTACCGGCTTATGAAAAAGAAGTTGGATTCAGGGTTGAATTTTGGGGAGATATAGTAGAAAAAGTTTTAAAATTTGATCCATTAACTGGCGAAATAATCACAGAAGAAGACGAAATTTCGATATATCCAGCTAGACATTTTGTTACAGATCCAGACAATTTGGATAAAGCTATTAACGGAATTGAGAGTGAGTTAGAAGGTCAATTAAAGAATTTTAAAAAATCAGGTAAAATTTTGGAAGCATCTCGTTTAGAATCTAGAACCAGATACGATATAGAAATGTTAAGGCAGACTGGATTTTGTTCTGGGGTTGAAAATTATTCTATGCATTTATCTGATAGAGAACCCGGAAGCACACCTTTCTCATTATTACATTATTTCCCGAATGATTATTTAATGTTTGTTGATGAGTCGCATATGACTTTACCTCAATTAAGAGGAATGTATTTTGCAGATAGATCTAGAAAGGAAGTTTTAGTTGAACATGGATTTAGATTGCCGTCAGCATTAGACAATAGACCTCTGAATTTTGATGAATTTAATGATCAGATAGAAAAAGTAATTTATGTATCAGCTACTCCTGCAAAATATGAATATGAGAAATCTGATCAAATTGTGGAACAGGTTATTAGGCCTACTGGATTACTTGATCCTAAGGTAGAAGTTAAGCCTATTCAAGGACAAATTGATGATTTATTATTTGAAATCAAGAATAGATCAAATAGAAATGAAAGATGTTTAGTTACAACTTTAACAAAAAGAATGGCTGAAGAATTATCACAATATTTATCTGAAGCTGGTGTAAAAACTCATTATTTACATTCAGAAATTAAAACTTTACAAAGAAGTGAAATTTTAAGTGATTTAAGATTGGGGACATATGATGTTGTAGTTGGAATTAATTTACTTAGAGAAGGTTTGGATTTACCAGAAGTTAGTTTAGTAGCTATTCTTGACGCTGACAAAGAAGGTTTTTTACGTTCTGAAACATCTTTGATTCAAACTATCGGTCGTGCAGCTAGACATGTTGAAGGCAAAGTCATTATGTATGCAGACCAAATAACTTCTTCGATGTTGAATGCAATTAATGAAACTGATCGGAGAAGAGACATTCAAGAAAAATATAATTTGCAAAATGGTATAGAACCTAAAAGTATTTTTAAAAGTGTTCATGATATTACGGAAAGAATTTCTGGTGATTTAGATACTACAGATAAACTAGATAAGATTTTGAAAGAAAATCCAGATGTAAGTTTAAATAGTATTATTATAGATTTGAAAGCTAAAATGCACGAGGCTGCTGAGGAATTGAAATTTGAAGAAGCTGCATTAATTAGAGATCAAATTAAGGAGCTTAAAATTATGGCTAAAATGGATATGGATATAGATTAATTTTTTAGGTTTGTATTATTATTAAGGATCAAACTTTATTGTTGACACTATAATATAAGAAATATTAGAATCCGATTATGGAGGCTTTACATAATGGCAGAATCAAATTTAATTACAGAAGAAGATGTTTTTGAAGCTTTAAGAGACGTTTATGATCCTGAGATACCGATTAATGTAGTTGACTTGGGATTAATTTATGAATGTAAAGTTGATGGCTCAAATGTTGATATTCAAATGACACTTACTTTTCCAGGTTGTGGAATGGGGCCTCATATTGCCCAGCAAGCTGAATGGCGTGTTTTAGAAATTGAGGAAATTGATAAAGTTAATGTTGAGATGGTTTTTGATCCACCTTGGAATCCGGAAATGATTTCTGAGGACGGTAAAGCTCAACTAGGTATGGATGATTAGAAAATATGGTGAAAATTTATGAATGAATCAAAGCCTGAAAGACAGGTTCCAAATCCTGCTCAGGCTCGTGCAAAAATTGAACAAATGAAAAGACAATTTGAGGAAAAGAGGAAAATTTCTGATAATTTGACTGGAATTAAAAAAATTATTGGTGTTTATAGTGGTAAAGGTGGGGTTGGAAAAACTACTGTAGCTGTAAATTTGGCTGTTACTTTTGCTCAGGCAGGATTAAAAGTTGGTTTAATGGATGTTGATATTGATTGTCCAAATGTTTTAAAAGTTCTTAATGTATCAGGCCTTCCAGAACAAGATGATGATCAGAAAATGATTCCTCCAAATAGGTGGAATGTTTCGGTGATGTCTATGGGCTTTTTTCAAAAAAATGAAGAAGAAGCAATTATTTGGCGAGGGCCAATGATTCATAATGCAATTAATCAACTTCTTCAAGCTACAAAATGGGGTGATTTAGACTATTTGTTTATTGATTTACCGCCTGGAACATCTGATTCACCTTTAACAGTTATGCAAACTTTAACAGTGGATGGATTTTTAATTGTTACGACTCCACAGGATTTAGCAAAAATTGATGCAAAACGCTCAATTAATATGATTAGAACTATGAAAGTAGATTTATTAGGAATTGTTGAAAACTTTTCAGGTTCAATTTTTGGGCAAGGTGGCGGGAAATCTCTTGCAGATGAAATGAAAGTACCATTTTTGGGAAGTTTAGCTTTAAGAGAAGAATATATGGATCTTAGTAAGCCCGTTGTTTTATCCAATGACGATATTTTAAAAGAGTATGAAATTTTGGTAGAAAATTTACAATCTTCTATAGAGATTGTCGAAAAAAATTAGCTGAGTATTCTAAATTAATTCATTAAGATTATTAATTGTTGGGTTAATTTCTCTTTTTTCTAATTTTTTAATAAGTTCTACTATGGCAGCATTTGTCACTGGATTTGTTTTAGTATTTTGAGACAATTTTAATACATATCCATTTAATTCATTAATTTCTGTTTTTCTAGATTTCACGATATCTTGAGACATTGAAGGTTTTCCTGAACCAAATGTTTTTGCTCCATTAATAATTTTTTCTTCTAGCATAGAAAAGTTTTGTTTAGATTCATTTGCTGTAAGGAATAGATTTGGATCAATGCCAACAATTTTTTCTATTTGAATTCCTTTTTCAAAACCTATCGAAATAATTTCTGTTGCAATATTGATAGAAACCTGTCTTGAAATTTTATTTATTCGGACTTGTTCAGATGTTAAACCAGTTAAACTACAAATTGGGTTACTCATACAGTTTGTTACAAGTTTTGACCATCTTTCTCCGAGTAGGTTTTCTGTCACTCTAGAAATTCCAACATTGCTAAAAATTTGGGTTAATTTATTAACACGATCTGTATTTGATCCGTCTATTTCACCTAATGCGAATGCAGGTTTTTTAATGGTTGTTGTTCTTTTAGCATGACCAGGAGATTCCATAGCTGCTCCTAATGTGATTACACAGCCTAAAACGTTATTTTGTCCTGTTACAGATTTGATTTTATCTTCATTAATACCGTTTTGAGCAGAAACGATAAAACCATCTTTTTTTAGGAATCTTTTTATGAATGCAGTAGCCCATTCCGTATCATAAGATTTAACAGATAATATTACAAAGTCAAATAGAGGGGCGTGTGTTGAAACTTCACCAATATGTAAAGCTTTTGGATGTATTTCAAAAATATCTTCTACTGAAGTAATTTTCAATCCGGAATTATTGATTGTTGAAATATTTTCATACCAAGAATCAATTAATGTTACGTCAAAATTTGCTTGTTTTAAATAACCACCGATAAGTCCGCCAATAGCTCCTGCTCCCATTATGCCAATTTTCATTTAAGTTATTCCTCCAAATTTTTTTTCGCTTGAATTGGATATTTAGGATATTTAGGATTTCTTAATTTTACTAAGAATAATAATAATATTGCAAAGCAAAAGAATAATGAAATTATTAAAAAAGAGAATGTGTAACTACCGAAATGATCAAAGGAAAAACCAGATAGAAGTGGGCCAAAAAATAAAGGAATGATTGAAGAAAATCCGATAACACCTGCTATAGAACCATAATTTTTTAAACCAAAAGCTTCTTGTATAACTAATGAAAACAAAGCACCGTATCCACCCATGAAAATACCAAATATTGCTAAGAAAATTGGGATGGTATTTTTGTTTACAACAGTTGATAATATGATTAGGAATATTATTTGCCCAGAAAGGCTTAATATCATTGCAATTCTTGCTGTATATTTTTCTGCAAGATATCCAAAAATAAGTTTTCCAGTCATCCCAAATGTAGCTAAAATACTTATAAATAGAGGAGCCATTTCTATTTGTATATTGAGAGAAATTAAATGGTCGCCCATTTGAGGAAGTACAGCACTGTATAAGAAAGTGCCTAAGAGTGCTGAAAAAAATATTAGATAAAAAGTTTCTGATTTAATCGTATATTTCAAAGCGTCTCCATATAAATTGTTTATTTTTATTTTGTTTTCAGTATCGTTGCCTTTTTTTGAAGTTTGTGGGGTGTCTGAAATGAATAACATAGATAAAAACGAGATTAATAATGTTATTCCACCTATGAGTAAGAACGCAGTTTGCCATTCACCTTTGGCGATATAAAAACCAGTAAATAAAGGTACTGTTAGACCTCCAAAATTATTTCCCATTGTAGCAATCCCATATGCTCTTCCTCTATGTTTTGGAAACCAAATTCCAATTAGTCTACCCGCAGGTAAATTAGCTGTTCCTGAGTAACTAATTGATTGTAAAAGACTTAAGGAATACCAATGCCAAATTTGAGACATCATAGGTCTAAGTAGATAGCTAATGGAAAAAAACAATAAAGATATTGTCATTGTGATTTTCGAACCTGATCTATCCAATATTCTGCCAACTATAGGAGTTGTAATACTTCCAACAGCACCGAATGAAAGAGAGGCCATTATTACTGATTTTTGCCAATCAAAATGATTTTGTAAGGGTTCTAAAAATAGGCCAAAGCCATATACTGGACCTGTTGTAATAGCAGAAGCTAGAAATAATGTAAGTAAGATAATAAATTTGTGATATTGATGTAAGTAAACTAATTTTCTTTGCATTTAATTATAGGTAGAGATTTTTGATATTTTAGGTTGAGATGTTTTCAAGTGATAACACTTTCTGACATATTGGATGAATTATGAAGTTTGTTATTGTTTATTGAACTCTAATTATGCATAATATTCAATTCAAATATCTAATTTATAAGGAGCATTTATGTCAGACTATAAAACATTTGATTTGTCTAGCTTATGTAATGAAAAAATAGAGGATATATTAGCTCCTTTTGAAAAAGAAGACGAAAGACTTAATACCAATGAAATTAAATGGAAAGGACATACTTTTGGTAATTCAAAATTGGATTTGCCATTACGTGTTAGTGGTGAACAAAATATAAGAGGTTTGCCATTTTTGATTGGAAACAATAATGATTCTTCTGGAAATTCTCTTGTTAGATTAAAGCCTGGCGATGAATCTATAAATATTCCTGTTGATAGAAAAGTTAATTGGTTGATTTTTGCTCAATGTATTTCTGGAATTGAAAAAAATATTTTTGGTCAGGATGTTGCTGAATATGTTTTTCACAAAAAGGACAATAAATCCGAATCAGTCTTAATAAGATCATCAATTGAAATTGGTTCTATTGGTGGTGGTGCTATGGGAACTTTTTCAGATGTAGAAGATTCTTTAAGACCAAGATATGAAGGTGAATGGGGAAATTCTGGTTGGCGACAAACTGAAAGATCTCAAAAATCCAAGAAAGTTTTCCATTTGTGGATTTGGAAAAATACTACTGGCGATATATTAGAATCTATTGAAATAAAGCCTTTGGAACAAGAATTTATTATTGCTGGTATTACATCTAGTAGTATTCAGGAACATCCTATTACTCGTACAGGACGAAAGCCAATTGTGATATCTATGATTGATTCAAAAGATGCTGAAGCACCTTTTGATTTAGAAATCGAAGTAGATCGTGGTAATGCTACCTATACTCATCCTTTACCTAAAGAATCATTGGAAGATTTTTTGTCTGATGATTTTAAAGGTTGGGGTGAATCTCAGAATCCATCAAACAGCCCAATTTATTCTGAAATATCAGCTAATCCTTCTGCAACTGTTTTGATTAAAAGCCAAGGTCAAATTCTTGGTGAAGTTAATTGGGGTGAATTAAAACAAATACGTAACAAAAAAGTTGGGAAAGCATTGTTGTCTTTTCCTGAAGAAGGTAGAAATTGGGTTAAAGTTGAAGTTGTTGATCGTGATGATAATCTTTTACCTTGTAGAATTCATTTTAGGTCACCAGAAGGCATACCATATCAGCCTTATGGCCATCACAATCATGTGAATTCTAATTTAGGGACTTTTAATTTTGACATTGGTGCAGATGTTCGAATGGGTCAAATTTCATATGCTTATATAGATGGAAAATGTGAGGGATGGTTACCTAGGGGAGATGTAATTGTTGATATTGCACGAGGTTTTGAATATTTACCTCAAAGAATCAAAGTAAATATAGCTCCAGATCAACAAAATTTAAAATTTATTCTTGATAGATGGATAAATATGAATGATTTAGGTTGGTATAGTGGGGATGCACATGTACATTTTTTGTCAACAATGGGGGCTATGCTTGAAGCAAAAGGTGAAGATCTTAACGTAGTAAATTTATTACAATCTCAGTGGGGTACTGTTTTTACAAATACAGAGGATTTTATTGGAGAGCCTTTTGTTTCTCAATCTGGCAAGAATATAGTTTATACATGTCAAGAAAATCGTCAAACTCCTATGGGACATTTGATTTTGTGGGGTTTAAAGGAACCAGTGATGCCATGGTGTACAGGAGAGGGAGGTGAATGTGAACTAGGAGCCACTCTTGAAACGGGTTTATGTCATTGGGCAGATGAAGCACTTGCACAGGGTGCTACTGTAATACTTCCTCATTTTGGAGGTCTTAATGGTGAATGTGTTGCATTAATAGCTACAGGTAGAGCTCAGGGACTAGAATTTATTTATTTAAAAGAAAGCCAACATAAAGATTATTATAAAGCATTAAATGCAGGATATAAGATTCCATTAGTTGTAGGTACAGATAAAATGTCATCTGATGTTCCTGTTGGTATGTTTAGGACTTATGCAAAGTTAGAGGAAGGGCAAGAGTTTAATTATGATAATTGGTGCAAAGCAGTGACTAAAGGGAAAACATTTTTAACATCTGGCCCAATAATAGATTTTAAGGTTAATGGCTTTGATATTGGAGATACTTTAAATTTTGATGATCAAACGAAAGTAAATGTTGAAGCTAGTGCTGAAAGTATATTTCCAATTCGTAGGTTAGATATAGTTTTAAATGGTGAAGTAGTATTTTCTGAAATTTCTGAAAAACCTGTGAACAAAATTGAAATTTCAACAAAAATCAATATCGATCGATGTTCATGGATTGCAGTTAGATGTGGAGGAAAAGAATATTGGTCAGATGGAAACTTTTCAAGCAGTAATAAAGCTGTTCTAAGGCCAATGAAGGATGTGCATTATGATGGACAACGTAAAGGTATTTTTGCTCATTCATCACCAATATATATTTCTTTTAATGGTGAAACTCAAATGTTCGATGAAGGTGTTATTAAAGAAATGATTGCAGTTTTGGATGCTGACTTGTTGTATTTAAGAGAAATTTCACCACAACAAGATGAAGAAGTTACTACTCACAGGCACGGTATGAAAGATCATTTAGAATTTTTGTCTAAACCTTTTCTTGAAGCTAAACAGAATTTACATAAGCGCCTTGCTGAGAGAGGGATTTTAAGTTAATTTGTTTTTAATCCATAAAAATCCATCCCGATCTAGCATGCCTTTTTGGTTTGTAATTACCCTTTTTTGATGCAGAGAGTTTGTTTTTATTCTTAAAGCTATATCTCCTTCTTTTTTGTTTTTTTGTTTCGAATTATTATTAAGAATTTTTATGTTGAATTTTTCTTTTGGTTTTCCTACAGACCCTAGTTTGTATTGGTTAGGGTGATTTGCAGAAATAATTTCATTTATTTCTTGGTTTTCCCAGAAATAAAAAATTTTCACGTTCAAGAGTTTTTCAATTTTCAAGATGTCATTTATTTTTAATAATCCTGGTTCTGTAATAATTGTTTTCAAATTTAAATTTGGAATTTTAGTTTTAATGTACGATTTGTTTATTAATGAGTATAAAACTTCTGGGTAAACACACCAGATAGAAATTTTTTCTTTGGATAGGAAGTCTAAATATTCATTCGAAGATATTTTGTTTATAACAATTAATTGATGTAATTTAAATATTTTTGGAGCTACCAAACTGAATAAAATATTTACAGGTGTATTGAATTTGTATAGCGACCATATTTTGGGAGATTCATTATCTTGGATGAAATTTTTTATTAATGAAAGATTTTCTAATTTATTTGTGTTAAAAACATCAATGTTTGAAAAGCTCTCTTCTATTTTATTTATTTCCTCATTATAGCTTAGATCTTGTATGTCAATTTCTTTAAAATTGTCATTGTAGTCATCAATTATTATGATATGCTGCAGATCGAATAGATGAAAAATGATTTGAGAAATTTTTTTTCTAAGACTTTGAGTTGTTATCACTATTTTTGCAGAAGTAAAAATTAATTTTTCTTTAATTTGATCTATATCTTTTTTGGGATCTATTATTTCTGGTGAATTTCCGAGTTCTTTACAGCCCCAAAATGCAGTATAAGATTGAGGCAGTAAGTCAGATAAAATTACGATATTGTCGGAAGAGTTGACTCCTAAATTGCTCAACACCTTTGTGAATTTTTTGCTTTCATTTTCTAAATCTATGAATTTAAACTGTTTTTTGTTATTTTCTTTAGTATATAAAGTGATTCCGGTATTTTGGGAATCTTGTAAATTTTTAAAATTGTTTTCCTGCATAAAATTATCTCAGCAATTAAGTTAAATATATGTAGATTTATCATATATACTATCTCGTGTTATTCTATATATAAATCATTTATACATAATAAGTAGTTTATTTATGAGAATTCATGTAAGATTTTTTGCTAGTCATAAGGAAAGAATTGGATGTTCAAATTTATTGTTGGAATTGAGTGAAGGTTCTAAAATTATAAATCTAATTGAGAAAATCAACCAGACTAATCCAGGATTTTCTAAAAAACCTGAATCTTTAGTTGCGGCGGTAAATCAAGAGTATCAAGATTTAAATTTTGTTTTGCGAGATAATGATGAAGTTGCTTTTATTCCACCAGTTAGTGGTGGAATGATAAATGATAAAAATTTTAAATATTCATGTAAATGCCATGTCTAATCAAGTAATAATCACTTCAAATAAAATTTCCCCAGAAAATGTTACTCAAAATGTACGTTCTAACTCTAATGGTGCTGTAATAACTTTTTTGGGTACTACAAGGAATGAAACAAAAGGCCGAGAGGTATTACGTTTAGAATATGAAGCTTATGAGCCAATGGCTTCGCAAAAAATTTCAGAAATTATTTCTGAAGTTCAAGAAAAATTTTCTGTTAGTGATATTAGTATTTGTCATAGGATTGGGACAATAGAGATTGGTGAAATTAGTTTAGTTGTTAGTGTATCTTCACCTCATAGAAAAGATTCTTTCAAGGCATGTCAATATGTAGTTGATAGGATTAAAGAAATTGTACCTATTTGGAAGAAAGAGATTTTTGTGGACGGAGAAGAGTGGGTTGAATCAACATAGACTTGTATACTAGAAAATTTAATTGAATTTTTGATTTTCTGTCATCCATTTATCAAAATCTACATCTAAAGTAGATATGATTTTATCCAACATTGTGTAATATCCTACAGTCACAATAAAATCTATAGTCGACTGCATGCCTAATGATTTCATCAAAGAATCAAAAGTTTTTTGTTTTAGTCTAGAAGAAGTAACTAATTCTTTTGCAGATTCAATAAAAATGGATTCTTTGGCATCTATTTTGTTCTGATTATTTTCATCCAAAATATATTCAATAACTTCATTGCTAACTCCAACAGATTTAGCAACTGGTTCATGTTGAGACCATTCATATGAGTTTTTTAATTTTTTTGCAGTAACAAGTATTGCTATTTCTCGAATTCTTGGATGTAAAGTTGATTTGTATCTAATATATTCTCCGAGATTAGTTACGGCTTGAGTAGCCTCAGGATTGTTAAGTAGTGCAGAAAATACATTTTGTACTGCTCCACGTGAGCTAGAAATTTTGTCATAAATATTTTGTTTAGAAGGATGCATATCATTTCTAGATATATAAGGTACTTTGGCCATATTATTTCCTGTTGAATTTTTATTCAGTCATTTTTTTAATAGTTTGAATTGTTTCTGCGATTGCCTTTTTAGCTAATTTTTCTCCTTTCGAAACTGAAGCTTTATTAACTCCGGTTTCTTTTGAAGATTTTAATTTTTCAAATCTTACAGATTCAGGTATTGCATACATAGCTAATGATGTTTCGAATTCAGTTGCATGGTCTGGGTATTCTTTTGTGTCAAGTATGGAATTAATGAAGTTTTCGGGAATTAAATCCCAATAGCTAAGGAATTTAATATCTATATTATTATTTTTATTTTTTAAAACTACATCAAGGTATTCATAGTGATTTTCTATCGAATTAGGAAATTGAGATTTTATTGTTGGGTTTTGTGTAGCATATAAATTTAGTTGCCATTGTTCAAGAATTCCATTTATAGGTTGAATATTTCCACCATGACCATTTAGGATTAAAATTTTTTTGAGTCCGTGTCTTAGGAGGCTTTCAAGAATGTCAAATAAAATAGATAACCAACTTCCAGGTTTTGCACTTAATGTACCTGGAAAGTACATATGGTGTTCAGCTATTCCGAAAGAAATAGGAGATACGATTAAAGTTTTTGGATATAGTTTTTTTGCAGCTTGTGTTGCTATATATCTACTCATTTCAATATCCAAATTCATTGATAGATGATCTAAATGTTGTTCAATACTTCCTGTAGGAATTATTACACTTTCAAAATGGCCAAGATCAATATGGTTTTTGAATTCCTTTCTAGTTAGTTTAGGTAATTCAAATATTTTTGATTTCATTTCCTTTCCTTTCCTTGTTAAAGAGCAGTTTATATTTTTCGTTAAAATATTAATTTAAATGATAATATTTAAGTTTTCTTAATGCCAGTATAGTATTAAGTGTAATAAATATGTTAAAAATTTTTATTGTATGAGATAAAATGTTTATTATAATATAAAATTTTTTAATTGGAGGGGTCGCATAGTGGTCTAGTGCGGGCGCCTGCTAAGCGCTTAGAAGGAGAAATCTTTCTCATGGGTTCGAATCCCATTCACTCCGCCATTTTTTGTTATTTTTAATGAAATAAATAAAGGATGATAATGTTAAATTTAAAGAGTGAAATAAAAAACTCTAAGAATTATTTCGTTTGGACAATTGGCTGCCAAATGAATATTGCAGATTCTCAAAAACTTGAAAGCGCATTTGACAATATGGGATTAGGTAAATCTGATTCGGTACAAGATGCTAGGGTAGTAGTTTTAAATAGTTGTGTAGTTCGTAAAAGTGCAGAATCTAAAGTCGAAAGTATGTTGGGGACTTTAAAATCTGTTAAGACATTATTTCCTGAAAAAATCTTTGTTTTAATGGGCTGTATGGTGGGGCCTAAAACAGATGATTTGAAGAAACGTTTTCCGTATGTAGATATCTTTGCTCAGCCGCAAAAACTTGAACCTATTGTTGATTTTATATCTAATAAAATGGGAGTGGATTCTGAAGGCTGTTTAGAATCTATTACTGTTGCTCCTGATGTTGCTGCTTATATCCCTATAATTCATGGGTGTGATAAATTTTGTTCGTTTTGTATAATTCCATATCGAAGAGGTAGAGAAGTAAGTCGTGAAATAAAAGACATTGTTAATGAGGTAGAACTTTTAACAGCTAGGGGAGTACAAGAAGTTACATTACTCGGGCAAAATGTTGATTCTTATGGGCACGATTTAGAACCTGGAAATAGATTAGAGGATTTGTTATCAGCAGTAAATGAAGTTAAAGGTATAAAAAGAATAAGATTTTTAACTTCACATCCAAACGATATGAGTGATCAGATAATTAAAGCTGTATCGAAGTTAGATAAAGTTTGTGAGCATTTTAATTTGCCATTTCAAGCAGGTGATGATGAAATATTGAAGTCTATGAGACGAGGATACACAAACTTAGAATTTAGAAATTTAGTTGAGAAAATTCGGAATTATATTCCAAAAGCTTCTTTTGCTACAGATATTATAGTTGGATTTTGTGGTGAAACTGAACTGCAATTTCAAGAAACTTTAGATTTGGTTCAAGAAATGCGTTTTGACAAAGTTCATGCAGCTGCATATTCACCTCGCAAAGGTACTATTTCTGACAGAATGATGGAGGATTCAGTTTCAAAAGAAATAAAAAGAGATAGATTAGAATCAATTTGGGAGCTCCAAGAATCTGTTCAGTCAGAAATTAATAAGGACTTAGTTGGTCAAGAGTTTGAGGTTCTAATTGAAGGAAAAAAGAAAGAAAAATTTTTTGGCAGGACTAGAAGTGATAAATTAGTTTTTATTGATACTGACACAGATAGAATTAATGAATTTGTCAATGTTAAAATTAATAGTTCGACAGCATGGTCTTTACAAGGTACAATTTTAAATTAAATTTTTATTTTAGGTGAGATATATAAAATGAACGTTTCTACAAAATTTACTATTCCTATAACTGAACTCGAGCAGCCTGCTTTTTGTTCAGATGATAAAGAAGATTTGAAGGCTAAAACACTGAGAGATGAATTTGCTGTAGGTGTGCGTTGGCAAAAAATACCTAAAGAATTTATTAAGATGGAAGTTGGGGATTTAGATCGCAAAATTCGTGATGCAAAGCTTAAATTGTCTGAGAAATTACTTATTCTAGGGCATCACTATCAAAGAGATGAAGTAATTCAATACGCTGATTATACTGGAGATTCTTACAAGTTATCAAAATTTGCTGCTTCAAATAAGTCTGCAGAATATATTGTTTTTTGTGGAGTTCATTTTATGGCTGAAACAGCTGATATTTTAAGTGGTAATGATCAGAAAGTAATTTTACCTAATTTAACTGCAGGTTGTTCTATGGCAGATATGGCTGAAGAAGATGATGTTATTGATTGTTGGAATGATTTGGAAGGTTTACTTTCCGACAAAGGTGGTGTAACTCCTATTACTTATATGAATTCTTCAGCAGCGATTAAAGGATTATGTGGTAAAAATGGGGGAATTGTTTGTACATCTTCAAATGCTGAAGATGCATTTAAATGGAGTTTGAAAAGTAATGAGAGAATTTTATTTTTACCCGATCAACATTTAGGAAGAAATACTGGACTGAAATTAGGTTTTGAATTAGATGAAATGATTGTATGGAATCCATTCAAGCCTCTTGGAGGAAATACAGAATCTGAAATTGAGAAGTCCAAAATTATTTTATGGAAAGGCCACTGTTCTGTACATACTAGGTTTAATACTGATCAAATTAATTTGGCTAGATCTAAGTATTCTGATGTTAACGTGATTGTGCATCCAGAGTGTACTATGGAGGTTGTTAATTCTGCAGATTATGTTGGTTCTACCGAATATATTAAAGATATGATAGAAAATGCACCTGCAGGATCTACTTGGGCTGTAGGTACTGAAATTAGTCTAGTAAATAGAATTAATAAAATGTTTCCAGATAAAAATATTTTCTGCTTAGATTCTGCAGTTTGTCCATGTAGCACTATGTACCGTATCCACCCTGCTTATTTATGTTGGGTGTTAGAGTCCTTATTAGATAATGAAATTGTTAATCAAATTTCTGTTGAATCGGATGTAAAAAATGATTCAATATTGGCGTTGAATCGTATGTTGAAACTTTAATTGATATTATTAATTATTGCGAATTTTTGCTTTGGAAGATTTCATGATTACTCCACAAATAGTATCTCTAATTAAGATGGCTATTCAAGAAGATTTGCCAGGTGAGGATATTACAACGAAGTCTTTGTTTGCTGAGGATTATGATGTGTATGCAGAGATTGTTGCTAAAGAGTATGGTGTTTTGGCTGGGATAGATGTAGCTTGTGAAGTTTTCAAACAAATTGATTCAAATTTGATTGTTGATAAATTACTTTGTGATGGATCAGAGTTAATTCCATTCGATCCTAATGTTCAAGATAGTAGATCTATTTTGATCAAATTAAGAGGGAGTCTATTTTCAATTTTAGCTGCTGAAAGAGTATCTTTAAATTTTTTGCAACATTTAAGTGGTATTGCGACAGAAACTGCTAGATATGTTAAGGAAATTGAAGGTTATAAAACAAAAATTTTGGATACTAGGAAAACACTGCCTGGTTTTAGGATGTTGGAAAAATATGCTGTTCGAGTAGCTGGTGGAGTTAATCATCGTTTTGATTTAACTGAATCTGTTTTGATTAAAGATAATCATATTTTAGCAGGTGAAATTAATAATATCCGATTAGGAGAATTAGTTCAAAATGCTATAAAAAATAATAATTCTTCAACAAAAATTGAAGTTGAAGTCGAGAATTTGGATCAAGCTAAAGTGGCATTGAAGAATGGTGCTATTTATTTGCTTTTGGATAACATGGCAGTTTCTTTAATTAAAAATATTGTGGATTTGTCAAAAGGGAAAGCAGTACTTGAAGTTTCAGGCGGGGTTAAAATACAAAATTTGCAGGATATAGCAAAAACTGGAGTAGATTTTATTTCAGTTGGAGCAATTACTCATTCAGCAAGATTTATGGATTTGAGTTTAGAAATTCTTAAAAAAGCCTAGATGTCTGTATCTAAAATCAGAGTTATAGGACCATCATTATTTAATTGCACATCCATATCTGCTCCAAATTTTCCAGTTTCTGTTTTCAGGCCTGTTTGTTTGAAAAGTTCAATTGATTTTTCATATAATTCATTGGCTTTTTCAGGACTTGCAGCTTTACTGAATCCAGGTCTTGTTCCTTTGGTCGTATCTCCATACAAAGTGAATTGACTGACTAACAATATGCTTCCTTGAATATCTTGAATCGATTCACAAAAATTTCCTTTGTCACCAGGGAAAACACGCATATTTAATATTTTTGAAACTATTTTTTTACATTCTTGCTCTGTGTCATTTTGTGAGACACCTAAAAATACTAATAGGCCCTTATTTATAGAACCAACTAAAGTACCACTTACGGAAACAGATGCTTGAGAGACTCTTTGTACTATAGCTTTCAATTTTTATTAGCTTTTGGGAGCTGTTTTTTGTTTGTCAGTTGAATTATTACTTGAAGAATTTTTCGTGTCTTTTGAATCAGGTGATTTTTTCAAATCTTTAGATTTTTCTGTTTTTGTATTTGTTTCTGTTTTATTTTTTGAAGTTGATTCTGTAGTAGAAGTTTTACCACTTCTAGCATAGTCGTTAACGTAGAAACCGCTTCCTTTAAATACGATTGGTACAGACTGAATCACTCGGTTAGCAATATTATTACAATCGGGACAATTTGCTTCAGGTTTTGCACTAAAGCTTTGTTTTAATTCGAATAAATTACCGCATGAATTGCACTTATAATCGTATCTTGGCAAAAGTATCTCCTTATTGGAATTTGAAAATTCAAATACTATTATATAGATTACTTATAAAAATTTAAAGTTAGTATTTGATATAGAATTACTTCTAGGTGGAAATAGTTTGGAGAGAAGCTTGATTATTGAAATGAATTTTGTTTATATTTTTTGTTTTAATCCATTTTCCCAATAATTAGAAATTTCATTTAGATCTAAATTTAAAGTTTTTCCAAATGTTAATTTATTGCCGCCAACAGTACCTATTTTAATAAAAGGGCAATTCATGTTTGATAAAATGGATTCAATTTTTGAAAGATTTTTGAGTTGTACAGAAATTATGATTCTTGATTGAGTTTCCCCAAATAATGCAGTATCCCATCTAGATGATATTTCAGTAGTGCTATTAAAACCTTTGTTTCCGGAGATGCAAGATTCTGCAATTCCAACTGCTAACCCTCCGTTAGATAAATCATGAGCAGATTCAACAAGATTTTTTTCAATTGCAGATAATATAGTTTTTTGAACCAATAGTTCGTGTTCTAAATTGATTTGAGGTTTACCAATAATTTTTTGATGGATTAATTCCATAAAATCTGATCCAGCGAGTGAATTTATTGAATCTTCTATTGTGCTTGTACCTAGAAGTATTACTAAGTCGTTTTCATTTTTAAATCCTATAGAAATTGCTTTGTTTGTATCATCAATTATTCCAAGTGCACCTATAATTGGAGTAGGGAATATTGCCTTGTTTCCTGATTGATTATAAAGACTTACGTTACCACTAATTACAGGAACATTGAATTTTTCACTTGCCTCAGAAATTCCCTTAACTGATTCAGATAATATATAATAATTTCCAGGTTTTTCTGGATCAGGAAAATTTAAACAATCAGTGATTGCTATTGGTTTAGCACCTGAGCATGAAATGTTTCTACACGCTTCTGCTACAGATATTAAACCACCTGTATAAGGGTCTAAATAAGAAAGTTTACTGTTGCCGTCGGTTGTTAAAGCTATCCCTATATCACGAGATTTTAATCTGAGTATAGCTGAATCACTTCCAGGGCCAACAATTGTATTTGTTTGAACTTGATGATCGAATTGTTCGAATATAAATTTTTTACTCGCGATGTTTGGCGAGGATAATAATTTTAATAATATTTCATTTGGAGAAATATTAGGAATTTGAAATTGATTTAAATTTTCATTTTGTAATTGAGATAACCATAAAGGTTTAGTATCTTTCAAGATATATTCAGGTGTTTTTGTAATATCAGTAATATTTATTTCAGCTTCAATTTTATGTTTATTTTTGATTTTGATTACTTTTTCTGGGATAGCTCGTCCAATTACTGATGATTGCAGTCCCCATTTTTGTAATAAATTACGGATTTGCTTTTCGTGTTCAGGATCTGAGAAAATTAACATTCTTTCTTGAGATTCTGAAAGCATTAATTCATATGGGGACATTTTTTCTTCCCGTGCAATAATGTTTTGCACATTAATTTCAACACCACAATTTGAACGTTCGGCTGCTTCAATAATTGCCGTAGATAATCCTCCAGCACCAAGATCTTGTATTCCATCGATTATTTTTAGATTTGATATTTCTAAACAAGCTTCAATAAGTAGTTTTTCTGTAAAAGGATCCCCCACCTGTACAGCAGGTCTCAAATCATTGGAATCTTCAAATGACTGTGATGCTAAGCCTGATGCGCCATGTATTCCATCTCTACCAGTATCAGATCCAGCTAATATTATGATGTTATTTTTTCCCATTTTAGCTTTTATGATGTTATCTTTTTCTACCAATCCAACGCACATAGCATTTACCAGTGGATTATTTGAGTAAGATTCAGAAAAGTTTACTTCTCCTCCAACGTTTGGTACCCCTATACAATTACCATATCCAGAAATACCAGCAACAACACCATTGAGTAAGAATTTATTTCGAGGTTGAGAAATTTCTCCAAATCTTAATGAATTGAGCAGAGCGATTGGTCTTGCTCCCATAGCTAAAATATCTCTAACTATGCCACCTATACCTGTAGCTGCACCTTCATAAGGTTCGATTGCTGATGGATGGTTATGTGATTCAATTTTCATTACTATAGCTTGATTGTCTCCAATATCCACAGCACCAGCATTTTCTTCGCCACTTTTGATTAGAATTTTTTCTGATGATGTAGTGAAAGATCTTAGTAATGGTTTTGAATGTTTATAGCTACAGTGTTCACTCCATAAAGAACCAAATAATCCAAGTTCAAGATCAGTTGGATTCCTTTTTAATCTTGCTAATATGAGTTTGTATTCTTCAATTGAAAGTGCTAGTTCAGATAATTTTTCTTCAATTGTTACCATTTATTTTCCTTAAAATATTTATCCTATAATAATATGAAATTAATTAAGATGTGTATATGGTAATGATTATAATTCCGGAGACAATTAATAAACTTCCTAAAATAGTTTCTAGCGAAATTTTTTCAAGCTTTCCGTAAAAAATTTTCATTATTATTATTGTGACTAATGGGAATGTATTTGCTACAGGAGAAGCCACAGATACAGGAACAAACTTTAGGCCTATAAATAGAGAATTTACTCCAAGTGCAGACGAAATTCCTGCAAATATTGCATTGCTCAGCTCTTTGATTGGTGTTTCATTACTCAAATCTTGTATTAAATTTTTAATATAGAAAATACTAATTATAGCTGTTCCAATTATTAGTGAAATACTAGAAACTAATATTGGGTTAGGGAAAATATTGATCACATGTTTTGTGACAACTGTTCCTGTTCCATATCCTATTGCAGACATGAATGCTAGTATGTATCCAATAATTACCTTGTTTTGTCTAGTTTTAATATTTAGTTGCATCAATTGTTTTTCTAGTAATTAATATTATTCCCATAATAATTAATGCAGTACCAATCATTATAGGAGTAGTAATTTTTTCATTCATGAATATTATTGCGGTTAAACTTGCAAAAAGAGGAGTGGTTCCTATGATAGGTGTTGCTTTATTTACGCCTATATATTGGACGCTTGTATAGTTTAACAATCTGCCAAAAAAATATGTTAAAACTCCAATGTAAAATAATAACATCAATATTTCAATATTTAGTTTGTTGTATTCTTCTGTTTGTGTAAATAGAGTAGATACAAATAAAGTTATTATCGTGCTAGTGATTAAAGAAATTAAGGTTGTAGTACCTGATTGCATTTTTTGCATAGAGATTTTTGCGAATACAGAACTGGATCCAAAACCAATAGATGCAGTTAAGCTAATAATTATTCCAAACAAATTATGAAACCTTTAATTTGAAGCTAATTGGTTTAAAATTGATTGGAATATTTTTTTCCCGTCTGTACCTCCAAGTATTTTTTCACAACATCTTTCAGGGTGTGGCATCATACCAAGAACATTGCCATTTTTATTTGAAATTCCAGCAATATTTTCTACGGAGCCGTTAGGATTGTGGGTATCGGAAATTTTTCCAGATTGGGAAGAATATTTGAAAATTATTTGGTTGTTGATAGTTAGTTCTTCCAGAGTATTTGGGTCTGCAAAATAGTTTCCTTCGCCATGTGAAATGGGTACTTTAATAACTTCATTTTTTTGACAAGAATTTGTAAATGGTGAATTGACATTTTCAATTCTCAAGTTTTCCCACGAACATTTAAATTTTAAATTTTTATTTCTGATTAAAGTTCCTGGTAGTAGACCAGATTCGCAAAGTATTTGAAATCCATTACAAATTCCTAGAACTAGTTTTCCTTTTTCGACGAAATTTTTTATTGCATTCATTACCGGAGATAATTTTGCAATTGCACCAGTACGTAAGTAGTCTCCATATGAAAAACCACCAGGTAGAATAATACAATCAAATTCTGAAAGATTTGTGTCTTTATGCCAGACGTATTTTGCTGATTGATTAAATACATTTGTAACGACATTGTGGCAATCTACATCACTCCATGTGCCTGGAAACACAACTATTCCGAAGTTAATTTTTTTGTTTGTCAATATTCCCTCTGATTTTTTATGATTTTGAATTAAGTATTTGCATGGCAATTTTTTTAATTTCTTTTCCAGATGCTTTGCCTTTTAGTTTTGGCATAATATCAGACATCAGTTTTCCGATTTCTTTCATAGAGCTGATGTTTAAAGTTGTTATAGATGCCGAAACTAATTCTGCAATTTCTTCGGGAGTTAATTGTTTGGGTAGATATTGCTTAATTATTTCGAGCTCAATTTTTTCTTTGTTAACAAGGTCAGACCTGTTTGCTTCAGAATAAGCTTCGATACTCTCTGTTCTTTGTTGGCATTGTTTAAGCAATAATTCTGAAATTTCACTTTCTTCTAATGGGTTTTGTTTTTTAATTTCAGCATTTTTTATTTGGGCAATTAAGTATCTAATCGTGTCTCTACGTTCTTTTTCTCCTGCAATCATAGCTTCTTTTAAGTTCTGACTCAGTTGTTCTTTGATTTTCATTTAGCCACCTATAAAATATCCAGATTTTTCGAGTATATTGATATAAATATTTGATGTCAATAATAAGAATAAAAAATCAATCTTAATTAATGTTTTGATAATGTTTATTTAATATTATTGAATTTTGATATTTTCTCAATAGCAGAATTGATTCTTTCTATAGTTAAACCAATTCCATTTAGTTCTATAATTTCAAATAAAGATGGAGATATTTTTTGCCCTGTTAATGCAACTCTAATTGTACTTAGTAATTGTCCAGGTTTTATTTTAAGCTCTTTTGCTGTATTTCTCAGGGATATTTCTATAGATTTTGAATCAAATTTTTCCAAGGAATTCAAAGAATTTTTAGAAGCATCAAGAGCTATCTTTGTAGATTGCAAATCCATACCTTTTTGAATTAACTCTTCGATATTGTAATTAATTGTTTTTTGAAAATAAAAATTAATGTATTGTGGGATTTCGCTAAGTATTTTTATTCTATTTTGAATTAGTGGTACAATTTTTTTAATTTTTTCGATCGTTGGAGATATTTCGAAATTTTTGGGAGGGTTTGATTCCCAAAATTCGAAGATTTGTGTAGTTAAGGTTTCAATGTCCAATGATTTTATATGATGACCGTTGATCCATGATAATTTTTCATAATCAACTATTGCACCCGATTTTGTTAAATTGTTTATATCAAAATTTTTAATTAATTCTTCTATTTGGAAAATTTCTGTTTTGTCATCAAGTGACCAACCTAGTAAAGCAAGAAAATTGATTAATCCAATTGGAATATATCCGATATTAATTAATTCCATAATTGAAGTTGCTCCATGTCTTTTACTAAGCTTTGTTCTGTCTTGAGATAAAAGCATTGGTAAGTGTCCAAATTTTGGTATTGTATAACCTAGTGCATTATATAAATTAATGTGTTTCGGTGTACTAGGTAGCCATTCTTCTGCTCTGAAAACATGAGAGATGTTCATGTCATGATCGTCGACCACATTTGCCAGATGATAAGTAGGGAAATTATCACTTTTCAGAATAATAAAATCTTCTAATAGTGCATTTTTAAAAGTCACTTGTTGTCTTACTAAATCGTTAAAAACAGTTTCACCAGTTTCAGGCATTGCGAATCTAACTACATAAGATTTTGAAGTTTTTGGCTGAGGATTTTCCCTGCATAATTTATCATAGCCTATATATTTATTGCTGGATTCAGTAAGGGGATTTTTGTTTTTTTGTGTTTTTAAATCGGCTAATCTTTCAGGAGTACAGTAACATTTGTATGCTTTGTTATTTTTTATAAGAGTATTGATTGCTGAATGATATTTTTCTAACCTCTTAGATTGATAGTAGGGACCTTCATCCCAATTTAAACCCAGCCACTTTAAAGTTGAAATCATTTTTTGGTCTGAATTATGTTGCATTCTTGATTGGTCGGTATCTTCAATTCTTAATATAAATTTCCCATTATTTTGTTGTCTAGCAAATAACCAATTAAATAGAGCGGTTCTAATGCTGCCTAAATGGGGATCTCCAGTAGGACTAGGTGCAAATCTTACTCGAATTTGATTTTGCATATTTTTAACTCCGAAATTTTAAATTTGCTGTTCTTTAAGAGTTTTTAAGAAATCTTTTAAATCAGGGGGTAATTCACATTCTAAATTTATATTTTTATTTGATTCAGGATGTTTGATAATTATACTACTAGCATGAAGAAAATGTCTGTTAATATATTGGTTGGATTTTCCATAAGTTGAATCGCCTACGATTGGATGCCCTATAGACGATAGATGGACTCTAATTTGGTGTGTCCTACCAGTTTTTGGTTCAATATTTAGTAGTGAATAATTTTTAATTTCTTCAATGATTTCAAATGATGTTTCTGCTGGTTTACCATTTTCAGTGATTGCCATTTTTTGTCTACTTTTGGGATGCCTAGAAATTTTTCCGGAAATAACTGCTTTGCGTGATTTTGGGACACCATGAATCAATCCTGTATATTTTTTTATCACTTGGCGTGATTTGAATTGGTATGACAGATGTGAATGAGCAAAATCAGTCTTGGCTATGATTATTATTCCTGATGTATCTTTATCTAAACGATGTACAATTCCATTTCTTTTTTGAGGAGATAGATTTTTTGTAGAGGGTAAATAATTTACTATTGCATTGATTAATGTATCGTTTCTATGACCTTTAGCTGGATGAACAACTAAACCATGAGGCTTACAAATAGCTAAAATTTGATTGTCTTCATAAATAATATTTAGTTTTAAATTTAGGGGTAATATAAAATCTTCAGAGGATGTTTTTTGTATTTTTAGTTCTATTTGGTCATTACATGAAATTATTTGAGAAGATTTTGGTAATATACCATTAATTGTTATTTGTTGACCATCTATAAACTTTTGAACCTGATTTCTGGATAGTTCTGGAAGCTTGTCAGTAATAAATTTATCTAATCTTTGCCCAGATTCAGTTTTTGTAACATTAAAATGTTTCGAAGTAACGTCGTATGAATTATTTTTCATTAGGTATTTGAGGAGTTTTATTGATTTTTTGTGTGTAATTATCTTGGATGATTATGAAGAAAATTAATAGAATTAGTCCACAAACAATTGACGAGTCTGCAATGTTGAAAATGTACCATGGCCCAATGTCTATAAAATCTATTACAGACCCTAAAAAAATTCTGTCTGAAATATTTCCAAATGCTCCACCAAGTTGTAGACCAAAAATTATTCTGATTACTCGATTAGATTTCACCTGTTTTTTATAGTAAAAAATTAAAAACCCTATAGCTATAATGGGTAATATAGTAATTAAAATTGTTGACTGATTTTCAAGTAATCCAAAAGCAATTCCCGTGTTAATGCCATAAGTTATTCGAAAAAATCCCTCTTCTGGCCAAGATTGGTACATATCAAGGTTAGTTTTAACAAGGAATTTTGTTATTTGATCTAAAAAAAATATAAAAAACAATAAAGGTATGAAATAAATATCCCTATACCATTGAATTTTTGATTGATTAAATTCTGCTATTTTATATGAAATTTTTTTTAACAAGATATTTGTATTTTCGTGAATAATTTGTTAGTCAGTTATATTATGATAATCTAAAATATATTATGTGTGTAGTAATCATAAGATATATTGATTTGTATATTGTCTAAAAAATTTAAATTAATTGTATAAAGGAAATTTCTTGTCACATATTAAGCTCAAATGCAATGATTGTTTTTACAGTCATGATTCAAATATGTCTATATTAAATTGTAAGTCTTGTGGCGGTACAGTTGATGTTGAATATGTTGAATCAAAGGATGTTCAAAATAAGATTGTTTTAAACAATGGAATGGAAATGATTGTACCTTTGAAGTATCCTGAAAAATTCGTTTCATTAGGGGAAGGCAATACTCCCATTATTCGATTGCCTAATGTTGAAAAACAATTAAATTTGGATAAAATTTTTGGAAAATTAGAATTTATGAATCCTACAGGATCATTTAAGGATCGAGGTACTTTCATGATGATTTCAATGGCCATAGAAGAAAAAATTTCTTCTGTAGTTGAAGATTCTTCAGGAAATGCTGGGGCCTCTTTGTCTGCATATTGTGCAAAAACAGGTTTGGAAGCACATATTTTTGCACCTGAGTCAGCACCTGTATCTAAGCTTGGACAAATAAAAACTTACGGAGCTAAAGTACATTTAATTAAAGGTTCACGAGATGAAGTAACTAAAAAAGCTAAGAGATTTTATCAAGAAAATAATTATATATATGCATCACATGTTTTGAGTCCGTATTACGTGGAAGGAACTAAAACTTTTGCCTATGAAATAGCTAAACAGTTTGCTTTTGATTTACCTGAAAACATAATATTCCCTGTTGGAAATGGCTCTTTAATTATTGGTTGTTGGAAAGGTTTAAATGAATTGCTTGAGCAGAATATTATAGATAAGATCCCTAGATTACATTGTGTTCAAGCTGAGCAATTTATTCCTGTGATACAAGAAATTAATGGAGATTCAGATTATAGAATGAATGATAATCCATTTAGTGTAGCTGGAGGAATTTCTGTTTCGTTTCCAGCAAGAAAAAAAGAAGTAGCTAAAATAATTAATGATTCATTTGGAATCGGTGTTTCTGTGACAGATGAGGAAATAATAGAATGGCAGAAATTTTTAGCTAGAAAGGAAGGAGTATTTTGTGAACCTACTTCAGCTACTGTTTTTGCAGCCTTGAAAAAATTATTTGATTCTAATGCAATAAGTAAAAAAGATTCTGTGTTGCTCCCAATTACGGGATTTGGATTAAAAGATAAGTTATTTGTTTGAATATCTATCTTTTTATATTATCGAATGTTTTTTTGAAAGCCTCGATTGATTTTTCAATTATTTCGTCAGTTGTGCAATAAGCTATTCTGAAGTGCCCTGGTGCACCAAAGCCCACTCCTGGTACAACTAAAACTTTATTTTTTTGTAGCATTTCAGAATATTTCACATCGTCTGGAATTGGAGATTTTGGGAACATGTAGAAAGCACCTTCAGGTTTGATTACAGAGTAACCAATTTTTTTCAATGAAGAATATAAAAAATCTCTTTTTTGTTCATAACTTTTTATATCAACTGCTGAATCTTGAATCATTGCAATAACTCTTTGCATTAATGCTGGTGCATTTACGAAACCTAATGCTCTATTCCAAAAAGTCATCCCATTAATCAATTTATTTGATTGCGAATATAATGGATTTGTTGCAATGAAACCTATTCTTTCACCAGGAATTCCTAAGTCTTTTGAATGGGATGTAGCAATAATAGATTGATCATGGAATTCAAATATGTTTGGGGTTTCTAAATTGTCAAAAACTATTTTTCTGTAAGGTTCATCACTTAGAATAAATATTTCCGAATTAAATTGTTTTTGTTTCTGGCGTATTAAGTTTCCAATTTTAGTTAGAGTTTCTTTTTTGTATAAAACGCCAGTTGGATTATTGGGTGAGTTGATTAGAATAACTTTTGTTTTTTTATTGATTGCAGAATCTAATTGTTGAAAATTAGGGAGGTAATTTTCATCGTGGCCAATAATAATTGTTTTACCTGAATGATTATCTATATAGTATTTATATTCTACGAAATATGGAGAAAAAATTATGACTTGATCATTAGGGTCAATCAAGGTTTTTAGAGCAACGTTTAATGCTCCTCCTGTACCACAAGTTATTACAATATTTTCTTTGTTTATGTTAGTGGTAGTACTTTTATTTAAATTGGAAGCTATGACTGCTTTAGTTTCATCTAGGCCTGCATTGGGCATATATCTATGGTTTGATGGATTTTTTTCATTAGCAATTTTAGATAAATTAAGAAAAAATTCTTTTGGTGGTGAAAGAATTGGATTACCTAGCGAGAGGTCATAAATATTGTTTTCACCGAATTCTTTTTTCAAGGCAATACCTTGTTCAAACATTTTTCTAATCCAAGAACCTTCTTCTAAGAATTTTTCTGTTTTATTAGATATAGATGTCATGATGTCCTTTTAAATTGAATCGCAAATCAAGATTTTAATTATTATTGCATATTTTTTGAAATCGAGCTTAATTGCTCAGCTAATTTTCTTGAAATTCCTGGGGTTTCGGTTATTTCTTCAATTGATAATTTTTTGATATTTTTTATTGATCCAAATTTATTGAGAATTACTTTGCGTTTTTTTGGTCCAATTCCAGGGATTGTATCAATTGCGGAAAATAAAGCGGTTTTAGACCTTAAATTTTTATGATAATTGATCGCGAATCTATGTGCTTCATCTCTAATTTTTTGTAGAATATTTAATGAGTCAAAATTTGATGAAAATTCTACAGGTTCAGAAAAATTTGGCACAAAGATTTCTTCTTTTTGTTTAGCAATACTAGCAAGTGGGATATTATTTATACCTAGTTCTAAAAAAACCTGAACAGCCGAAGATAAATGTCCTTTACCACCATCAATCAGAACTAAATCAGGTGTTTGTAAGTTTTTTTGATTTTTTTCGACGGGTATAACTTTTTTTCCAGGTATTGATTTGAATCGTCTTCTTAGAACTTCTTTGATCATAGCGTAATCATTGATTGTCTTAACTGACTTGATTTTGAATTTTTTATAATAATTAGGTGCTGGTTTACCATTTTGAAAAACAGCCATACTGGCTACAGAGTTAGTACCACTGATATTTGAGATGTCATAACATTCGATTCTTTCTGGATAATTTGGCAAATTTAGGATTTCTTGTAAATCTTTTAAGATTTTTTTTGTATCTTTTGATTCAAATGTTGTGCTAGATTTTTCAATAGCTGCTCGTTGTTTTGAATTTTCTAAAGCCATGTATAGTATTTTTTGTTTGTTCCCTTTTAAAGGTATTTTAATTGAAACTTTTGATTCTTTTTTTATACTTAGCCAGTTTTCGATCGAAATCATATCTTCGATTTCTGTTTGAATAAATATTTCAGGTGGAATGTATGGATTGATTTCATAGAATTGCATTATGAAGGCTTTCAAAATCTTATTGGGTTCAGAGTTAAATCCATTGTTCATTGTGAAATTATCTTGTCCTATAAGTTTTCCTTGGCGAATGAAAAATATTTCTATCCATGAATTTCGTCCAATTGATGTGATTGCAATAGAGTCAAAGTTGGAAGATTCATTTTGAACAACTTTTTGTTTTTCTTTAATTAATTCTATAGATTCCAATTGGTTTCTAAATATGGCTGCTTTTTCAAATTCTAAATTTTTTGATGCAGTTTGCATTTTTTTTGTTAGTGAATTAGTTACTTTTGAAGTATTGCCTTCTAGGAATAAAATTACTTCATCAATTATTTGTAAGTAACCACTTTTATCTATATTACCTATACAAGGAGCCATACATTGTTGTATGTGGAAATCAAGGCATGCTTTTGTGTCTTGTCCGGGAATTTCTTTGGTACATGATCTATATGGGAAAAGTTTTTTTAATAGAGTTAAAGTATTTCTTACACTTTTTGCACTAGCGAATGGGCCAAAATATCTTGCGCCGTCATTTTGGATTTTTCTAGTGAAATATATTTGAGGGAATTCTTCAGATAAGTTGATTTTAATGAAAGGGTAGCTTTTGTCATCTTTAAGTCTAGCATTGAATTTCGGCTGATGCCATTTGATCATGTTATTTTCTAGGATTAACGCTTCTTGCTCTGTAGCTGTAAAAATCAAATCGAAATCATGAATATTTTTCACAAGATGTTGGGTTTTTTGAGGCAAAGATTTATGTGTAGAAAAATACGACTTGATTCTATTACGTAAGTTTAGCGCTTTTCCTACGTATAGTACAGAAGAAGAAATATCTTTCATAAGATATACGCCAGGTTTTTCTGGAGTAGATTTTATCTTCTCAGATAATTTAATATTTTTTGTGACTACAATTTCAACTTCACCATATTATTTTTTGGAAGAAAAATTATTATTAAATGAGAGAATATCCAATTAGTATTAAAAAGATTATTGATGCTGATATTCCGATTCTGATCAATTCAGATTTTAAATTAATAGAACTTGTGACTGTATTATTATTAGCGAGATTTTGTTGGTCAGTTTTAATAGTATTTTTTGGCACATGGCTTTCAATTTCATTTGAAGGTTCAATTGTAACTTGATTATTTTCAGTAAATGTACTATTTATTTGTGTGGCTGTAAGATTGTGTGTTTTATTTTCTTTTTTTCGCTTATTGCGAAGATTTGCCTGTCGGGCTGCAATTTTTTTTGATTTACTTGGCATGTTACACTCCTATAATAATTGTAACGAATTATATATTTTTTTCAAATTAATATAAATCTTTTTATGATCTTGGATGAGCATCTATGTATTCATTTTTTGTATATTCGTTAGAAAGGTGGGTATATATTTGAGTAGTACTGATATTAGAATGGCCTAGTAAATCTTGAACATGCCTTAAAGGTGCTCCTCCTTCTAAAAGGTGAGTTGCAAAACTATGCCTTATAGTATGAGGTGTGATTGTTTTTGTAATTTGCGTTTTTAGCACCAGTTTTTTTAATAGAACCCAAAATGTTTGTCTAGAAATTCTTTCCCCTTTGTAATTAAGAAAAAGTGCATTACTTAATTGACCTTTTAGCAGTTCAGTTCTGGAATAAATTAAATATCTATAAAGTTTGTTTTTAGCTTTTTCATGAATAGGTATGATTCTTTCTTTTCCTCCTTTACCAAAACATCTTATATAGCCATTTTCAATTTTGATATCTTCAGTATTTAATGAAATCAATTCACTTATTCGGATTCCAGTTGCGTACATTAATTCAATCATCGCTGAGTCACGAATTCCAATAATTGTTGATGATTCAGCAGCATTAATTAGAGAATCAATCTCTTCCGGATTAAGAGTGTTGGGTAGTTTTACACCTGATTTAGGAAGTTTGATTTTTGAGCTTGGGTCTTCAATTATTTCACCTTCTTGTACTAGAAAATCAAAAAATGATTTTATGGCTGCAATTTTTCTTGCTTTAGTACTTTTAGAGTATGAAATTTGTGTCATTTCTAAAGTGAATTTTTTTATATCATCCACTGAAACATTTTTCCAGGCTGTAATTCTTTTTTTGATTAAAAATTTACTGAATTGAACCAAGTCGCTTTTATAAGCAACAATAGTGTTTTTTGCAACTGCACGTTCAATATTCATGAAATTAATAAATTTTTTTATATCGTTGTTCAATCATTAGCCTTTTAAAAAATATAGATTCATTGTAACTTATATAGTATTGTTGACGCACGTGTGAATTAGATAATTTTTTTATTAACTAATTAGTGTATTTGTACGTTGTTGTAAATTATTGTTTTTTAAAACACAATATTTTTGGTATTATTACAAACAAGCAAAACTTCAATTACATTGTTAAAAATATGAGGTAAAAAATGGTTGAAATTGATATAGGTCCTAATATTATTGCAGGTTTATTCGGAGCTAGTATTATTTTTAGTTGGCACGGGTTTTTTAGTTTTGTAGCTGTTTTGATTGCAGTTTTATTAGTAGGAAGGTGGGCTAATATATCTGGAAGAACAGATATTAATGCAGATATAGTTTATTCTATTGCAATTTGGTGTATTATTGGTGGAATTATTGGGGCTAGGGTAGTGCATGTTATTGATCATTGGGGTTCAATTTATTCACAAAAACCATTATTGTCATTTGCTATTTGGCAAGGTGGCATTGGTATGTGGGGTGGAATTTTGGGTGGATTTATAGGTGGAGCTACATATGCCGCTTGGAACAAATATCCTGTTGGAGCTATAGCCGATTTAGCAGCTCCAGTGATGCTTTTTGTACAGTCGATTGGAAGATTGGGTGATATAGTTAATGGTGAACATTGTGCTAAATCTATTGATAGTATATTTGGTTTTGTGTGGACACATCCAGACTCTTTAGCAAGAATTTTTTGTAATAACGGCTATTCTATTCCCGGTGGAGAGGCATATTCTGCTCATCCAGTTATAGCTTATCAAATTTTTTGGAATTTATTTGCCCTTTTTATTGTTTGGAACTTAAGGAATCGAATTAAACCAGACGGAATGCTGTTTGCCTTGTATTTATCTTTATATTCAGTTGGAAGGTTTGTTGTTTCTTTGTTCAGAGAAGACAGGATTTGGATGTGGGGACTCCAAGAAGCTCATTTTATAGCATTATTGGTATTATTAATTTGTTTGCCTATATTAATTTTGAAAGCAAAAATTATTCGTCCAAGTTTAATTCCAGTTAAGGGTCTTTCTATTCCTCAATATCAAACTACAACAAGAGCACAGAGACGTAGAAATTAGATTTTATTTATAGTTTTTTCAAGTCAATTAGTTGCAACTCAACGAATTGTTTACCAGACCAGTTTTTGCTTTTTGCGTGGTAAATAATTTCAATAAAATCACCAGGTTCTACATTGATATGTGATAGATTAAATCCGATTGCTCTTCCATTCCAATTTTCATGTTTTAGTTTCAATCTCAGATGGTTTTTGTTTGAGCCAATTTTCTCCATATCTGTCACATATACTTTACTTGTCATGAATGTTGGCTCAGGATTTGCTTTCCCGAAAGGTTCTAGTAACTTAATGAAGTCAAAAATTTCCTTTTTTAGAAATTTTATTGGTATATTACAATCAATTGATTTTTTGGGTGTAATTTCGATGAGATCCTTTTGTTGATCTCCAATTTTTTCTATCGATTTTTTGAATTCATTAATTGAATTATTTTTGATTGAAAAACCAGCAGCTTGAGGATGTCCTCCAAAATTTTCAAGAAAATTTGAACATTTTTCTAACGATTTAACTAAATTAAATGTTTCAGGGCATCTCGCACTACCTCTACTAGTTTCATTACCTGTACTAATTATGAATGCAGGTTTATTGAATTGTTCTTGTATTTTGTTGGCTACTAATCCAATTATTCCAATTGGCCAGTTCTTATTTTCTAGGAAAATAATTTTTGATTCAGGGTCAATTTGATTAAGTGCTTCTTCCATTAATTGATCTGTCAGGAATTTTCTTTTGTCGTTAATAAAGTCTAGTTGCCTAGAAATTGTTTTAGCTTTTGTGTAATCATTTGTAAGTAAAATTTCTAGAGCTAGGTGAGGATTTTCTAATCGTCCTGCAGCATTGAGTTTTGGAATGATTTGGAATGAAATTAACTCTGAATTAATTTCTTGAGTGAATCTGTTTAATTCAATAATAGCTTGAATTCCAGGATTTGGGTTGTTTTTTATTTCTTCGATACCTTTTTTAACAATGTATCTATTTTCTTCTATTAACGGTGCAACATCACCAATTGTTCCAAGTGCTGCCAGTTGAATTAAATTGTTAGGGTATTCTAAGCCTAAAAAAATGAACAATGCTTGTGAAAGTTTATATGCTAAACCAGCACCAGTTAATTTATTAAATTGGTTTAGAGATTTGTTTTTTAATGGATTAACTATAGCAATAGCTTTAGGTAATTCTCCAGTAACAGTATGGTGGTCTGTAATAATAGTTTCTATTCCAAGTGAATATGCATATTCCACTTCTTTAATTGCATCACTTCCACAGTCAACCGTGATAATTAATGAAGTGTTTTGAGACTTAAAGATATCTACACTTTGTTTACTTAAGCCATGCCCTTCGCTGATTCTGTCAGGTATATATGGGATCACTTTAATATCAAGTTGTTGGAGTGTACGATATAATAATGCCGTACCTGATAAACCATCCATATCAAAATCGCCTAAAATCCCTATGGTTTCTTGATTATTCCTAGCTTCAGATATTCTGTTTACTGCCTTTTTCATATCAGGTAGTAAAAAAGGATCAGATAAATTGTGGTCAAACGAAGAATTTAATTGATCAATTGAGAGTATTTTACGATTTTGAAGTAATCTATTTTTTATATTTTTTATAGCTACGTCAATTGAAATATCAGGATGAATTGTTTCTTGAATTTCCCATTTTGGACGCATGAAATTTCTCAGATAATTTATTTATTGTCAAATTCTTTGAATATAAGACTACAATTGTGTCCACCAAATCCAAAGGAATTGCTCATAGCAGATTTAATTTTCCCTTTTTTGGATAAATTTGGCGTGTAATCAAGGTCACAATCAGGATCTGGGTTTTCTAGATTGATAGTAGGAGGTACTGTTCCGTTAATTATTGATAATAAAGTAAGAGCTGCTTCTAATGCTCCGCTAGCACCTAAAAGATGTCCAGTCATTGATTTTGTTGAAGAAATTGGAATTTTATATGCCTCTTCTTCAAATACAGTTTTCATAGCTGCAGTTTCGTATTTATCATTCATAGGTGTAGATGTGCCATGTGCATTAATATAATCAATGTCTTTGGCAGAAATTTTAGCATCTTGGATAGCTATTTTCATTGCTCTTGCACCGCCTTCTCCTTCGGGTGCTGGTTGGGTGATATGATGGGCATCGCCAGTTGCACCGTATCCTATAATTTCAGCTAGAGGTTTTGCTCCCCTTAGATGAGCATTTTCAAGACTTTCTAAAACTAATATTGCAGCACCTTCACCTAAAACAAAGCCATCTCTTTGTGCATCAAAAGGTCTTGAAGCTTTTTGTGGATCTTGATTTAATTTTGATAGAGCTTTACAAGAGTTGAAGCCTGCGATTCCAATTGGACAAATTGCTGCTTCAGTACCACCTGTGATAGCTATTTTACTTGTGCCGTCAGATATCATTTTTACAGATTGTCCAATCGCATCTCCTCCACTTGCACATGCAGAAACAGTTGCAAAATTTGGCCCTTTAGCACCTAGTAACATTGAAACTTGGCCAGATGCCATATCTGGCAACATCATTGGTACAAGGAATGGGGAAACCCTTCTAGCACCTTTGTTCAACATGACTTGGATTTGTTCTGATAAAGTAATAATTCCTCCAATTCCACTTGAAATCACCACAGCTATATCCTCTTCATTAGAAGAATTTATGTTTAAATCAGCTTGAGAAACTGCTTCCAACGATGCAGCGACAGCAAATTGTACAAACCTATCCATTCTTTTTGATTCTTTTAGGGAAATGTAATTTGTAGGATCGAAATCATTTACTTGAGCTGCTATTGTTGTTTCTAGGCCTTCTGTATCAAAAGAGTTGATTGTGTTGATTCCAGATTGACCTTTTACGATACTGTTCCATGTAGTTTCTCTATCCAAGCCTACGGGGCTTACGATTCCTATTCCTGTAACTACTACTTTGTTTTTTTTCATATTATTAAATTCATTTCTATTCTGATTTTTCAAGTTAATCATCAGAAGTATGATTAGGCTACAACAACTTAATTATAAAATAAAGATATAATTACATTAACTTTTGATTGATTCAAAGTTTGGTAATTATTGGTGCACAATTTCAATATTATTTATTTGTTTTAATACGTCATTTTTTGATGGTTGGCTTTTTAGTGCACCAAAACCTCCAACTTTTAATCCCGAACAAGCAATTCCATATTTTGAGCTTTCAATAGTGGTCATTTTGTTTATTTGACCATATAAAAACCCACCTACAAATGCATCCCCAGCTCCTGAAGTATCTAATACTCCGTTTGGCGAAATTGATTGTACTGAAAAAGTCGAATCTTTAGATACAACTGTTGCTCCTTCATTTCCGCATTTTAATACCACTAATTTCACTCCTTGATCAAGGAAGTATTGCGCTACATCTTTTTTTGATTTAAGTTTTAGTAAATTGAATGATTCATCAGGGTAACTAGGGAAAATTATATCTACATAAGGCAAGATTTTGTTGATATTTTTGAGAGCATTTTTTGAACTTGTTAAATTTAATCGTAAGTTTGTGTCGAATGAAATTTTCACTTGGTTTTTTTTCGCAATTTGTGCAGCGAATAGTATAGACTCATTTGAAGTTTCTGATATAGCTTGACAAATGGCGCTAAGGTGAAGAATTTTACTATTAACAATAAATTGTTCGTCTATATCTTCTTTGCATAATGTACTAGCAGCGCTATTTTTTCTATAATAAACAAACTCTCTATTACCTTCTGAAAGTAATGAAATGAAATGTATTGCGTTATATCCAGGAACTAATTTTACTTGGGAAGTATCAATTAATTGATTTTTCCAGCTTGATATTAAATATTCCGCGAATGGATCTTTGCCAACTCGTGTAATATAACCACAGGATACACCCAAGGCGCTAGCCATTGAGATTACATTTAATGTGTCGCCTGCGTAAGATTTTTGAAAAATTTCAGAATTTGCTAAAGGTTTTTCGCTAGATAACTCTATTAAGCATTCTCCAACTGATATTAAATCTGCCATGAATAATTTCCATCTAGAAATATTTTTAATTAAAATTGATCTAGAAATTTTATACTATTTGATCGATAATTTCTTTATTAACATTTTTAATATTATTTTTTTGGAGATTGATTTGATCAATAGTGTTCCTGAATCACCAACTGTAGCTTTGGAAACTCATGGTTGTAAACTTAACCAAGCTGACACTTTGAAACTAATTGGTGAATTTGAAAAAAATGGAGTTAAAGTCGTAGATTTGGACGAAAATCCAAATTTTTATGTATTGAATTCATGTACTGTTACCCATATTGCAGATCGTAAAGCTAGACAATCACTTCGGGCTGCAAAAAAGAGGAACCCTAATTCCATTGTTGTAGCTTCTGGGTGTTATGCTGAAAGAGCAAAAGATGATCTTTTAAAACTTGAGGAAATTGATTTTGTTTTTGGAAATACTGAGAAACATCAAATTGTTTCAAAAATTTTAAATCATTTTTCTTCTAGAAATATTCCTAAATCCACTTATGATAATGTTTTGAAAATCTCATCTGAAAAATTACGAACAAGGGCAATGGTCAAAATTCAAGAAGGTTGTGATCAAATCTGCTCTTATTGTATTGTACCAATTGTTAGGGGTAGGGAAAGAAGTTTACATCCTAGGGTTATCATAGAAAATATTCAGCGTTTAGTGGATTCTGGATTTAAGGAAGTTGTATTGACCGGAACTCAATTGGGAACTTATGGTTTTGATCTAAATGACGTAGATCTTACTTCATTAATAAAAAAGATACTTCAAGAAACTTCAGTTACTCGATTAAGAGTATCATCTATTCAGGCTCATGAAATTGATTCTAATCTTTTGAAATTATGGGAGAATGATCGTTTATGTTCTCATTTTCATGTCCCGTTGCAAAGCGGTAGTAATCAAATATTGAAAATGATGCGTAGGAGGTATTCAATTCAGGAATATATTTCTTCAATTCGTATGATTTATGAACATGTTGAATCACCAACTATCACTACTGATGTGATAGTTGGATATCCTGGTGAAACAGATAATGATTTTGAAGAATCAAAAACATTGTGTGAAGATTTAGATTTCTTGAAATTACATGTTTTTAAATACTCAGACAGATTTAAAACTAGTAGTTATTACGATAAAAATAAGATTTCTTCAGAATCAAAGTCAAATAGAGCAAATATACTTAGAACAATTTCAAGGTCCCATTGGAATTCATTTGCAGATAAGTCTTATGGAAAAGTAGAAGAAGTTTTATGGGAGAAATCAGAAAATATTCAAGGGAAATACTACTGGTCTGGATACACTAAAAATTATCTAAAAGTTTATTTTGACCAAGATCTAGATTTAGCTAATTCTATTTCTCAAGTTTCACTGGATAAGAGAATTAGGGATAAAATTTTTGCTAAACCCATTTAATATTCAGGGTTCAAAAAAGTTTATTTGAATTAAAATTAAATTTCTACAGGTAGAAGAATAAACTTTTTGTTTTTATGTTGTATATAACCAGACACAATTCCAGTTGAATGACTAAAGACTATTATCCAACCATTATTTACAGCATTTTCAATAAACATTTTTTTCTTTTCTAATGTTTCATTTGGGAATTGATCAAATCCTGAAATATGATCTAGGCTAAGATGGTGATGTGTAGGAACTAATTCACCTAAAAATGCTATTCTTTCACTTCCAACCGAAATTTTTACAACTTGATGGCCAATTGAGTGTCCTCCAGCTTCAGATGCTACTACTCCAGGGCAGATTTCTTCTTCACCCTCAATTAATTTTATTTGCCCTGCTTCTTGAATTGGTAGAAAGTCATCTTCAAAAAAAGATTTCTTATTGAACTCAGTTGGAGAAACGGCATCTTCAAAAGCTTTCTTTTGTACGATATAGGTTGCATTAGGGAAAGTGGGTACTGAATTACCAGTTCTGTCTAGTTTTGTACATCCACCAGCAACATCAAAATGTAGGTGGGTTAAAATTACTGTATCAATATCTCTAGCTGTTAACCCCAATCTTTTCATATTTTTTATTAATTTATTTCCGTTTAAAAGATGAGTTTCTTTTAATTTTTCTACTCTTTTTGATCCAGCACCAGTATCGATAAGAATATTTTGGTTGGGAGTTTGAATTACTATTGAATTCATATCTAACCTGATTCTATTTTTCCTATCCGGTTTCACTATAGTTTCCCAAACTATTTTTGGGGTTTTACCGAACATTGATCCTCCGTCAACAGATAAACTTCCATCTGTGATTGTATTGATTTTGATATTTCCAAGTTGCATTTTTCTACCTTATTATTAGATTTTTTGAAAACTTAATTGAATAGCATCAATTGTTTTTTCGATTTCTTTCTCACTATGTGCAGTTGAAAGATAATATTTTGAATGGTTTTTATAAATTCCTTTCGAAAGTAGTAATTTATTGAGTTGTTTAGTTTTATTTTTGTTTCTATTTTGCATTGATCTATAATCAATTATAGGTTCTTTTTGGAATATAATGTCAAAAAAGCAAAATTCACCTATCACTTGAGCTGATATTTCTAATTCTATCAATTTTTGTTTGATGGAATTGATTAATTGAGTTCCATTTTTCTTTAAATTGGCATAGGTATTTTTTTGCTTAAGAATTTTTAATGTTGTTAACGCAGCAATTGAAGATAATGGATTCCCATTCATTGTGCCTTCTTGGAGTACTAATTCTTTTTCAGATTTATTTTGAATCGAAAAATATTCCATAATTTCTTTTTTACCAGTAATCGCTGCAATTGGGAAACCGCCAGAAAGAGCTTTTCCAAGTGTGCAAATGTCTGGAGTAATTCCATAATATGTTTGTGCACCTCCATAATCTAGTCTAAAACCTGTAACAATCTCGTCGAAAATTAATGGGATTTTATATTTAGTTGCAAGTTTTCTCAATGATTTTAAAAATTCTAATTTGGGCGGTATAACTCTTTGAATAGGTTCAACAATTATAGCACCAATTTCATTGTGTTGGTTTTCGATGATTTGTTTTGTGATTTCAGTGTTATTAAATGGTGCTACTAAAACGCTATTACGAATTGATTCAGGAATTCCTTCGCAATCAGGAGTAGGGCTAGGAAAATCTTGCAGTTGATTGGGCATCATACTCATTAAGGCATAATCGCTCATTCCATGGAATCCACCTTCGAATTTTAATATTTTTTCTTTTTGAGTGAAGGCTCTTGCAGCTCGCATTGCAAAAAATGTTGCTTCTGAACCTGAATTAGCAAATCTAACGGATTCAGCACAAGGAACAGCAGAAATAATTTCTTCAGCTAGATCTATCATATGTTTATTTAGTCCAAAATACGTAGTACCTTTTGATATCTGAGATGAGACTGCATCTACTACTTCTGGGTGAGAGTGGCCGAGTAACATTGGGCCTGAACCCAGACTGTAATCTAGATATTCATTTCCGTTGGTATCCCAAACTTTAGAGCCTAAACCCCTATCGATTATTATATCCATAGTAATGTTGTTACCATTACTACCTCCAGGTAGATATAATTTTGCTAAATCGAGTAAATTTTTCTCTTTAGTAGTCATTAAAGGTTTAAGGGATTTATTTTTTATTTCTAAGGAATTATGATATTTGTATGATTAGATTATAGCAGAGTTTTATGCAAAGTGTTTTTTAATTTTTTCTGGACTTGATTATTAGATTTTTAAAAATTTTTACAGGTAAATAAAATGATTAATATAAATGTAAGTACATCAAATATATTTGGATTTAAAACAGATGCTTTTGTCATAGGTGTTTTTGAAAAAACAGAAAAGTTTCAAGGCTTGGTTGGTGAATTGGATGATGTTTTTAAAAATAAAATTTCTAGTTTATATTTTGAAAATGAAATCAGAGGGCGTATAGGTGAAGTTACGATAATTCATAATTTTGTTGGTTTTTCTTCAGAACGTTTGGTTGTAGTTGGATTAGGAAAGCGTGAAGACTTTGATGACGATATAGTTAGAAAGGTATCTGCTTTAGCTTTAAATAAGTTGAATTCAATTAACTTAAAGCAAATTTCTTTTTCTCTTCTTGGCAGTGATTTGATTGGGATTTTTAATTCTGCAAAGTCTATTTCTGAAGGTGCTATTATGGGTCTTTATAGATTCGATAAATATAAGTCAAAATCTAATATTGTTTCAATTCAGGATATCAATTTACTAGGTTTTGGTATTGGAGATGAAAAACTAGTTAAGGATGCTGTCAGACAAGGACAAATAATTTCAGATGCAGTAAACCTAAGTAGAGATTTAACCAATGAGCCTTCTAACAAAATGACTCCTTCTATTTTGGCTGATATTGCTACTGATATTGCACTTGAAGGAGGTTTTGAATCTGAAGTTTATGAAGAAGAAGATATGATAAATTTTGGTATGGGTGCTTTGCTTGGTGTTGCTTCAGGCAGTATTCAGAAACCAAAGTTTATTGTATTAAAATACTTTGGTTTAGATAGAGAATTGACACCTTTATGCTTTATAGGTAAGGGGATCACTTTTGATTCTGGAGGGATTTCTATAAAACCTGCATTGAACATGGGTGATATGAAAGCCGATATGGCTGGCGGAGCTTCAGTGATTGCTGCAATTCAAGCGATTGCTAAATTGGAATTAAAAATTAATTTAGTTGTGATTGTTCCTGCAACAGAAAATATGCCAGGCGGGTCAGCACAAAAACCTGGAGACGTCGTGACTGCTATGGATGGAACAAATATTGAAATTGATAATACTGATGCAGAAGGGAGATTGGTTCTTGCTGATGCTATTAGCTATGCTCGTTCAATTGGAGTTTCAAAAATATTGGATGTGGCTACATTGACAGGCGCGATCAGGATTGCTTTAGGTACAAATTATGCTGGCCTTTTTGGAAATGATGATGAATTTACTGAAAATATTTTGAATAGCGGGCAAGTTGTTGCAGAAAAAATTTGGAAACTGCCAGTAGATCATGATTATGATAATCAATATAAAAGTCAGGTTGCTGATTTTAAAAATACTGGTGGAAGAGATGCAGGATCTATTACAGGGGCGCAATTTATTGGGGAGTTTGCTGGGGATATTCCGTGGGCACATCTCGATATTGCTGCTATGTCGAGAATTAATTCAGATAAATTTTATTTTCGAAAAGGTGCAACTGGATTTTCGGTTAGAACTTTAATTCAACTTGCTAGATCATTTGAAATTCCAAAATGATATGGTATGATTTTATTGTGTTTTTTTGAGTCGGACTTATTAAGTATTATCTTGGGTGAATTCTATGGGGCTAAAGCCTTGGACTTTTATTACTAATCATGGTTTAGTTTTGAACTATATTTATCAATATCCTAGTCATACGGCTAGAGAGATTGCTTCTGATGTTGGAATTACTGAGAGAGCGATTCATAAAATTATTTCTGATTTAGAAACTGCAGGCTATGTTGGTAGACAAAAAGATGGAAGAAAGAATATATATTACATAGATCCAGAATTGCCACTTAGGCACCACAGCAACAAAGATATTTCGGTATCTGAATTATTGGACGCACTCACTTCTGGCAATAGAGATATATCGAGTTAAAATTTTTTGTTTTATTTGATTTTCCAATCTAATTAATGAGAGGTTTTTTTTTGTCAAAAAATAGAATTTTAGTAATTGGTGCATCAGGGCAAATTGGTTCTGATTTAATCCCGAGATTGATTGATAGATATGGGAATAACAATGTGGTTGCTGGTGTATATAATTGTGAATTACCAGATGATTTGAAAAACATTATCCCAGATGTTTCTATTGATGTGACTAAATATGATCAAATAGAGAAGGCAATTATAGATAATAAAATTGATGTAGTTTACAACTTAGCTTCAATTCTTTCCACTTTGGCTGAAAAAGAATTTCAATTAGCATATGAAGTGAATTTTAATGGTACATTAAATGTTTTTGAAGCTACTAGAAATACAGAAGTTAAACAACTTATTGCAGTAAGTTCTATTGCTGCTTTTGGTGATCGTTCTCCAAAAATTAATACGCCAAACGATACTATTCAGAATCCAAATACTATATATGGTATTTCAAAAGTTTTTACTGAATTGTTGGGGAATTATTATTTCGAAAAAAAAGGTTTAGATGTTCGCGGGGTTAGATTTCCTGGAATTATTAGTTGGAAAGTTGAACCTACTGCTGGGACTACAGATTATGCTGTAGAGATATTTTATGGTGCTATACTTAACAAAAGTTATACTTGTTTTCTAGCTCCAGATACTCGTTTGCCTATGATGTACATGCCAGATGCAATTTCGGCATTAATTTCTTTATCTGAATGTGATTCTAGTAGATTAAAGCATAGGGTAGATTATAATGTTGCCAGTATGGATTTTACTCCTGCGGAACTGGCTATAGAAATCAAAAGAAAAATTCCTGATTTTGAAATGAATTATGAAATTGATTATTCTAGGCAAGAAATTGCAGATTCATGGCCAAGTAGTTTAGATGATTCTGCGGCACGTGCTGAATGGGATTGGGATCCAAAATTTAATTTGTCTGGAATGGTTGATGATATGTTTGAAAATTTGACTGCCAAGCTTATTGATGGCCCAATACATTTGCCCTAAAGCTTTTAAGTAAAATAATCATAAATAGTAATAAAATTATTATGATTGCTCCAGATATTGTTGTGCCAAAAACTGCACCAAATGAGTTTGATACTATCCCAATAAAACTACTTCCAATAATACTCGTAGAAGATGACAGGAAATTTATAGAAAAAACTTTGCCTAAGTCATTTTTAGGCATTAATTCTCCCAATAATCCTAGTCTTAGGGTCAGAATATTTATTATTGAAAAACTGAATAAAAACAAAAATGTCAAACTAATAATTTGCGAATCATTTTGTGCGAATAATATCATGCATATTCCAGCTGAAAGAGTATTTAAAGCTATTAATTTTGTTTTATTTTTTATTTTGTCACCTAAAATAGTAAGGAGCATTGTTGATGAAACACCGCCCATTCCTATTACGGTGAATAAATATCCAACACCTTGAACACCTAGTCCAAATTTTTCATCTGCATGTACGGGTAAAAGTCCATGAATACCAGGAACTGCAAGCATATATATTAACCAATGAATAAAGAATAAATTTAATACATTTTGATTTTTTGTAATTAGTATATATCCTGATTTTATACTATCAACTATAGACTTTTTGTTATTTTTCAAATCTGAATTTTCTATTTTCAAACTTCTGTAAATTAAGGCTGCACAAATTAGTAATGTTGATTTTAATAAAATGGATGATGCGTTTCCAAAAGATGCTACAATTTGACCTGTTGCTAAAGGGCCAAGAGTTGAACTAAAAAAATATGCTAATCCAATTAGAGAAAAAGTTGTTTGGGTTTGTATTTTAGGTGCAATAAATGGTACTAATGACATTCCTGAAGTGTCTCCAACAAATTGTGCACTTGAAAGAATGACAATGTAGAAAATTACTAGCCAAATATTTACTACATTTGTATATATTAGTATAGCAAACAAAATTGCTGTTAATGCTCCAATAATATATGAAAAGAATAGGTTTAGGTTTTTTGGTTTGGTATCTGTAATTAGTATTGAAATTGGAAAAGCAATTATTTGTGCTAAAGCATTTCCTGCCCAAGCAATACTGGAAAAAAATTCAGATTTTGTTAATTGGTATGCTAAAGAGCCAGTAATTACAAAGCTCATATGTTGTGTAAAGCTACTAATTATTGTTCCAGAAAATAATTTTAATAAGTTTTTATTTCTCAACATTTTATATATTTCTTAAGTTTTTATAATTACATGATTGTAGAAATATAATATTTTTTCTAGTATTAAATTGTAGTTTTTTGGCACGCCCGGAGGGATTCGAACCCCCGACACTTGGTTCCGAAGACCAATGCTCTATCCGCTGAGCTACGGGCGCTTATGAGAGTTAAGTAAATATGATTATATAATAATTCAGAAATTATTTGTTTGGATCTAATTTTTTCCTAAAATTGTGATTTTTAAAAAAAAATCTTAAAAATGTATGAATTTATATTTTTAATTTTTAAAAATTTAGTTAGAATCATTTTTAAGTTGGATTTAAATTTAATATTACTATTAGTTTTTATTCTATCAGTTATAAATTACTTTTAATTGGCAAGAGGGTAGTAATTAAATGTTTTCTTTACTTAATTTGTATCGTATGAAATTTTATTTTATATATTTATTATTATTAGTATTTGCTGTTTCTTGCAGTTCAACTCCCAAGGATACACTTCCACCGGTAGCTTCTGAGGCACCAAAATCTACGACTGATCAAGTGGATCCAACCCCTGTTCCACCAACATCAACCCCTGTTCCACCGACAGCAACCCCTGTTCCACCAACATCAACCCCTGTTCCACCGACAGCAACCCCTGTTCCACCAACAGCAACCCCTGTTCCTCCAACAGCAACCCCTGTTCCACCGACAGCAACCCCTGTTCCACCGACAGCAACCCCTGTTCCACCGACAGCAACACCTATGCCACCTACAGCAACTCCATTACCGACGGCTGATGATACAGCTGTACCAGTTGAAATTTCAACTTATTCTGTAAAAAATGCATTTAAAATAGATATTTCCGGAGATGCTGAATTTGAAGATGCTGGATGGACAGGAGATGTTGCCGATATTAACCAGGGGTTTTTGAGTATTTCAAAAGGCGAAATTACAGCTATAATGATTTGGAGTCCTGATGAAGGTTTAGACAATGTGAGTTTGGTGAAAAACATGTTTGATTTACTTGATTTCAATTTGCCTGAAAATCAATCTATGGAATCTATTTCTGAAGGTGAATTGACTACACAAAATATTGCTGGTAATTTTGGAGGATATAAGGTGGTTGAAGGACAAAACACTGCGGAGATAGGTTTGATTGGTGCATGGATTTGCACTAAAAATTCGACCACATATTCTATTGCAGTAAAAGGTAAAGACGAAAGTTTAGTTCAGATAAGATTTGATGAATTTATATCTGGATTTAGTTGTGATAATTAATAAATAAATTTTTGGAGATAAAATAATGAAAGTTCAGTCACTTAACCATTTATCTGCTGGTTCATATAAGTCATTTGTTTTTAAAACGATTATCGTTTTATCTTTATTATTTTTATTTTTTTCTGATGGTATTTCTATAGTTAACGCTGATCGACATGGTGGAGGTAACCATGGCGGAGGTAACCATGGCGGAGGTAATCCACCAGGAGGTAATCCACCAGGAGGTAATCCACCAGGTGGAGGAAATCAACCAAAACCACAATCACAGCCACAATCACAACCAAAACCACAACCACAACAACAACAACAACAACAACCACAATCAGGTGGTGGTAATCAAGGTGGAGGCAATCCACCAGGCGGTGGTAATCAAGGTGG
>MDTE01065827.1_pt1 | contig 76806 bp, 81 predicted proteins | sample 811231 | NCBI WGS metagenome assembly MDTE01 (sample SAMN05326651, study PRJNA326480) | marine metagenome | isolation source: seawater | place: Indian Ocean: Red Sea | collected 2010 | reverse complement strand
TTCTTCAAATTCATCTCTTCGCCATCCGAACCAAGGCCCGCGCCAAGCGCTGTTACCATAGCTCGGATTTCTTCATGGGCGAGCATTTTGTCGGCCCGTGCCTTTTCAACGTTAAGGATTTTTCCTCGCAGTGGAAGTATTGCTTGAAAGTGACGATCTCTGCCGCCTTTTGCTGACCCGCCGGCTGAGTTTCCCTCTACAAGGTAAATTTCACTGTTTTCAGGGTTTCTCTCAGCACAGTCCGCTAGTTTGCCAGGGAGGGAGCCGCCATCCATTGCGGTCTTGCGTATGACAAGATCTCTTGCCCTGCGTGCGGCTTCGCGTGCCCTTGCGGTAGTCATGCATTTTTCAATTATTCTTCGTGCTTCAGCCGGGTGATCTTCAAGGAATATGGTTAGCTCTGATCCAACTGCAGAATCAACATATCCCTTCATTTCAGGGTTGCCCAGCCTAGTTTTTGTCTGTCCCTCGAACTGAGGGTCTGAGAGTTTTACCGAGATCACCGCGCTAAGTCCCTCGCGGACATCCTCTCCAGAGAAATTGGGCTGCTCATCTTTGATCAATTTATTTTTCCGGGAATAGTCGTTGAGAACTCTAGTCAAGGCAGACCGGAACCCAGTGATGTGTGATCCCCCGTCGGGTGTGTTGATGCAGTTTGCGAAGGAGTAGGTAGTTTCAGCGTACCCCGTGTTGTACTGAATGGCTACTTCAATGGCGGTTTCGTTAATTTCTTTTTTGATGTAGATGGGTACTTCATTCAGAACCCCGCGCTTCTTGTTCAGTGTGCTGAGAAAACTGCTCACACCCCCAGAGAAAAGGAATGTGCGTTCTTGGTATCCTGGAGTTTCTTTCGTGTGGAGGCGACTTAGAAAATGGATCTCTAACCCTTGATTGAGAAAGGCCATTTCTCTAAACCGCTGGGTAAGAGTGTCAAAATCATAATCAAGTTCGGCAAATATATCTGTATCAGGCATGAAGTGTATTGTGGTGCCACGCAGGGCAGAATCGCCCGTCATCTCCAGATCACTGGTGGCGGATCCTTGCGCGAAGGTTTGTCGATAAGATTTGCCGTCTCTGTCTACTGAGACCTCCATTGAGCTAGAAAGTGAATTCACGACGGAGGCGCCAACTCCATGAAGGCCACCAGAGACTTTATATCCCCCGCCTCCGAATTTACCCCCGGCATGCAGGGTGGTCATTACGGTTTCAAGGGCAGATTTGCCTGTTGAGCTATGAAGATCTATTGGTATCCCACGGCCATTATCCCGGATGGTGACAGATTGATCGGTTTCCAAGGTTATACTTATTCGGGTGCAATATCCTGCCATTGCCTCATCGACAGCGTTGTCTACAATTTCGTAAATCAGGTGATGCAACCCTCGTTGGTCCGTGCTGCCAATGTACATCCCGGGCCGTAACCGGACAGCCTCTCTTCCTTCAAGAACTTGGATATCATCAGCTGTATATTCCTGTGTGTCTATCGTGTTAGTCATTATACGCACCTACCAATTAAAAAGATAAAAGCCCTAAGGGGCGAAAGTAGCAAATAGGCAAGGGTCATAACTGGATACCCCCACGCTCCGTGTGATTCCAGTAGTAACTCATTACCGCAATTGTCAGAGAGGTCATGACTAGGGCATTCAGAAATATCGCAGGGGGGAGCCCTAGTGAATAAGTTGCCAAGTTACCGAGAAGTATTTGCATTGCAAAGCCAAGCACAGCCGAGAGTATGATCAGACTTGCAAGTTGCACCAAATGAGAGCGAGCAAACACCATGCTTCTTTTTAGTGCTTGAATTGGTGTAAGGCCCTCAATAAAAAGGACTGTTTCGCCTACCAAGAGATAAATTAAGGCTAGGAAGGCAGCAGTTATGCCCAAAAGGGCTATAATGGGGAGCAGTGTTGGTGCAAGCGTTATCAGAAACAGGCAAGAGATAGCTATAACTCCATAAATTCCGGTTACTAGGGCTATGTACCCCAAGAGATTAACTGCGAGCCTCGGGAGGTGCCCCTCGCTAATAGGCCAGGGACTCCCAACCTTGATGTATTGAGCCAACATTTCCAGATAAATGGTTCCGATAACTATGCTCCCAAATATAAAGACTACCAGCGACAGCATCAATCCTTGCCAGGTTTCTACTTCAATGACCGCTTGTCCGCTTCTACCCGATGACGGGAATGCGAGATAGGATTGAACTTGTGTTCCCAGTATTCCTGACAGGTTGAGATCACCTAGCGCCTCAAAGTTCTCAATAGTAAGTGATTCTTCGGGTGACGCAGGGATTGCAACCCCGAATCCAGCTGAGTCTATTTGGGCTTCCTGTAGGGTTCCTGCGTCAGTTAAGTTTTCAATTAGTGGTTGTGGTGAGATTCTAGGCGTGAAACATAGGAGCAGATCGACTAGTATAGGCACGATGAGTATCGCCGGTTTGCGATACACCGCAGAGAAGCCGACACTTATGCAATCTACAACGCCCAACTTCGATGAATCCACACGCCCATTGTACCACTTCTTAGGCACTAAACCAACTGGTTTGAGATAATCTAAATGCTGGAATTAGTGAACAGCCAATATTGTGCTATTAAAAATAGTGCCATGAGGCCAAATGGACCTATTGTCAAGGTGCCGAATTTCTTCCGTTTGCCTGATCCGAAATATGCTCCACTAGTCACGACAATTGTCATGGCAAGTGAGATTATAGCAGTGAGGATGTGTCCGCTTGATACCGCAGACAACAAATTACCCCTTCGGGCAGACTGAAAGGCAACATCAGAAGTAAAAAGGACTATGCCCGTATTAAATAAATTGCTTCCCGTCATATTGGATACTGCCATGTCAGCGGATCCTATGCGGAGAGCAGCGAATGAAGTGGCGACTTCTGGCAGAGATGTAGAAAATGCTATCAATAGGCTTCCAATGAAACTGGCACTCACTCCTGTCATTAAGCCGATATTCTCTCCGGCTATTGAAAGCCCTATGCTGGCAAGAGCTATGAGGAGGGTCGAGACGGTGTATAGCCATATTGCCTTTGTGAGAGATGGTACATGATCGCTATCGCCTGTTTGCGGAGAAAAATCTTCCTGTGGTTCGGCCTTGTGTAGAAGCCACAACAAAGACCCATACATGGCGATTAGTATGGCAGTGGATATATTTCCGGCGAATTCAGGGACGTGAGAGCTATGTTGCATGATGGCTAATATGATGATAGCCACTAAGATCAGTGCCCCTGAAAATGCTAGGGATAGTTTTGTCGGTTTGGATATTGATGTTAACAAGGACGGGCCTAGAATGGTGAGTTCCATCATTCCAATAATCATCAGATTGAACATGTTGCTTCCAAAAACGGTTCCGACAGCTAGATCAGGTGAATCTGTTAATGTTACTGCGCTTATGCCTGTGAAAATTTCCGGCAGAGAGGTAGCTGTAGCTAGCATGACAGCCCCCAGAAATCCCTTGCTTAACCCTGTATGTTCTCCTATTGTGTCAGTTGCTGAAACTAACCATTTACTGGTTGCAAATACAGCTACGGCACTTAGGGAAAATATGAGGCACCATTGCCATAAATGAAAATCTACCCCAAACATAGAGTTCAATCCTCTTATCGGTATATGCTGTGTTATCCTGATAGGCAGAGGTCTGTCTCAGCCAGATGGCGCGAGTACTATTAGGTATGCAGGCCTTAAGTATACTGCAGGAGTAAATGAACTAACGTGATAAACGCTGATAGATTGGTAGAGACATTCTGTGAACTTGCGGCCATTGACAGCCCTTCGGGGGAAGAGGACAAGGTAGCAGAATACATTTCGAACGTTTTGACATCTATTGAATATGACGTGGGGTGGGATGCCTTTGGGAACCTTATAGCGAGTAATGGAATTTCTGGCGATACGCGACAAGCGGACATATTGATTTTGTCTGCGCACATGGACACGGTCGAACCAGGCCGTGGCGTTATCCCCGTGATTGAGGGAGATCAAATTATGTCAGCAGGAGACACCGTGCTTGGGGGTGACTGCAAGGCCGGCGTTGCTGCAATACTTGAGGGGGTCCGAGCTGTTTCCGCATCGGGAAGAGAGCACAGACCCGTGGAATTAGTGTTTACCCGCGAGGAAGAAATAGGGCTGGTGGGCGCGAAGAATCTGGACTACGATATGATTCGCGGGAAACAGGCTGTTGTTTTCGATGGAGAAGGCCCTCCTAACGTTTTGACAGACGCTAGCCCTACTTATTTTCGTTTCGATATTCGGATTGTAGGTCGAGGGGCCCATGCAGGGGTTGAACCAGAGAAGGGCCTGTCAGCCGCTACGATAGCTGCTGACCTGATATTGGGGTTGCCCTTAGGCAGAATAGATGACGAAACCACGATGAATATCGGCGTGTTGCAGGGAGGATCGGCTAGAAATGCGGTACCTGAAATTGTGCAACTGGAAGGCGAGATACGGAGTCACAACAAGAATACGCTGACTGTTTATCAAGACGTTCTTATGAAGCAGATCCAGCGCGTAGAGTCTCAATATCCCGGAGCAAGTATAGTGGTAGATGGCACCATTGAATTCGAGGGATACCAGATAAACCCGGTTGAGCCAATAGCAGTCGATGTAATTGGTGCCTTGAGTACAATGGGACTTGACTATCAGTTTGTTTCTTCAGGCGGTGGCACGGACGGAAATATATTTGCCTTAAATGACATTCGCGCAGTAGTTGTTGGAATGGCAACAAATGGCGCCCATACAGTGAGAGAGTTTGTGAAAATCCCTGAGCTTATACAAGCAGCCAACCTGTGTGAGCAATTATTACTAGGAAGCTCTAGTGATTGAGCCTTAGGGGTAGCGAGAGGATGGGGATTCTCAGGAATCCTGTGGCTCGAGCAAGTTAATAAGTTCTTGGGCCCACCTGATAAGTACGGGATCTATATCGGTGCCGCAGTGAGGACACTCTACGTCACCGAATCTAAGCCGCGTGCCGCAGTTATCGCAGCCAATGACTTGCGATAGTTGATTTAGAACCGTTGCTATTTTTTGGTCCATTGATTTCTATAGATCCCTTCTCGTTTATAATGGCTGCCTTTCTCCTGTATCTGGTAAGCATAACCGGGAGAAAAGCCGTGAACTAGTGTGGATGATAATAGGTCCAACATTGACAATCAACTAGTCTACCGACTAGAATTGCGGCTGAATAAAGCATATTTGAGGTTTAAACACTTGCTCAGAATTAGACTAAAGCGAATTGGGAAAAAGAAACAGCCGGCGTATCGGATTGTCGTTGCTGACTCACGCTCACCTCGAGACGGCAGGCCTGTTCAGGAAATAGGGCATTACAATCCCATGACTAATCCGCCTGAGGTAGTCATAGATGGGGACCGTGCCCTGTATTGGGTCAGTCAGGGGGCGCAGCCGTCTGAGGCGGTTAACAGAATACTTATACGTCAAGGATTGGTTCAGGGTGAGACGATCTCGTCATGAAAGAATTGATTGAGTACATAGCTAAGTCAATAGCTAGTGACCCCAACAGTGTCGTCGTGACTGAGGTTGTTGAGGATGAGCGCACTGTGTTTCGCCTCGAGGTTGCCGAAGAAGACAAAGGAAAGGTCATTGGTCGGCAAGGGAGGGTTGCTGAGGCCATGCGAGTATTACTTCGTGTGGCTGCGGTTAAAGCTGGCACCCGTGCGGTCCTTGAGATTGTGTAGCATTGCAGCCCTATAGCTGCCTGAACCAATAGGCAGTCCTGCAGGGGCGTAACTGGTCTATTCCATCTAACTAATGGTGTATCAAGGCAGATGCAATATGAGCATGAGGCTAGTTTAATTCTAGTAGGTATCTGCAGCGGCGCTGTGGGGGTTCGTGGAGAGATAAAAGTTCGTACTTTTACAGATAACCCCAAGCGATTCAACTCAGGGAACCGTGTCATTATCCGATCTTCTCAATACATAATTGAAAGATCACGTATCCACCGAAGCCAGCTTATCGTGAAATTCTCTGGAGTTGATAGTGCAGATGACGCCTTTAAATTGAATAACGAAAACATATGCGTACAGGAAGAAGTGGTAGTGTCTCTTCCAGAAGGACAGTACTACCATTTTCAACTTCTAGGTATGAACGTTAGAAATATCGCTGGCGACCAGCTTGGGGCAATAACTGAAATATTGACTACCGGAGCAAATGACGTGTATGTAGTCACTGGGACGGCGGAAATTCTTGTTCCTGCCATTTCTGGTGTGATTGTGAGTGTAGATATCTCAGTATCAGAGATGGTTGTTGATTTGCCCGATGGGCTTTGATGGTATGTGCGGCAGACTAGAAATCAACGGCAAGCACTATTTTCCCAAAATTTTGGTTGCTCTCCATATACGCATGGGCTTGCCCTGCTTCGGTTAACGGCCAGACGGAATCTACGCTAGGTATGATGACACCAGCTTCCAGCAGGGGGACCACATCGTCGGCTATTTGCGATGTGAGCGAAACCTTTTCTACTAGCGTTCGAGCCCGTAGCACAGTTCCTCCTATCTGAAGTCGTTTTCCCATTAATTTTCCTAGATCAAACTCAATTTTGGATCCGGTCATGGTTCCGACTATGATCAAGCGCCCTTGTTCCGATAAGGAGCGAATATTTTTCTCAAAATAATTAGCCCCTATCACATCAAGAATGCAGTTCACTCCTTTGTTTTGGGTGAACTCTGAGACTGCTGCTGCGAAATCATCCTTAGTATAGTTGATGCCCCTGTCCAACCCTATTACTGATGCACGCTGTAGTTTATCATCGGACCCAGCTGTTCCAAGAGTTAAGGCTCCTACAACATGCGCTAACTGAACTGCTGCGGTTCCCACGCCGCTTCCTACTGCGTGGATCAAAACAGATTCTCCTGAAGATAGTTGCAAACGGTTAAAAAGGGCATCATATGCAGTAATAAAGACTTCAGGTATTGAGGCCGCTTGGTGGAAGTCTAGGTTGGGCGGCATAAGTAAGGCCATTGATGCAGGGAGTGAAACAAATTCGGCATAAGCCCCACCGGGCATTAAGGCAAAAACAGGATCTCCTGATGCCCACAGTTCTACGTTATCTCCTGTTTCCACAATAGTCCCGGACATTTCTAATCCAGGAATGTCTTGTGGAACTCCTGCAGGGGCTGGATACCCGCCTCTTCGCTGCAAGAGGTCCGCGCGGTTTAGTGCTGTAGCATGGACCTTGACGACTATGTCGTCGGGTCCACAGGTTGGGTCTGGAACCTCTCGGAGTTGGAGAACCTCAGGCCCCCCGGGTTCTGTTATTATCATCGCTTTCATTCCAGTGTATTCCTTTCCTTCAGCAAGATTGGAGTATATAAGATGTCAACGACGATGAAAGTATACTACGCAATGTTTGCTTAACAGTTGATGATTTGACCAATAGGAAGATTAGTTAGTCAGTAAGTAGTTCAGGGTGATAGTGATTCCATTGAGTCGCCTGCTCGTAGAAATAGGCAGCTTGCAGAACTTGAGATTCGCCTAGCCACGGCCCCATTATTTGGAGGCCTACTGGCATTTTATTACTAAACCCTGCAGGTATTGAGATTGCAGGAATGCCCGCAATATTGCTTGGAATGGTGAACACATCGTTCAAATACATTTCCACGGGGTCATTTACCTTTGCCCCTAGGTTAAAAGCTGTAGATGGCGTAACGGGAGATAAAAGCACATCGTATCGGGCAAAAAGGGCTGAGAATTCTTGGATTATCAGGGCTCGTGCCTGTTGAGCCTTTCTGTAATAGGCATCGTAGTAGCCGGATGATAGGGCATAGGTTCCTAGGATGATTCGTCTCTTTACCTCGGGGCCGAAACCGAGGCCCTTTGTGGATTCAAGCGCCTTCCACATCGTTTCCGCGCTAGCCGATAAGCCGTATTTGACTCCATCATAGCGAGCAAGATTTGCTGATGCCTCTGCAGGGGCTAGAATGTAATATACCGCCAGGGCGAAATCGTAGTAGTCTAGAGTGACCTCGCGGTCAACTATTGCCCCGTTGTTCTCAAATAGGGATATTGCAGATTCTATTGCATCTCGAACTCCTGGCTCCGTGATTTGAGCGATAAGTGTTTTGGGTACACCTACTCTTAGCCCCGCGACATCGGGCACGAGGGAAGTTCGATAGTCAGATGTTGGGGCTTGTATGGATGTAGCGTCAAGTGCATCCTCGCCGGTAAGGGCATTCAGGACGATAGCGCTATCAGTTACATCGCGGGTTATTGGTCCGATTTGGTCCAATGAACTTGCAAAGGCAATCAACCCATAGCGACTAACTAACCCGTAGGTAGGCTTAAGGCCTACAACTCCGCAGAGAGCGGCTGGTTGTCGTATGCTGCCCCCGGTGTCCGATCCAAGTGCATACATGCTCTCTCCAGCTGCTACGGCTGCAGCAGGCCCTCCACTGCTTCCTCCTGGAACCTTGTCAAGGGCCCAAGGGTTGTGAGTTGGATGGAACGCGGAATTCTCCGTTGAAGATCCCATTGCAAATTCGTCCATGTTTCCCTTGCCAATGATCACGGAGTGCTCGCCTAGAAGCTTATCAACTACTGTTGCATTGTAGGGCGGGTAAAAATCCTCTAGCATTTTGCTTCCACATGTTGTCCGGAGTCCTATAGTGCATATGTTGTCTTTGAGTTGTCCAGGGATTCCTGTTAACGGGCTTGATTTCCCAGATTGAATAATTAAGTCTGCTTCGTTAGCTTGCTCACGGGCTGTGGATCCTGGTTGCGAGGAAGTAGAGTCGTTTAGGGTGGTAAATGCTTGGATGGAGGGGTCCACGGCCCGTATGCGGTCAAGCATGTGGTCAATTAATATGGACGAAGTTATGTCTCCGCTGCGCAGAAGATCAGCAGTTTCGTGAATGGTTAGCCAATGTAGCGGGGTACTTATTTTAGTCAAGAATAGCTTTGACCTTGATCAGGTTACCTTCAATGGTAGGGGCGTTTTGGAGCATTTCTTCAAGGCTATACGTATCACCAGGTTTATCAGGCCTTAAGACCGAGCGCTTTCCATGGGGATGGCTGGCCGTCGCCTCCTCGGGTATCTCTAGTTTTTCGAGAGATTGAAACTGTTCCAATACTTGAGATAATTCAGTGCCAAGGCGATTTAGCTCCTCTTCAGATAGAGACATTCTCACTAGGCTGGCAAGATATAGAACTTCTTCGTTAGTGACGCTCATATTCAAACTCTCCACGCGACGATATTTTGGGCGGTAGTTAGATTAGTCAAGCCAAGCCTATTACGCATGATGCTCAACAGTATTATACCAAATGCCTATCAGAGTGCTAGGGGCGAGTCTTTTTGGACAATATCATATATCATTGTATAATAGCAGAGAACATTGTATTGCAGCGTATTACATTGAATGCCATTGTATTACATATAATATATTGCGAAAGGTAGCAAGTATTGAAAATTACACAAATCAGAGTTAGAGAAGGAGATCATCGGCAAGATTTGACTCCTGCTCAAGCTATGATTCTTGAAGAACTCAATAGGAGACCGGATGAAGTGTTTCGGTATGGAGATGACACCCTCTTGGGCGTTTTCCCTCGGCTGAAAACAGCCACGCTCAATTGGTCTCTCTGGGCACTGTGTAGCAAGGGATTGATAGGAAAAAACAGAATCAGGGTCTCAGGACGACTGGCGACAGTATTTGGAAGTAAGCGAGCCATGGCAGAGCTGGAGCGACACATAGACCCTAAGCCGTGACGCGTACCCTGCTTTTAGGTTTAGTCAGTTATGTTGGCGTGCATCCGTGTTATGCCGCGTCATAGCTTTATCAACACCATCGGTAGCTATGCTGATGATGGCATCGGAGGCTCTGGTAATGGCTGTTTCTACCAGAGCTTCCTCTTCGTTGGTGAAATCTCCTAGAACGTGGGATATAGCATCTAGCCTTCCGTGTGGCCTGCCTACCCCAAGCCGAATGCGAACGAAGTCCGCTGAGTTTATATTCCCAATTATAGAACGGATACCATTGTGGCCGCCCGCCCCACCCTTGGGCCGTATTCTGAGTTTGCCGGTTGGTAGGTCCATATCATCGTATATAACGACTAAATCAGGCGGTGCAAGGTTAAGACTCCTAAGCAATGATCGCACAGCGACGCCTGATTCATTCATATAGGTTGTTGGCTTGGCTAAAGTGAGTTGAGTTGATTCAATTGTTCCAGAAGCGATCAGGGCATTAGGAACACGTGTTGAGATAGTTAGGCCATTCTGTACGGCTATAGATTCAATGCAGCGATAGCCAATATTGTGCCGGGAGCGTAGGTATTTTTTAGGTGGATTACCAAGGCCCACTATCAGCAACATATTATTTAGATGTCCTTTCCTCGCTATCGTTTATAGAATATCACTGCAGCACGACTTATTGATTTAGAAGATTCATGACTTGATTTTCTGTCAAAAAAGGAACAGACAGTTCCCTTGCTCGGTTAATCTTGTTTCCTGGGTCGATGCCAACAACCAGAAAGTCCGTATCTTTTGTTACGTTTGGTGTTACAAATCCTCCCCTAGCACGGATGAGATTACTGAGGTTTGATCGAGAGATAGACGATAACCTGCCAGTGATAACAAAGCGAATGCCTGCAACTGCACCGTCCAGGGTGGTCTGGGGATAGGACGGTGAGTTACTGAACATACCTAGATCGGCAAGAGCAGACAGGCTAATTTGGGTGTCCTCGGCGCTCAAAAATTTGTGGATACTTTCAGATATCACTGGGCCGATACCAGGTATGGCTTCATATTGGTGTGGTTTGGCAAGTTGCAGAGCACTCAGGGAAGAAAAACTCTGAGATAGAAGAGTTGCAGTTTCTGCTCCCACATGTGGTATCCCGAGGCCGATAATCACTTTATCCAGCGATGCATTTTTACTAGCATTTATTTCCTCTAGAATTCTAGAGGAAGAAATATCCCCCATGCCAGGTAAGCTATTGAGCATTTCTTTAGTCATAGAATAAATATGTTCAATCCGCTCAACCCCTTGAGATTGCACCAGTTTTTCTGCTAGGCCATCCCCGATTCCTTCGATTCCTAGGGACTTTGCGAAATGTAGCAGTCGATTAATAAGCCGAGATGGGCACGAATTGTTGGAACATCTTGTCATAGCAGGTCCTTCGTGTATCGTGGCCATTCCACATGAAGGGCAATAATCTGGCATTTTGAATTTTCGTTCTTTTCCGGTCCGTGCTTTAATAACAGGAGCGATCACTTTGGGTATGACAGCCCCTGATCTTTCTAGCACCACTAAGTCACCTATTCTGAGGTCTTTTCTATGGATATCTTCTTGATTATGGAGGGAAGCGAAGGCGATCGTTGCCCCAGATACGTGGACAGGATCAAGGATTGCATAAGGGTTCAGAGAGCCAGTCCTACTGACATTAATGCCAATGTCGAGCAATGTGGTTGTGACCTGTTCTGAGGGGAATTTATAGGCAATGGCCCAGCGAGGCTCTCTGTTTGAGCTACCTAGTTCTAGCTGGTGGTGCAGGCTATCTATTTTTATAACTATTCCGTCAACATCATAGTCTAGGGAATTTCTAGCCTCGTTCCATAAATTCCAATATTGTTGGATCTCTTCAGTGGAAGAAACCTGAGCATTATGAGCGCTGACTGGAAATCCGAATGAGGACAATAATTGAAGTTGATTCCAATGAGTAGAGACGTCACTGGAGTTGATTGAGCTTGTCCCATATATGGTTATTCTTAAGTTTCTGGCTGAAGCTTCTTTTGGATCAAGTTGCCTTAGGGTTCCGGCGGCCGTATTCCGTGTGTTGTTGAACTCGTCTAATCCAGATGTTCTGCGGGAGTGATTAATAGCAGCCAGAGATGAGAGTGTTATGAAAACCTCTCCCCTGACTTCTAGGTGGGCAGGCGCATTATTGGGGAGGAGCAACGGCAGATTGCGGATTGTACGCACGTTGTGCGTGACGTCTTCTCCTTCATGGCCATCTCCACGGGTAGCTGCTCGTACAAGAACCCTGTCTTCATAGGTTAGAGACACCGCGAGTCCGTCGATCTTAAGTTCGCAGACCATCAAGGGGACAGCAGTGTTGAGTTCTGACGATACCCTTCCCATCCAATCGTGTAGTCCGGTATTGTCAAAAATATTGCCTAAGCTAAGAAGGGGCACTCTGTGGCGGACCGGCAATGCCCCGGAGGCGACAGGCGCCCCTACTCGTTCTGTAGGTGAGGAGTCGGAGTAATATTCGGGATAGATGGATTCAAGTGACTTGAGTTCATGGAATAGACTATCGTAATCCTGATCAGAGATTTCCGGCTCATCAAGGATGTAGTAGTGGTGATTGTGGCGGGTGATTAGCTCTCTTAACTCTTGAATCCGGATGGATGGATGCTTGTGATTTTCTGACATGTAGTAGTCCATGAGGCCATTGTGTTTGTGCTGGGCGAACCACAAAGTCACGTGCTTGGGAGTTGTCATTTATTTCTTTACCAGCTCAAGTATATATTAAATTGGATGCTAAGTGCTACGAACAGTGGGCTAGAATATTGCTGCCTGTGGCAGGTATAATTAAGATAGATGTAATCGTAAAAGAGAGGTTCGCCATGGTAGAGGCATTGCCTTTTCAGGCACTTATGTACGACTTGGAAACGATCCCAGATTTGTCTTCAGTTATATGCCCCCCATATGATGTCATCAGTGACAATTTGAGGAACGAGCTATATGAAAAAGACTCTTTCAACATAGTCCGCTTAGAATATTCTAAAGAACTGGGTAGCAATGAAGACAGGTATGATCGGGCAGCACAGGACTTACAAGATTGGATCAAGCAAGGCATCCTAAAGTCAACTAAGCAAGCGAAATTTTATCTCCTCACACAAAGCTATATTGATGCTTATGGTGCAGAGCGGGTGCGCAAAGTCTTGATGGCCAGAGTTCGGTTGGAAAAATTCTCTGAGGGACGCGTTCTGCCTCATGAATTCACTATCCCTAAGGCTAAGAAAGATCGACTAGACTTACTGACCAAGTGCGCAACCAATTTTAGTCCTATTATGGCTGTGTATAGAGATTCAAGTGGAAGAGTAAATCAGGTTTTGAACAGTGAAAGGGTCAAAAATAGCGTGCTGACTTCGGGGGTTATAGCTGATGAAGGCGAATTTTCACTGGTAGAAATAGTTGAGCCGGAGGATATCGGATCTATAACAGATGCATTCAGCGATATCCCTGTGCTCATAGCTGATGGCCACCATAGGTATGAAACAGCCCTGGAATATTCTCTAGTGTCAGGAGCCACAGGCGCACGGTATGTGATGATGGGGCTGATTGCGCTTGACGACCCTGGCTTGGATATACAGGGCTATCATAGAGTAGTGTCAGGAATCACTGAAGATACGCTCACAGCCCTTCTGGATCGCGTAAAAGAAAACTTTGAAGAATATAGGTCAATAAATTTGCCGGATGACATATCTTTGCGTGCTCGAGAATTGCAGAGTTCGCTAGTTTCTCCCGATCGGATAAAATGGGACGTTATTTTATTGCATAGCTCTGGGAATGTGTCTTTTCTTCAAGCGCGAGAAGATCGGATTCAAGGGAACCGGTTGGGCAAGCTTCCAATTCGATTGTTAGAAGAATGTCTGGAAGCTGTGACCCAGGAGGGCGCACTTCCAGTTTCTCCGAGTGTTGATTATGAGCATGACGTTGAGAGCGCAGTTGCCAGAGTTAGTAATAGTGATGATGACAGTGCTGTAGGCTTCATTATGGGATCTTTGGGGGTGGACTTATTCGAAGAAGTTGTGATGTCAGAAGGGCGATTGCCAAGGAAATCGACCTATTTTTACCCTAAGTTGCCTGCAGGCGTGGTGATGTATCCATTGTGGAGCGATTAATCATTGAATAACTTGCCTTCGTGAAATATTGAACCAAATGTTGACGGAGGGATATACAGGCCCTAGACTAGCAGCGCGAGGCCCTTAATTAGGCCTAGATGGTAGAGACTGTCTCAGAAAGATTACGGAGGAGTTCATGGCAAAATACAATCGAAATGAAGCTCAGGATTGGGCTTGGGAGAATTTGAAAGGTCAATGGACGACATTGATGACTCCGTTTGATTCTGAAGACAATTTAGATGAACAGGGATTGCGAAGCAATGTACAGTATGTTCGGTCACTCGGTACACGTGGAGGGGGATGCACTTGGGGGATGGGTGAATTCTGGAGCCTTGAAACCGAGGAAAGAATGAAAGTTATGGAGGTGGTTGCAGATGAAGCGAACGGTGAGTGGCTCACGGCAGCGCATGTTACACATACTTCGTACAGGGATATGATCAAATTGGCTCAACATGCGGAGGAAGTTGGTTTCGACATTCTGATATTAGCTGCGCCATATTTTGCGACGAAAACAGAGCAGCAGGTGGTTGAGTTTACGAAGCTTTTGGCTGATAACACCAATCTTGCGGTGATGTTTTATAACTCTCCACAGTTTGGAATTGTAATGAGCCCTGAAGGATTGAAGGAAGTCTGCACTCCTTCGAACGTAGTAGGCGTCAAAGAGGCAAGCTTCAATCAACAAATTTCCATCGACACACATATGCTTATAGGGAAAGAAAAAATCATTAGTACACCCGATGAATGGATTTATTTTAAGCAAGAAGAATTGGGATTTCAACAGCAGGTCATGTTTGCAAATACTTCCGATTGGCGATTTGACACTCCCAATAATAACTATTATGTCCAGTTTGTTGAAAATGCGAGTAAGGGCGTAATTGACGCTGGTTTTTATAACCAGCACATTAAGGCAGTCAAAGAGGTATCTGATAAATGGTGGCCCCGCACTGTCCAGAAATTTGGCGGGGTATTGCCTGTGACTCTTTGTAAATACTGGTCTGAATTGATGGGAATGGCTGCAGGAGACCCACGGCCTCCACTAGCACCGTTTGATGAAGATGAAAAATTGGAACTCGAGCGAGATTTAATTGCGATCGGACATCCTGTGATTGAGAGAATAGGTGAATAATTATGATGTTGATGGTTAGTGTGCAAAACCTGAAGGAAGCCCAAGAAGCAATGAAGGGGCGAGCAGATATAATTGATGTGAAAAACCTGCAAGAGGCGTTGGTTGGATCAGCCAAACCAGAAATCTTCGCCGCGGTCCGAGATGCTGTTCCGGAGGCAATCCACGCATCCTTGACGCTAGGCGTGGTTCCTAATCAAGAAGGAACAGTCGCTATGGCTGTTTGGGCAGCTGGTAGGATGAATGCGACATCCGTCAAAGTGGGATTTATGCAGGCAGATTATGATAAGTCAGTGGAGGTGCTGCAGGCTTCTAAAGATGCGTTGGCCGGAACAAACACGAAGCTAATAGGCTCACTGTTTGCAGATAACGTGCTCTATGAGGGAGGCCTTGATCCACATCTTATGCCAAGGTTAGCACGAGATGGGAACTGCGATGGATGGCTTATTGATACCCTCACAAAGGACGGGAGAAATTTGTTTGACTTCCTTTCAGAGGCTGAATTGCGAGATATGGTTCTAGAAGGAAAATCGGATGGTATGAGCACTGCTCTATCAGGGCATCTGAAAATGTCTGATCTAGATGAACTTGCAAGGGTAAATCCGGATATTGTTGGAGTTCGCGGTGCAGTTTGCTCCAGAGGTGATCGTGATAATGGTGTGCATGGCGAAGCCGTGGATGAATTCAGGCGGGCCGTATTGGCGCGTCAGTCAGGGGATATAGACGTTTATGCAGGAGTTGATTCGGTTGATGACGTTATTACCACCGTGTCAGATGGCTGGGTTGTAATTGATGGTAGGGGCAAGACTTGTGCTGGGGTCATTGCTGCAATATCCAAACAAACAGCAAGTGACAGTAAATCTTTCATTGAAGCTATATTGGCAGACCCACTAAATATATACGACTTAATCGTCTGGGCTGAGGGGGAGGGACACAAGTTAGTAACGAGAAGAGTTGATTCTGATGGGTCAACGCGAGTTCTGCTTGAGCCTTTCGCATCGCGGTGACTGGCGTAACAACCTATGCAGTTCTATATTGAGTTCTAAGGCAACGAGTGCAAAGTTTGATTCGTTGCCTTACTCCGTTAACCAGTACGTGGGTCGTTCGGATGTTAGGCATCCAAGTTCTTCTGGTTCGCCGTTTTGAGTGGCTGACGTTGTTTCCTGCTTGGGGGCGCTTAGCACATACGCTACATTTTGCCATTATAGCCTCTTTATGTATGTCCCCTGATGCAGTGTATAATCTACCATCAGGTGGTGGGTCGCTTTGTCCTGACGACTTGCGAACTTTACCATACAAGACCTGAAGTATCAAGTTGGATACTAGGAACTCATATTAGAGCATGAAGCCGTAGGCGGTGATTCGGCATGATTGGCTATGGACAAATGGATCAAAGCAGGACTATGGCGAATGCGTTTTCTTTCGCATGTTTGGCACTACGAAATAATGTTGATGCAATAAATTCGTTGAATGTATTTCCAGTTCCTGATGGTGACACTGGGACGAATATGTTTCTAACCCTTCAGGCTGCGACGGAGCACCTTTCTTCACAAGTAGACGAATCGGGGACATCAAGTATTTCAGAGGTACTGTTAAGTATAGCTCGTGGGGCCTTATTAGGCGCACGCGGAAATAGTGGTGTGTTACTGTCCCAGTTTCTGCAGGGATTAGCAAATGGATATGCTGATAGAGAGAAGGAATCTGGAACAAACCCCAGTGAGATTGATCTAGAATCTTTGTGTGAAGGGTTGTCTCGTGGAACGGATGTCGCTTACTCTGCAGTGAGCGTGCCTGTGGAAGGAACCATGCTCACAGTGATGAGGAGTGTATCTGATAAGGCATGGCAGTCTTACCAGACAAATCACAACGACTTAGTATCCATCTTAGAAGACAGTGTCCGGGCAGCGGATAATACACTGCAGGAAACCCCGACTATGCTGGATAAGCTTCGAGAAGCTGGCGTAGTAGATGCTGGTGGCCAAGGGGTTGTAGTAATTATGGATGCGCTACGGGAATACTTTTCTGTGGATGATTATAAAGGATTAGTGGAGGTGGAATCACTTACTATTCGGCAAGTTGAAGCAGTTTCACCGCTTCAGTGGCACGTTGACTCTGGTGTAGAAGATGATTATGGATACTGTACTGAATTCATGTTGACAGGGGAGCATATAGATGTTGATTTGCTCAGGACAAAAATAGAAGCAGAAGGAAATTCTGCAATAGTTGTGGGGGATTCGGTCTTAGTGAGAGTTCACGTTCACACGCCAGACCCTGGCAGAATGCTGAGCATAGGAGCATTGGTTGGTAAACTTAGCAAGGTTAAGGTCGACGACATGGATCAGCAGTATACTGATGCTCAGGCTGTGGTCCCTGCGGTGTCTCAGGCGGTTGGGGTAGTTGCCATAGCCTGGGGAGCTGGCATAGTTGAATTGTTTCAGGGCATGGGTGTTGGAGTTGTAATATGTGGCGATACTATGAATCCAAGCACCCAAGAAATCATTACTGCCATTAAAGAGCTTGGTGCGCAGAATACCATCATCTTGCCGAATAATCCCAATGTCATACTGACGGCAAAACAGGTAATATCACAACTTGGAAGTACTGTTAAAGTTATAGAAACGACCACGATACCAGCTGGGGTTTCTGCCGCATTGAATTATGATGCGGCTGTGGATATCGAAGCAAATATCCAAACTATGAGTACTTCTTTTATTCAAGTTAAGTCAGGATCGATCACGCGATCGGTACGCGATATTGTAATTGATGGTATTGAGTGCGCCACTGGAGACATCATTGGCTTATTAGACGATAAAATAATAGTAGCTGGTAAAACTGAGTACCTGAGCTTGAAGAATATACTCGATGAGGCTGATATCAAGGAGGGTGATTTGGTTACCTTATATTGGGGCGCGGATGCTTCGCGTGAAGCCGCAAGCGAAATCCAGCGTTCTTTAGAAAAGGATTTTGAGGCAGTGGAGATAGAAATAGTATATGGGGGACAACCCCAATATACGTATCTCGTTGGAATCGAATAAACGCTAGATTTGATCCATATGCTGGCTCTGAATACAAACCAGTCCCTGACGACACTTGAATAGTCTGACGTAGGGTCTGAAATAACCCAGAGGTGATAGCGATTGGCAAGCGATAATAAACAGCCAATTCAATCGTGGGAGGTGTTGCTTCGCGCGTTTGAACTTGAACGTTCTAAGGGTTGCGTTGATTCTGCTGTATTGGGCGGAGTGGATCGGCTAATCACGAATTATGCTACTGCACTTGAATTAATTGATCCAGAATTTGATCCAAAGAAATTCCAATATCGGGCTCTCCAACCAGGATCGAGGGAGACCTTGTTAGTGAAGTGGATTGCAGAAATCACCCCGAGAATTAATTTTCAAGATGCTCAGATTAGCCCCATCGGTCTCAAGGCGGTAGTAAGTGAAACTCCGAGTCACTATATTGACCTAAAGGATTCCATTTCTGTTCTCCGTTCGGTTACCCCTCGAAGAGTGAAGGGGTTTGAGAAGTTGGATATCAGCACCGTCAGGCAATTGCTGTATCATTTTCCGAGGAAATATGCCCGAATCTGTACAGTAGCAGAATTGCGCCCGAGTGATGAAGAAAGTGCCGTTATAGTCCGGTTACGGGACATAGCCATTACTACTTCTGGGAAGATGAAAAAATCTACAGAGGCTATAGCTTACGATTCCACTGGCGCGATTAGGGTGCTATGGTTCAATCAAGCCTATTTGGCCAAGACACTAAGGAATAAACCAATAGTTATGTTGCGAGGTAAGGTAGGAATATACAGAAACAACTTGGTTTTGGAGTCGCCCGAAGTGGATACGGGATTTTCAGAACCCACAATGCATAGTAATACCACAGCAGTTGCAGTTTATGGGTCTACCTCTGGACTTACTCAAGCTGCTGTTCGCTCCGCGATTCAAGATAGTTTGATCGTAACTGAGGGAAAACTCTTAGAAACGCTGCCTATCGCGATAACAAACAAACTAGGATTAATTTCTATAGACCAGGCACTCCGGAATATACACTTCCCCGAGTCTACTGGACATTTAGAACAGGCCCGCCGACGTTTGGAATATGAAGAGATGTTACAGTTCCAACTCCAGATGCAAATGAGAAGGCGGGATTGGCGAAATCAGGATAAGGCATGGCCGGTAGTATTGCCTGCTGAGATGCGGAGGGATTTTGTAGAGGCATTGCCATTTGGACTTACCGCATCCCAGCAGGAAGGAATTGACGACTTGTTTGAAGATCTTTCTTCAGAAGTTCCTATGTCGCGGTTGCTGCACGGTGAAGTTGGAAGTGGCAAGACTGTTGTGGCTGTTGCAGCAATGTTGGCTTCTGCTTGTAGTAATAAAAGTTCTCTGATGATGGCCCCTACCGAAATTCTCGCCGAACAACATTTCCAGACTATAGCCAAGCTTATAGGTGGAGATGCTAATGGGGAGAACGTGTCGGGTAGCTATGTGCGAGACATAGAAGCTATCTGGTTTGCTCGAAGGATCCGTATAGCTTTGCTGACTGGAGGGATTCCAGCAAAACAGAAAAGAAAAATCATTGAGGAGTTAGCAGCGGGAACCATTGATATAGTGGTGGGGACTCACGCTTTGATTCAGGAAGGCATTCAAATCCCTTCATTAGCTTTAGCGATCGTTGATGAACAGCACAGATTTGGGGTGATGCAGCGACAGCATGTGCGAGAGTTGTCTGCAGGGGCGCGCCCGCATTTGCTAATTATGTCTGCCACTCCTATACCGCGGACTTTGCGGTTAGCTCACTATGGTGACTTGGATATATCTGTACTTTCGGAATTGCCCGGCAATCGAAAACCCGTAAAAACGAGTTGGGCTAGACCTGGACAAAGAGACTTAGCTTATGGGTTTTTAAGAAAACAAATACAGGCTGGGCGACAAGGATTCATTATTTGTCCTCTCGTTGAGGGATCTGAGGCGATCCAATCACGCTCTGCTGTTGAAGAGTATGAAAGATTGGGATCGGATGTATATCCGGAACTTAGTTTGGGGCTACTCCATGGGAGGATGAACCCCCGTGAGAAATTGGAAATCATGGAGAAATTTCGGTCCGGAACCCTTGATATTCTAGTTACTACTTCTGTCGTGGAAGTTGGAGTGGATGTTCCCAATGCCACTGTTGTGGTTATTGACGGTGCTGATAGATTTGGTATGGCGCAATTGCATCAGTTTCGAGGAAGAGTTGGCAGGGGGCAGCATCAGGGCTATTGTATTCTACTAGCGGATAACCCTTCAGAGTCGGGCACAGAACGGCTAGAAATAGTTGAACGTGTTAAGGATGGGTTCACACTGGCTGAAGAGGACCTACGTATTCGGGGTGAAGGTGACTTATTGGGAACAGTTCAAAGTGGCATAATGGAATTCAAGCTAGCGGATTTTAACGATATTGAGACAGTTACACGGTGCCAGATAGTTATCAAAGAGCTCTTGGATTCTGACCCTGAGATGAAAGAAGCAGACAATGCTTTATTTATGAGTTCGTTACAATTGAATCGTCTAGATCCGTAGAGAATAAGGTATCCTGAGGGCTAGAGTCTGTTGTGATTTAAGGAAAAGGCATGACTATTAGAAGTGAAATTTCAGAAGGCATTCGCCTCGCTGTTCTTCGTGCGGAACAATCGGGTGATCTGCCTGAAGGCCTTTCATGGCCTCACATTGTTGCTGATAAACCAGCTGATTCAAGCAACGGTGATTTCTCAGTTAATGTTGCTTTGAAAATGGCAAAATCTGCCGAGATGAACCCAGTAGAACTGGCCCAGACAATAGTGAAACATCTCGACAAATATTCATTTTCCAATGAGATATGGGTAGCACCGCCAGGGTTTATCAACGTTAGTATTGATGGACGCTGGTTGTCAGATCAAGTTGGAGACATATTAGCTCAGGGGGAATCATTTGGCGAAGCTAGCTATGGAACTGGCATCAAAATCCAACTTGAATATGTCAGTGTAAATCCAACGGGGCCATTGCATGTTGGCCATGCACGAGGGGCAGTCGTGGGAAGCGCGCTGGCCCTTGCATTGAAGGCAGGTGGCTATGAAGTCACACAGGAATACTATTTAAATGATGCTGGCAATCAAATACGACTTTTCTCTGAGTCAGTCTATGCTGCTTACTTGCGGGCCGGTGGTGATGTAGCAGCGGCGGGACCTGAGGGAGGCTATACAGGCGAATATATCGATACTATAGGTATTTCAATTTTTAATGAGGTAGGGAGGAATCTTGGAGTTCCAGATAGTCAAGCATTATTTGATATTGGCAGTCGTGCTGCGACCAAAGTGATTGAGTTGATACGCAATGATTTGGAGGCATGCAGAGTTGGATTCGACGTGTGGTTCAGTGAGCAATCACTGTTTGATGAGGGTCAATATGAAAGAGTGATTGCTGAGTTGTCTGGAAAAGGGTATCTGAAGGAAGAAGAGGGAGCCCTTTGGTTCGCTTCGGTTTTGTTGGGAGAGGATAAGGATAACGTTGTAGTTAGGAGTTCCGGGACGCCAACTTATTTTGCAACGGACATTGCCTATCATTTTGATAAATTCGCTAATAGAAGCTTTGATAGAGTCATTAATATATGGGGGGCAGATCATCAGGGGCACATATCAAGGCTAAAGGCCGCTATGACTGCCTTGGATATCGACGCATCAAAACTTCACGTGCTTATAACACAAATGGTAACACTCAAAAGTGGCAGAATGTCGAAGCGGGCTGGAGATCTCATCACTATGCGACAGTTGGTAGATACTATTGGTGCTGATGCCTGCAGATATTTCTTCTTGTCGAGATCTCTGGATAGCCATTTGGATTTCGATTTAGATCTCGCGACCACCCAGTCTGCGGAAAACCCTGTTTACTATATTCAGTACGCACATGCACGGATTTCTAGTATTTTGAATTCAGTGGATGAATCCAAGTACCACGAGATAGATTTAGATCTGTCTAGGTTGGTCCATGACGCTGAGCAGAATCTCATCAAGGAACTTATACAGTTACCAGATGTAGTGTTGAAGGTGTGTGAAACTCTTGAACCGCACCATTTGACCCAATATGCCTCTCAGCTGGCTGCACAGTTTCACTGGTTTTATGGTCAATGCAGAGTAATTTTGGACAGTGATGATGAGTTGAGCCTAGCACGGATCGAACTATGCAGGGCTACTCAAATAGTGTTGAGAAAATATCTTTCCCTGATGGCTATTGGGGCGCCTGAACACATGTAGATTGCACGCAAAGATTTGGATCTATATAAATTGGTTGATTAGCGTTCCTGCTACGTAAGTAGCAAGGGCTGCGAGTGAACCGAATAATAGCATTCGCAGAGCTCCACTCCATAATGGCTTGTCAGAAAGTACAGAAAGCGTTGCCCCTACTAAGATCAAAAAGAGTACGCTAATCAATATAGTGACTCTAAACGGGTCCTTGGTGAGTGGAATCATATAAGGAGCAATTGGCACGAGGGCTCCTAGCATAAACGCTAGAAACGACCCGAGTGCAGCTCCCCAAGGGGAACCGAATTGTTCTGTGGATAATCCGTGCTCTTCTTTCAGCATGGTTTCTACAGCTAGCCGTTCGTTTGAAAGCATTATTGTTGAGGCTGTTGTCGCCTGACTGAGGGATAGTCCTCGAATCTTATACGCGTCTATAAGTTTGGTTTGTTCGCCATAGTGGTCTTTTTTAAGACGTTCCAGAGTATAGAGTACGTGTTTTTCGTATATATCTCGCTGGGCTCGTACAGACACATATTCCCCAGCTGCCATGGACAATGAGCCAGCTAAAAGCCCAATAAAAGCAGCTATAAGAACGATTTGATGATCATTGTTTGTACCTCCAGCCAGCCCCATGACCAAACAAAAATTGGAAACAAGACCATCATTGATTCCCATTACGGAGGCACGCAAAGTGCCAGTTCGGTTTATCCATTTAGAGACGTGTGAAGGGCTATTTAGTTGACTTATGTTGATCATTTGAACTCCTGTGTCTTACAACATCACATATACAGGCTCATGCGTCTAGAGCTCAAAAATCGATTTCGGTAAACGTTCATGATAACCGTGTGCAAGCATTCGGAGAGATGGGCATGTACATTGGAAATGGCAGCATATGGGTGTTGCCTTGCCGACGCATGTACAAGGCATACGTGTTGAGATGCCATAACAGCCGTGCTACACTTTTCTGGCTATCTTTACAGGAAGAGTGTCATCAGGTATGTCTAAACCAAGGGTTTTTTCGGGAATGCGTCCTTCCGGGAAGCTTCATATTGGGAACTGGCTTGGGGCCCTAACCAATATGGTGGAGCTTCAGGCAAGCTATGACTGTATTTACGCTGCCGTTGATGTGCATGCGCTAACTACTGACGATGGGGGGTCGCCCGAGAGTCTGCGTGAAAATGTGAACGAGATGGTTCTGGACTGGCTAGCAGCTGGGATTGATCCTAAGGAGAGCACTGTTTTTGTGCAATCAGCAGTGCCAGAGGTAATGGTTTTACATACGTTGTTGAGCATGATGACTCCTCTTGGGTGGCTACTGAGAGTTCCAACCTTTAAAGATAAAGTCAGACAGATGGATGCCACTGAGGAAAGTGTGGGATATGGTCTTGTAGGATACCCAGTATTGATGACGTCAGATATTATTCTTTATAAGGCGGATACAGTACCGGTTGGGGAAGATCAAGTTCCACATATTGAATTGGCTCGCGAAATTGTTCGGCGCTTTAATTCCCGGTATGGTGACACCTTTCCTGAACCACAGGCAAAACTGACTGAAGTTCCGCTGGTTGTTGGGTTAGATGGCCAAGCTAAGATGAGTAAGACGCTTGATAATCACGTTGAACTAGCAGCCGCACCAGAGGAGACGAAAAAAAAGATTCTTACAGCATTTACTGACCCTGAGAGATTGCGAAAGAGTGATCCTGGGAGACCGTGGGTTTGTAATGTTTATGCGCTTCATAAATATTTTACGCCTGATCAGACAGATGAAATTTATGAGCAGTGCACGCAAGGCACACGTGGGTGTGTTGATTGCAAGGGAATCTTGGCAGACGGCGTTAATGCCAGGCTTGCAGACCTACGAGATAAACGACGTGACTTAGAAAAGCATCCTGACTACGTTCAGGATATACTTCTTGATGGGGCCAATAGGGCCAAGGAAATAGCACGGGCTACGCTTGAAGAAGTTCAAGAAAAGATGGGTCTTAGCCGTGCAAACCTCGAGCGGAAATAGTAGAACTAGGCGGATACAAATTGAGAAAACATCCGATGCCCTTATCAGTTAGTGGCCGTGCAGCCATTGATGTTGTTAAGGAGTTAACTCAAGATGCGACCAAGGTGTTTGTTGAAACGATTGATTCCCCGATGGAATCTGAATCCAAAGGCCGAGGGAACGTCGTTACAGAAATTGATTATCTGATCGAAAAACGCTCAATTGAACTTTTAAAAAAAGAATACCCAACGTTTCACATTCTTTCTGAAGAAAAGGGAGAGACTTTGGGCTCTTCCGATTACACGTGGATATTGGATCCAATTGACGGAACGAGGAATTTCGTGTCAGGGATGCCAATTTTTTCGCTTACTATTGCTCTGATGCACGACGATCAGATAGTGCTTGGTGCTACGTTGGACCCTTTCCGGAATGAACTGTTTGTCGCTGAACTCGGAGGGGGTACAAGCATGAATGGCAGACCTGTTCGAATTGGTTCTAGTGAAACCGTTCAAGATGGAGTTATATCAAGCGATATGGGTTATAGCGATGAGCGGGCACATAATGCGCTCAAGCTGATGGTGGACCTGTGGCCTGGCACTCAAAGCATTCGCATATTAGGGTCTGCAGCCCTTGCCCTAGCATATGTTGCAGCTGGGCGTCTAGACTTGTATTTCCACCATATGGTGTCACCGTGGGATACGGCGGCCGGGATTTTACTTGTTCGTGAAGCAGGTGGAATTGTAAAAGATCGCGATGGCAACCTCGGCAGACCTGAGAGTCAGAGCATTATCGCGGGTAACGAACAGATCGTTGATGATTTTCTAAGGATCGCTGAAGGCACCGATTGGCGAGTTGGGGCATAAGTTAATTACATTACCGAGAAATATCCAAGGTGGAAACAGGGGCGATTAGGCTTTCACTACAGATTATTGTGCAACGACTTGCCCAGAATGAATTTTCAAAACAGTCGAAGCATGTGCTCTGTCACGGATGTACTCATTCGTTGTTAGTAGAACTTGGTCATATGGGGTAAGTTCTCTCATAAGGCTAGCTCTCCGGTGTATGTCGAGCTCTGAGAATACATCGTCAAGAAGGATAACAGGGCGATTGCGGGTTGTAGTTTCAATCAACCTCGCCTCGGACAACCGTAGTGCTATTGCCGCTGTTCGTTGTTCTCCCCGAGAGCTGTGAGGTCCCATTGGTTGGTCTTGGTGGAATACGAGGAGATCATCCCGGTGTGGCCCTATGTGTGTTGCTCCTAGGGCAATCTGCCGGGGGAGTTCATCGGCTAGTAACCCTCGGAATTTTTCCGTAAGGCTTTTAGTAGAATCAGCCTCTGTAGCAACTTTAGTTGAATAACGAAGCGTCACTGCGGAACTATCCCCAGACAGACTGTGGTAAAAATGCATCGTTGACTGAGAAAGTTCGGAGATTTTATCTGTTCTGAATTTTATTAGAATCGCCCCAGACTCGGCCAATTTGGTATCCCAAAACAGTAGTTCATTTGTCTGTGCAGTGCCTTGAGAAATGCGTTTTAGGAGTTCGTTTCTTTGGGACAAAACTTTCGAATAGGCGGTTAGCGCCCTCAGATACTCTGGATTTATCTGGCACAGCAAAAGATTCAGAAAATGACGTCGGGTAGATGGTGTTCCAGATACAAGGCTCAAATCATCAGCGTCAAACATAACGGCGTATAGAGAACCTAAGTATTGAGATGCACGTTTGCTGATTCCATGTACTGAAAACTTTTTCTGTATTCTCCCTGACCCTTGAGGGACGCGGGTGGTAGTTGCCGATACGGCTGGTTGAATGAGATCAGCTGCGATTGGTTTCACCTCTTGGTCGGTTATCACCGAAGCTTTTATTTGTGTGGGTAAGTTTTCTGCAAAGGCATCCCAATTGATCAGGTTTTTGTCTTGTATAGATCGTTTCGTTCTGGTTGTGGCAAGGAGGTGTACAGCTTCCAAAAGGTTTGTTTTTCCTTGTCCGTTGTCACCGATGAAAACGGTAAGTCCGGCATGGAACTCTAGATTTAGAGAGGAGTAGTTACGGAAATTCCGCAGATATAAGTTTTGTAGCCGCACAAGGCACATCCCTTGGAAGAAAAACCTGTGCTTATTGTACCAAACACTGGGTCAGCCTGTGAGATGCTGCATATAAGCCTGAACATTGTGTCGTGGCTAAGGTATAATAGTAGGGCTAAAAGACCCATTCGTATCCATTAAGCAAGGCAGTTATATGAGAATTCTGGCTACAAATGATGATGGCGTGCATGCACCGGGTATTTGGCACGCTGTACGAGCACTAGCTTCAATGGACGATGTTGAAGTGATCGTCTGTGCCCCAGATCGCGAGCAAAGTGGTGTTGGTACTGCAGTGACGATGCACCATCCCATCAAAGTAAGTGAGGTTACCCCATATGTGGATGGGGTTAAGACATATGCAGTAGAAGGTACGCCGTCTGATGCGGTTATCGTTGCCCTAGAGAGTTTGATTACCGATGATGTGGACCTTGTAGTGTCTGGTATTAATCAGGGAGCAAATCTTGGTCGAGATATGTTGATTTCGGGCACCGTCGGGGCGGCACAGCAGGCATATTCCCGGGACATTAATGCTATTGCTGTATCCGTGGCTGCACTGATAGATGTTCCTTATGAGCCGTCTGCCTTCGTGTTGCGCTCAATAGTTCAGCATCTCATTGATGCCAAAGACGGGAAAGGTAGCTGGTGGCATGCGGCTTTGACTTCCCATGGGCCATGGCTGATGAATGTGAACCTTCCGAAGAAGAATCTAGATCAATTGGAGGGAGTCCAGCTTACAAAAGTAGGTAAGGCATTATATTTGGATCAGGTTGAAGAATCTGACGATGTTCGTAGTAAATATTTCTGGATCACACGGAGTCGCCCGAGTGAGGTGGAGCCAGAGGAAACGACAGATATTGCTGCTATTCGGAAGAATCGTGTATCGGTTAATTTGCTAGAAGCCTCAGAGAGGAGTCGCTCTACGGACAGTGCTTCTTATAACCTGGCTAACGACGTTGAAGAAATGATAGCTAATGAGGTTAGGTCTATAGCATCTGGGGAGGGCTCTCTTTTTCCCACTGATGTGTGGGATAACAGTTCTGTTACCCCACCGTGGTTGAATGAAAGGACACGGGCCATAAGAACGCTTAGGGGCAGTAACGCGCGAATAATGTGTCGGGATTTGGCGAGAACAGGTGAGTTCTATCACAAGTTAGGCTTCACTGAGTCCGAGCAATCGAAAAAATTGGGTAGAAATGGAAACGTCGTCGTTTTGGAGCGAGATGGGTTTTCTCTCGAATGCCGTGTGCTACGCCATTGGAGGTTTTCGAAAACAGACGCAAATGGAGCTAAGAGCCTAGAGGCAGCGCGTATTGTTTTCAGAGTCATGGCACTTGAAGCTTTGTATGATACCTTCAAGAAAGAAGGGATTGAGGTTTCCTCGAGTATCGAAAAAAACTATCGTGACAATACTATGGAATTTGAAGTGGAAGACCCGGATGGTAACAAGATAATATTTGTCCAAGGAACCTTCCCTGTTCGCCATGCCAAGAAGACGCACCCAATTAATGAGAATAGCTTCCTACTTAGATTGTTGTCAGGTGCTAATCAAGATAATGGTACAGCTACTCTTACCAAGGCAGTAAACGCGTTAGATATGGCTTGGATACAGCATGTAGGTCAACTATTGGATATGAGTCCATATGAAGTCTTACGGGTTCCTGGGTTTGGCCCTGAGGGTTATAGAGAGCTTATAGTGTTCTTGTTCGGAATTGATCCAGTTGATGTGCCGCCAATAATGGGCTTGTCGCCTCTTCGACAGTATCTACGACCTCGGAAAGAAGGGTAAAAATGGAATCACGATCAAATCGGTATGCCCAGTCCGGGGTTGATACGGATTTAGCTCAGAGTGCTTTGGGGGGATTGTTATCGTGGGTGCAAGCCACTCTGCCTCTCCGTTCAGGGGTTGGTAAACCCATGATGGGGATTGGGCATTTTGCGAATGTTGTCAGCATTGATGAGACGATGGGAATCGCTATATCCACAGATGGGGTTGGATCCAAGGTATTGGTTGCGCAGCTTGCCAATAGCTATGAGGGTATTGGCTACGACTGTATTGCTGTTAACGTGAACGATGTACTCTGCGTTGGGGCAGAGCCACTTACGATAGTAGATTGTTTGTCCGTGCAAAGAATCCAGCCTGAGATGCTAGGGCAAATTGGTAAGGGGCTTTATGAAGGGGCACTTCGGGCAAGGGTAAACATCGTTGGAGGGGAACTTGCTCAACTTCCAGAGATAGTCCAGGGACCTAGAGATGGATATGGGTTTGATGTTGTTGGCACCTGTATAGGGAGCATGAAATTATCGAAAGTTATTGATGGGAATAATCTTGCTGATGGAGATGTTGTCATAGGGTTAGCTAGCAGTGGCTTGCACAGTAACGGATTTACTCTAGCCCGAGAGATTCTCTCAGGAGGATACGGATACGGGGTAGATACCTTCGTTCCGGAATTAGGAAAATCGTTAGCTGACGAGCTTCTCACCCCTACCCATATCTATGTTCCAGAGATTCTTAGTTTGTTAGAAGCTGAAATTCCCGTTAAGGCACTGGCTCATATATCCGGTGATGGATTACTGAACCTTACCCGAGTGACTGCTGATGTCGGGTTTGTTATTGATCAGTTACCCCAACCGCTGCCAATATTTGAACTGATACAGAAAACGCTGGATGTTCCGCTAGATGAGATGTATGAAGTATTTAATATGGGAATTGGGTTTTGTGTGATGGTGTCCGCGGAGCACGCGCAACAGGTTATTGATATTGTGGGACAGAATGGCTCTGCTGCACAAATTATTGGTCACGTTGTCCCTGATGCTGAGAAGCGTGTTTGGTTACCAGAACAAGGCCTTGTAGGGGCTGCCGGAAAATTTCAATTAGATTCTTAGCTGTAGTCGTACCACCCGCTTCCTGTTTTTCTCCCCAACTGCCCTGCGGTCACCATTTGTTGTAATAGACCACTGGGCCTATATTTTGGATCCCCAGTGTGTTCAAAGACGGTTGTGATTTCGTGAAGGGTAATATCTAAGCCTATGAGATCCATTAGTTGAAATGGGCCCATAGGGTGATTCAGTCCAGAGCGCACACATTCGTCTATGTCTTCCTTAGTCGCAACACCTTCTTGCAAGAGAAACGAGGCTTCGTTCAGGAACGGTGCAATTAGTCTATTGACGACAAATCCCGCAGTATCGTTCACTGGAACAGGCTTCTTATTGAGGCTCAGTGATAGGTCAGTAACGGTCTTGACTGCCTCCTCACTTGTGTGATATCCCCTGATAACCTCTACTAAATTCATTGCGTAAGGTGGATTGAAGAAATGCATCCCAACAACCCGTTCAGGATGTTGTACGGTTGCACCTAACTCAGTAATGGGGATAGTGGAGGTGTTTGAGGCGAGTATCGTGGTTGTTGGGACCAGATCCTCCAGCTGTTTTAAGAGCGTACCTTTGGCTTCAAGTTCTTCCCAGATGTTTTCAATGATTAAATCGCAGTTCGCTACCGAATCAAGTGATGGAGAAGTGGCGATATTCGAAAGAGCAGTATTCATTATTTCGTCTGTGATAAAGCCTCGGGACACGGCTCTTTCTAGGGCAGTTTTAATGCGGCTAACAGCATCGGATAATTGAGCCTCTGTGAGGTCTACCATGGTAATTTGGTAACCAGCCTGAGCTGCTATTTGTGCAATACCTGCCCCCATAATGCCTGATCCAATGATCCCAATCGATTTAGTCATCACGTCCTCCTGAGTATGATTTAGCAGTTTTTGTAGATATGCTACTGATTAAAGTACAGATTGCTCTATATTGTATAGTTCTGGCGATGTGCCTGTTGCCCATTCTATCGCCTCTGATGCAATAAAGAGGGAGCCAGTTACTACGATAGCGCCTTTTGTGGTGTGTGTGGCATCAATTGCGGTTGCCATCGCGGTGTTGACAGAAATAGCCTCAATGCATTCTTCGGAGTATGGCTTGAAAAACTTATGAATCTCTTCGGAGGGAATTGCTTTTGGATGTCTGCTTTGAGTTGCAATTATCGTTTTAGGATGTATCAGAGAAAGCTCTTTGATGATGTTTTGTGCGTCTTTGTCACTCCCACATCCGAATACTAAGGTAATGTCATAGTCACTAATGTACTCAGCTATAGTTTCTCTTAAGCGCATAGCAGAATCAACGTTATGGGCACCATCAGTTATAACTAAGGGTGCTGTTGTTAGAACTTGGAATCTTCCAGGCCAATCAACTTCAGCTAACCCGCGGTATTTGGCTTCTTGGGAGATAGGAAGTCCTCTTTCACGTATGATATCAATTGCCGACAAGGACACGACGGCATTTTCAATTTGATGACTGCCAAGAAGTGGCGTTTGATATACGGGGTTATCGTGACCATTGAGTATCTGAAAGGTTTGGAATGCAAGGCCTTGATCGATTACCTTAATGGCGTGATCTTTATAGGGTGTGATCATGTGCGACAGAGTTTCTTTGCAACGCTCTTCAAGTACGCTCATTGCCTGAGATTGTTGTGGTGCACAGACTACGGGTATCGATGGCTTAATTATCCCAGATTTTTCGTGAGCTATTTCCTCAATCGAGTCACCAAGAATTTTTGTGTGATCTAAACTGAGTGAAGTTATCACAGACACTACGGGAGCTGAAATTATGTTTGTTGCATCTAATCTTCCTCCCAAGCCAGTCTCGATGACTTGAAAGTCAACTTTTTCTTCATGAAAAACTGTAAAGGCCATAGCTACTAATGTTTCAAATACTGTGGCAATGTCATTTTGGGTATGACTCTCCATTTGGCCGATGTGGTGATTTACTTTTTCGTAATACGCTCCGAAGGTGTGCTTGCTAATAGGGGTAAGCCCGATCCGGATGCGCTCGCGGAACTCATGTATATGCGGCGATGTAAATAATCCCACCTTATAACCCGCAGCAGTTAGAACAGAGGTAATCATGGCTGCTGTACTACCTTTTCCTTTTGTGCCAGCGATATGGACCGTGGGTATCAGGTCTTGTGGATTTCCAAGGCGCTGCATCAAGGAGCGAATACGGTCCAGATTATAAAACCGACGTGTAGCTTCTCGTTCCTGAGGTCCAAGCTCAGAATTTGGTAATGATAATAGTTGGTGTATTGCTTGATCGTAATCCAATATTCTCCCCAAAATTCCATATGATAATTCAACTATATTGATGGCTTTAGTATTATGGACCTTGTTCAGGGCGTAACCATTATAAGACTTGATATCTCAATGGGATAGAGTTAGCATCAGTTGGCTAAGTTGTGCTTGTAATATGGCATGCTTTAGGGTAGTGCATTAATATTGATACCATCTATGCCTTGCAGGATTCAATATTCATGGGGATTAGGAGAAATTAATGACTATAGATTTGTTGGGCAGTGTGCTGCCAGACGGTAGTATTGCTAATAGTCTGGGGCATCTTGAAATAGGTGGGGTAGATGTAGTCAATCTAGCCGAACAGCACGGAACGCCTTTGTATGTGTATGATGAGGCAACTTTGAGAGCTCGCTGCAGAGAATTCACCCATGAATTTTCAAAAGTGCATCCTGATGTAGAGGTTGCTTACGCTAGTAAAGCGCTTCTTTCATTATGGATGGCAACCATAATTAAGGAAGAAGGGTTGGCGCTAGATGTCGTTTCTGGCGGGGAACTGGCTTTAGCTAGAGAGGTTCAGTTTCCTTCTCATAAGGTGTATTTCCATGGCAACAATAAAACTCCAGATGAACTATTGGAGGCAGTCCGATACCAAATAGGGTATGTGGTTGTGGACAACCTGTATGAGCTAGAGATCCTGGAAGGAATTTGTAGAACCGAGGGCGTAACTCAGGATATATTACTGAGGGTCACTCCAGGGTTTGACGTTCATACGCATGCATATACCGCTACTGGGGTTCTTGACAGCAAATTTGGTGCTCAAATAGTCACGGGGATGGCAATGGAGTTGTTGCGTAGGGCACTCGGATCGCAATATGCAGTTCTAAAGGGTTTGCATTTTCACTTAGGATCACCGATACCCGATTTGGAAGATTATGTTCAGGGAATTGATATAGTACTTGATTTTGCTCGTGAGGCGGTTGCCGAAGGATTGAACCTCGAGGTGTTAAATGTTGGAGGAGGTTTCGCTATACCCTACTTGCGGAATGAGACGATACCTACTGTCGAAGAATACGCGCAGACTATCGCGACTGGAGTTTTGGACGGTTGTAAGGAGCGAGGTATCGGGTCTCCTCGTTTAGTTATCGAACCTGGTAGATCAATTGTGGGTACTGCGGGAGTAGCACTGTACACTGTAGGCAGCGTAAAAGAAATTCCTAATGTTCGAATTTATTGTGCTGTTGATGGAGGAATGGGAGATAATATACGTCCAGCACTCTACGGTTCATCTTACGAGGCTATGCTAGCAAATAGGGCCACCGAAGCAGCGACCACCCTTGTTACGGTCGTTGGTAAGTATTGCGAGTCTGGTGACATTTTGGTGCGTGATGTAACAATGCCGCCTATGTCTGCTGGCGATGTTGTAGCTATTCCGGTGTCAGGAGCATATTGTTTGTCTATGAGCAGTAATTACAACATGGCCCTGCAACCGACCGTAGTGTTAATCAATGATGGGTCATCAAGGATAGTCAGGCAGCGCCAGACTTTTCAAGATTTGATTGCTTCAGAGAAGGCAGCATTGATTCAATAGTAACAAGAAAAGGATTACGAGTGTGGGACCTAGTTGGTAATGAAGCTGAGGTTGGATTCTTGCGTGCAAGCATCACTGCTCGGCGTTGGTCTCACGCTTACCTTATCGAAGGACCTGAATTTGTAGGCAAATATGCATTAGCTAGTACCCTTGCTAAAGCGCTGAATTGTCTCAATAAAGACAAGCCGTGCGACGTATGTTCTCAGTGTGTGAGGATTCAGGCAGGTAAACATGTTGATGTTATGGTAGTCGATGTGCAAAAAGACGCACACTCAAGTGATGAAAATTCCAATCAGCTTGCTATTCTGCGAGATATAGCTCGCTCATTGGCTTTGACTCCAGTAGAAGGTGCTTTTCGTGTAGTGATTCTTGACAATGCAGATCGCATTAGTTATGAAGCACAAAATAGTTGCCTAAAGTTGCTAGAAGAACCACCGCCTAATGTGGTTTTGATGTTGTTGGCTACTAATTCTCACAACATCCTTAACACGATCAAGTCTAGATGCCAATCGGTGAGTTTAGCCCCTATTCCCTTTGAGTCCATGATGAATTACCTCGTGGATACCAAACAACTTTCTCACGAAGCTGCAACCGTAATTGCTCGAGGTTCCAATGGGCTCGTCAGGCTGGCAGATTCCCTTATATCCAATGAAAATTGGCAAGATGAAGTCGATAACAGTTTTGAAGAATTCGTGCAATTATCGCGAGCATCGATCCCTGAAAGGCTGCAAATGGTGACTCACCTTGAGAAAGAAATCGGGAAATCCCGAGATGATGTGGTTAGTCGTTTGAAGCTTTGGTTAGGCTGGTATCGCGAAATCCTAATGGGAGCGTATGGCTTAACTGAGGGAGGGGCATACTTAAAATTAAAAGATATGACTGCCCTGCCTGATTCATGGGCTAATCCCGAAACTGCTATCCGGTGCATTAATTTAGTTAATACTACTATCAATAACATCAGAATGAATGCAAACGTCCGGTTGTCTTTAGAGCGATTAGTAATAATGCTGTAGTTGGCCATATTTGCGGATCAATTGAAAAGGCATAATTTGCACAGATTGAGCATAAGGAGAAATAGTTTTAGTGACGGCAAGTAACATTAGCGTGAGTATAGTCCTGCCTGTACTTAATGAGGAAAAAATACTTCGGCAATCTGTCGAGACCGTGAGGGAGTTCTTGATAACTCATTTCCCGTATGATTGGGCGATTATTATTGCGGATAATGGGTCTACAGACCAAACTCTCCATATAGCCCGTGAACTGATGGGAGAATATGAGCATGTTGACACATTATACCTTTCCCAAAGAGGGAGAGGGCGTGCCCTGAAACAGGCCTGGACTGGAAGTGATTCGGACGTACTGGTATATATGGATATTGACCTTGCTACCAGCCTTGAGTCACTTGCACCGCTAGTTGATTCTATCGTTCGGGACGGATTCGATCTCGCAGTTGGGTCGCGGTTGCTGCCATCTTCCCGTGTAGTCGGTAGATCTGTAAAGCGAGAAGTACTTTCTCGGGGGTACGTGTTACTGATAAAGTGTTTGTTTTTCTCAGGGATAACTGATGCCCAATGTGGATTTAAGGCTATTTCAAGTAGCGCTGCAAATACCTTGCTGCCATATATTGAGGATAACGCATGGTTTTTTGACACGGAGCTGTTGCTCTTGGCAGAGAGGTTTGGTTTCAAAAGAAAAGATATTCCGATAGTATGGACGGATGACCCTGATAGTAGGGTAAGGATAGCCAAGACCGTGGTGGAGGATCTTAAGGGGTTGATGCGCATACGATTTGGAAGTAGGCCGAATGTATAGTGAGTAACAAGGCAATAATTTACTTCGGAGGGCTAAGGCAGTGACTAGAACACTATTGGTTATAGATATGATAGTTGGGTTTCTGGATCCAGAGAAACCCCTCTATGTCGGTCATGAAGCTGCCCGGATTGTGTCACGCGTGGAGGAGTTAATTATCCGAGAAAAAGATAAAGGGTCCAATGTTGTTTTTGTAGCTGATAATCATGATCCGGATGATCTAGAATTTCAAATGTTCCCGAAACATTGTGTGAGGGGAACTGATGAGACTCACGTCATCCACCAATTAGCTCCGTATGTAGAAGAGGTATTGCAGAAACGACGCTATAGCGCGTTTTTTGATACAGATCTTGAGCAGCGGTTGGGTATGCTTGGCACGGATGAATTGATATTGTGTGGGGTCTGCACGGATATTTGTGTCATGCATACTGCAGCAGACGCCCGCAATCGTGATATCACAGTGGAGGTTATTTCCGATGCAGTAGCGTCTTTTAATCAAAGCGCCCATAATTATGCCATCGAGCATATGAGAGATATTCTGGGGGTTAGAATCATTGAACAATAAGCTATTTGTCGTGAGGAGTTCGCATGAGTAGTCCTGATTTTGGCATAAGTCCATCCATCATTCATGGAGATACAGCGGATGTTTATTTTCATAGGAGTATGGAAGTTCTGCGACAAGAAAATATGAATCCGACAGTTGTCATGGAATTTTTTGCCAATAGGCCGGGAGTTTTGTGTGGAATAGAGGAAGTCAAAGTTCTTCTGCATAAAGTCTTGCCAGAAGAAAATACGGAAGTATGGGCCTTGGAAGAGGGGAATACAATTGACAGAAAAGAAGTCGTGTTGCGGGTAAAAGCGCGGTACGTGCCCCTGGGACTTTATGAAACAGCTATTTGCGGAATGTTGGCATCGTCCACAGGTTGGGCCACTGCAGCGGCTGAGATAGTTGATTCTGCTGGAGGTCCGCCTGAAAAGGGAGGCATACCCGTAGTTTCGTTCGGGGCTCGACATGTCCATCCCAATGTGGCTGCAATAGCAGACTATGCAGCGGTAACAGGTGGGTGTGTCTCTTGTTCTACAAATCTAGGAGCGAAACTGGCTGAGGTTAGCGCTACAGGGACCATGCCGCATGCGTTGGTGTTAATATTTGGTGATACAGTCCGTGCAATGCAGTCTTTTGATAAACATATGCCTTTTGAGGTAGCTAGGACGGCACTAGTTGACACGTTCAAAGATGAAGCAGAGGAATCTTTGTTAGTAGCTCGTGCCCTTCGGGATAGGTTAAGAGGCATTCGCCTAGACACAGCTGCTGAGCGAGGAGGAGTTACTCCTGAGTTGGTGCATGAGATAAGGGCACGTTTGGATATGGAGGGGTTTCATCATGTTAACATATGGGTGAGCGGAGGGCTTACCCCTGAGCGTATCGCGAGATTCAGAGAATTAGAGAGTCCAATTACCGGGTTTGGTGTTGGTTCGTATATATCGGGTGCTCCACCGAATGATTTTACAGCGGATATACATGAAGTGGACGGTAGACCGATAGCAAAACGTGGGAGGATACCAGGGATAACTCCTAATCCTAGACTGAATCGAGTCCTCTAATTCGTTAGTCTACTTGTCTGAATTGCGTTACCAACACATTAGCGGTGGCTTCAGTAATACGGGCCCAGTCAGCTATCCGATGCCCTACAACCCAAACGATTCCCTTAGAACTGATTAACAGGGGAATCTGATCACGTTGGCGTTGTGGAACATGTTGATCAACAAAAAAATCCTGCAATCGCTTCTCTTGAGGCATCCCCAGTGGCTGAAATCGGTCTCCTTGTAAGCGGTTGCGAACATAAAATGCATCACCAATGGCATCCATATCTAAATAGGCGAGAAAATTATTGACAGGAAGGTCAGTATCCAGGTTCTCCCAATCGTAGCGAGAAACAACAGAGGATTCAACTTTCCAATTTGGGATATTGCTAACCCCTGGTATGCTCAGCGGATAAGTTCCGGTAATGTCTATTTTCAGATTTTCTTGAGAAGTGGGCCGGAACTCTCCTGAGGTGTAGGTAGTAGTGAATTCAATTTGTCCAGGCAGGCGCAATTGGCGCCCTGCTGAACCTGATAGCAGTTGTCGGACATCCTCTAATTGCTTTTGGGATATCATGCTATCAGGTGGAGCAATAATACCATAGGCTCTTCTTATTACTGCAGACTGGATGGCAGGATGCTGATCGACAAAATTCTTCTTGTAGATGATTAGATGACTGGCTGATTCTTCAACCACTGTATTCCATATATCCTGAACGTGCTTGGCCATGAAGTCGGATGTTTCGTATGCGGTTCGGGATAGTCTCCTGAGTGCCTCGCTGATAGCTGGGTTGTATTCTGAGAGTATAGGGATCAATTCATTCCGAATTCTGTTTCGTAAGAAAATGCTAGATTGATTGCTTGAATCGATACGGGGTGTGATGCCTACTGCGTCGCAGTATTGCAGGGTTGAACGTTTATCGATTTCCAATAATGGGCGTAGTAAGTGCACTTTGGATTGAGGTAATGGTAACTGCCCTATCAAGGGCATTCCTGACAGACCCGATATTCCTGTTCCCCGTAGTAGGTGTAGTAAAACAGTTTCTGCTTGATCATCAGCAGTGTGTGCGACCACAACGTGGTCAATACTTAACTCTTTAGCTATATCTTCAAAAAATTGATACCGTGCAGTTCTGAGAAATTGCTCAGACACAGATTTTTCTCGTGGTCTCCCGTGAGGATATTCAAGTGTTCGGGTAAAGACTGGTATATGAAGTCTTGTTGCCTGTTCACGTACGAATCTTAGATCTTCGATTCCCTCGATAGGCCGTATGCCGTGATTAACATGAGCAACTGTTAAATTTAGCGATAATGGTTTTCGGAGTTTTGATAGTATGTGCAGTAAGGCCATCGAGTCGGGCCCTCCCGAAACTCCAATTAATAGAGACGTGTTTGCTTTAATGCCTGCATCTTTTAGTGCCCTTTCTGTTTGACGGCTGAGTCTGCGCTCTATAAAAATCTCAGGGTTGGAATCCACGGTTAGACCTCTGCTCAATTAAATTGACTTTTTTGCGTATTGGAAAAACAACGAAGCGATGAAAATCAGTAGGGGCAATGGAACAGGTGTTTAGGGTTCTTTGAGTTCTTTACTGGCTGCCACCGTAACTGATTCAATCTTAACGTTAGATACTTCGGAGACGGTGAACATAACGTTGTTGTAGGAAATTTGTTCTCCCCTATAAGGTATTCGCCCTACTAGATGGAGCAAAAAACCTGCTAAAGTTTCGTAATCACCTTCAGGAAGTCCCAGGCTTAGCTCTTCATTAGCGTCCTCAAGACGAATGCTTGCATCCACCGCGAATGTGTAATCATCAATAGGCGTGACTTCAGGGATCGGTGGAATTCCCTCTTCCCCGCCTCTTCCAACAATTTCTTCAACCAAACGTTTAACCGTCACTAGTCCAGCAGTTCCTCCATATTCGTCTATTAGTATAGCCATTTGGTGACCAGCCTGTTGCAACTCCTTGACAAGATGGGATATGAGTTTGGTTTCAGGAACAAAGTAGGCTTGCCTAAATACTCCAGATACTTCGTCGTCATCCCTAAGCTCATTATTGGCCATTGCTTTCATGATATCCTTTATAGAAAGTAGTCCGATAACATTATCCATGCGGGTTTCATATACTGGAAAACGGGTATGGGTATGGCCTGAATACATGGTGAGGAACTCTCGTAGAGTTGTGCCAGTTTCTACCCACACTATTTCAGTGCGTGGTGTCATAACTTCATGAACTTGACGGTCTCCGAATTCGAGTACTCTTTCTAACATTTCAGCCTCAGAGTGTTCCACTGCTCCCTCTTGCCTACCTAGGGAGATTATGAGTTTGATATCTTCTTCAGAGACGGTAGATTCCTGTGATGGGTTCCCTAGAATTTTTTGGACGGCGGTGGCGAAAATTTGTATTATCCATACTAATGGGCGGAGTGCAATTTCAAAAGCACGGAGTGGTCGCCAGTACAGTAAGGCTAACTTTAGGGAATAAGTTGTAGCGATGGTTTTGGGTATGATTTCCCCAAAAATGAGTAACAATACAGTCACTGCTACGGTTGCAGCTATAACTCCAACTTGTTCGTTTTCTATTAGGCTAAGGCTCAAGGCAGTTCCAAGTGATGCGGCACCAGTGTTAAATGCATTGTTGCCTAAGAGCACTGTAGACAGAAGGCGCCCAGGTTTCTCAGCGTAGCCCTGTATTTCTTTAGCGCCTTTCGCCTCTATCGATACTAAGTGGCGCAGTCGAACCCTATCAAGATAGAGGAATGCAGCTTCTGAGCTTGAGAAAAAAGCTGACAAAAACAGGCATAGAATGAGCAAGGCAATTGGTAAATAAGACGGAAGATCTTCCATCGGTTAACTCCTTGAGTTGCTCCTATGAGTTGATTGGGCAGGAGATAATGTTAGTATACTGTACTTATTCATAGTTTACGAAGTTTTCAATGCTGGCAATAATACCCTGTAGAGTGCGCTCCTCAGGCACTAGGTCTACGTTGAGTCCGTGTTCCTGAGCAGTTTTCGCAGTTACTGGCCCAATGCAGGCAACACGTGCCGTACTCAAAACCCTAGTATCTCCGTCAAGTAATTTCATCAGGTTGATCACACTGGAAGAACTTGCAAAAATCACGATATCCACAGCCTCTTCAAATGCGTTAGCTATGTGCGTTGAACTCTCTTCTGGGATTAGATTGCGATAGGTTACGAGTTCAGTGACTGTCGCTCCTAGGGTTTCAAGTCCTTTGGGGAGGTTAGGGGCTGCAAGATCGGATCTAGGCAGCAGGACGTGTTTGCCCGATATGTCGAAATGGGAAAATGCATCAAGTATATCTTGGGAAGAGTATTTTTCTGGGACGAAGTCAGGAATTAAGCCATATTCGATCATTTTGCTTGCAGTAGCAGTTCCAATGCAGCAGATTTGGATGCCGTGTAAATTACGTGCATCTTTACCCTGACCCCACATTCTGTCAAAGAATCCTTTTACTCCATGTACGCTTGTGAATACGATCCAGTCGTACATCTGGATTTGTCTGAGTATTTGATCAAAATCACGGTAACTTTCAGGTGGTGCAAATTCTATGGTTGGCAACTCTACAGGGGTAGCTCCTCGCTCCAGTAACATTTGGGATAAAGTTCGTGATTCTAGCTTATCGCGGGTTATCAGTATTCGTTTGTTGCTCAGTGGAAGGTTATCATGCCACTGCAGCTGATCTCTAAGTGACACTACTTCTCCTACAATAGTGATGATTGGAGGACCGAGATCTGCTTCGTGAGCTTGGCGTGATATTGTCCCTAAGGTACCAGTGACTGTTTTTTGATGAGGGAAAGTTCCCCACTGAACCAATGCTATAGGAGTTGCGCTAGGCAATCCATGAGTAAGCAGTGATTCAATGGTTTGTTCAAGATCTTGCCATCCCATCACTATAACTAAAGTGTGATCAAGCTTGGTAAGGTTGGCCCAATTCAGTTGAGTGTTGCTAGCACCATGTGATCCGTTGATCACCGTAAAGCCTGATGAAATACCTCTATGAGTGAGGGGTATGCCTGCGTAAGCGGGAACTCCCGTGATAGAGCTTATCCCTGGTACGATTTCAAATGGAATGCCTGCACTATGGAGTTCAAGGGCTTCTTCGCTACCTCTGCCGAAGATGAGCGGGTCTCCCCCTTTTAGGCGTATAACTTGCTTCCCAGATTTTGCTAATTCAACCAAGCTACTATTTATTGTAGCTTGAGTTGAATTTATTACCCCTCTAGCTTTGCCTACATCAATAAATTCGCAGGTGGATGATGTTAAACTCAATATTCTGTCGTCAATTAATCGATCGTGCAAGACAACATCTGCGATCTTAAGGCATTGTTGTGCTCGTAGCGTCAATAGCAGGGGGTCTCCTGGTCCTGCACCTAGAAGGTAAACTTTACCAGTCATGTATTATTTTCCTTTTGTTAATTGAGCGGATATGGCACATAAAATTCTTATTTAGAGGGTATCTCAAACACCTATAGCGAAAAGATTTTATACTATGGCATTTGCTCCCATGTCTAAAAGATCTTTTGCTAGCTTGATGCCCAGTGCCTGAGGGTCCGTTAATGATCCAATAATTTCTTCTGAAAATCTTTGATCACCATTTTCATTGCATATTAGTCCAGATATTTTCAAATCATTTGCACGTATTTCTGCATAAGCCGCAACAGGAACGCTACACCCTCCTCCTAAATGAGCTAAAAAGGACCGCTCTGCTGTGACTGCTTTTTCCGATGGTTCGTGATTTACTGATTTGAGCAGATCTTGTATCCAAACATCAGATGACCTGGTTTCGATTGCCAGGGCTCCTTGCCCTGGTGGAGGAATTAGTTCAGTTGTGCGAAAGTATTGGGATACTTCGTCGTTTCTATTGAGTCGTGATATGCCCGCGGCAGCTACCACAATTGCATCAAATTGACCATCGCGCATTTTTTGGATACGGCTGTCTACATTTCCACGAATTGGCTTGATTGTCAAATCCCTTCTTAGAAATCTTAATTGACTTGCTCTTCGCGAACTGCTCGTGCCTATCACTGCGGCTACAGGCAGATCGCTTAAGTGGGTCCTATTTGGGCTGATTAGGACATCACGGGGATCTTCTCGTTCACTAATTGCTCCAATGGTTAGGCCATGGGGCATTTGTGTTGGGAGATCCTTGAGACTATGGACGGCTATATCAGCTCGACCGTCTAATAGTGCTAGTTCAAGTTCTTTTACGAACATGCCTCTTTGGAAGCTTCTTAATGGAGCTTGATCTCGGATATCCGGGCTCGTGCTGATAGTTGCTATTTTAATATCGATTTTGGGGTTCGCTTGTCTGAGAATTTGAACTACATAGTTTGTTTGCACGAGGCTCAGCTTGCTTCCGCGTGTACCAATTACAAGGCTGTTTCTACTACTAGTCATTTGGCTGTCTCCAGCTTCCTCGAGATCACTTGTTGAGAAAATCCTTTGACTATGAGGAAGGATTTACCAATTTGACTTTACGCTGGCACCATTATATATCAATGGCGTTTTAGGGTTTCTTCTGGTGGGAGGTTAAAGCATCCAGTAAAATTGTTCTTGCCTGTTCATGATTCCCCGCTTGATATGTTTCGAGCAATTCTTCTGTAAGGCAGTTCTGCCACGTATCTGGGGCTATACGTATTTTACGAGCTTTTAAATCTTTGCGAACTTCTGAAAGCAGAGGTGCGATATCTGCCCATTCCAGAATTTTGGATGCGCTTAGAGTTTCTCTGAATTTTCTAGCAAGAGCAGGGCTGGCACCGCCAGTAGAAATAGCCAATGCTATTTCTCCGCGTCGTGCTATCGCAGGTGCGATAAATGAGCACATATGAGTAACATCCATTACGTTGCAAATTACGTTACGTTGATTCGCTTCCCAGACAACTTTCAAATTCGTTACCGTATCACTCGTGTCAGCAACGATGACAAGGAAAGTTTGTGCAAGGTCTCCATATTGATACTTTCTTGGTATCCATTTAATGATGCCTGCATCTACAAGATCTTTGAGTGGGGGTTTTAGGTTTGGGCTAATTACGGTCACTAGGGCTCTACTCTCCAGGAGTCCGTCTATTTTCATCGTCGCCTCATGATTAGAGCCAATGACGATGCAGTTTCGTTTATCGAGGTCGAGATAGATGGGATAATATTTATTAGGCATTTGCTCTTTATAATTCTAGTTGGTGCGTTGGATTTACTAATGACGCGCTCCCTGAATACACAAGGGAGCGCGTTGTTCAATTAGTGTGTGGTCCGGTGTGTGCCGGTATCAAAAAGCCTACGGGTTGGCAAGTGATTACACTACACTGAGCATTCACCTTCGCCTCGCTCCATTTGATATAAGATGGTTTTCTCATAGTCCATGTAGAAATCTATCGTATCTTTGCCTAGAGCACCGACTTTTGGAAGTTCTGCTATTATTGCTTCAAAGGGCTCCTTGCCAATGCGTGCAGCGAAATCCTTGAATAGTTCACCATCTTGCCTAGTATTTTTGTAGAATTCAAGGATACGGAAGGTTGCGTCTGAGACCATTTTTGCCGGAATCCTTCCACGTGGGCGTATGCCGTAGCGAGTATCTCCATCTTCATAGCTTCCCCCGACGAAGAGTTCGTAAGAGGGGATTTGGTTTCCACCTGTAGCTTTCATAGCTGCGCCGTGGAATCCGATATCTGCCATATGATGTCGTCCACAGCCGTTCGGGCATCCACTCATCTTAACGTGCATTCCTTTAATCAGTTCATCTTTGAGAAGTTCTGAGTGACCATTAGGGTTCTTCAGGGCCTCTGAAACGGCTCGATTTACACCCATTGATGATGTTATGCCCAGTTTGCAGGAGTCAGTTCCTGGGCAGCTTGTGGTGTCTGTAATCTGATTAAGTTCACCTTCTGCTAAATCAATGGATTGAAGATCTTGGTATAAAGCATATACAGCTTCGTCGGGCACCCAACGGAACATTAGATTTTGTTCAGCGGTAACCCGAACTCTGGAGCTAGCTCGTGTGCGGGATATTACACCTAATCCACGGAATTGTTCTGGTGAGATGTCCCCCTGAGGGACAGTCACGCATACGAAGTTGTATCCAGACTCTTGCTGAGGGGTCACATTTGTAGACTTCCACGCGGTGTATGCTTCATCGTTTTCTTCAGTGATGGATGCTAGGTTCTCCCTAGACGGAACGTCAGCAAGTTCGTCATCAAAGAAAAGCAAATGGTCTCGGTTATCGTATTCTTGTGCCCATGGCTCCTTCAATTCTTCCTCAACGTGGTTGCGGAATGATTCAATGCCTTCGGAATGTATAAGGACTTTGATTCTTGCTTTCATCTTATTTGTTCTTGGTCCGATTCGGTTGAATACCCGAAGTACAGCTTCAGTTACCCTTTGGAAGTCGTCCACAGGGACAAATTCGTACAATGTTTCGGCCATCAGGGGTTGAATAGAAGTACCACCCCCAACTGTGATCTTAAATCCTTTTACCGTCTCGCCGTCTATTTCACGAACTCGGGCAACAAACCCGAGGTCGTGCATTAGTACTACCCCACAATCATGATCGCCACAAGAAAATGCAGGTTTAACTTTGCGCGGCATGTGGAATGTAAAGTCTCTACGCACGAAATTTCGAACAAAGGCTCCCATATATGGTTGGATATCAAAAGCTTGTTGTGGGTCTATTCCAACCATAGGGCATGCAACTACATTTCTGACACTGTTCCCACACGCTTCCTTGGTACTAAGCCCGACCCTATGCAGTATCTGCATGGAGTCTGCAGCACCTTCTAGGGTGAGGTGATGGAGTTGAACATTCTCTCGTGTGGTGAGATGTCCCTTTTTTAATGGAGCGTGTCTTTCTGCTATTTCACCTAAGGCATCCAGCTGATCAGCGTGCAGCAATCCCCCCGGTATCTTAACTCGGAACATTTGTGCATCAGCTTGGCGTTGTCCATATACCCCTAGACGCAATCTAAATGCCATGAAGTCGGCTTCCGGTATATCACCTGCCCTGAACTCCTTTACCCTGTCTTCGTATTCGGCAATTTCCTCGTCTTTATATTGAAGAATCGATGGTAGTACCTTTCCAGTTTTTTCCATTACTTGTCTCCTTAACTATTAGCAACTAATACAGCTGCAACTTCAGGTCTGCTGAATTCAGGTGGTGGAAGCTCACCCCGTTGTAGCATGTCTCTTACTTGTGTGCCGCTTAGGCTTATCCTGCTGTCTTCTGAGTGAGGACAAGTCTTGGCCGAAGCCATGTTACCACAGCTTTTGCAGAAGAATGAGTTATCAAAAAACAGTGGTGTTATTTCTAGGTCAGCAGAAGGAATTCCCCTTAGTAAGTCCTGAGCTGCATAGGTCCCATAGTAATTACCAACTCCTGCATGGTCGCGCCCGACTATGAAGTGAGTGCAGCCATAGTTTTTCCGTATGAGTGCGTGGAATACCGCTTCCCTAGGTCCAGCGTACCTCATGGCAGCAGGCAGGATTGAGAGATGGGTGCGATCTTGCGGGTAGTAATTCTCCAGAAGAACCTCGTAGCATTTCATGCGGACTTCTGCAGGTATATCATCAGACTTCGTTTCCCCTACTAGTGGATGAAGCAATAGTCCATCAACTAGCTCCATTGCAGCTTTCTGTATGTATTCATGAGCTCGGTGTACAGGATTGCGTGTCTGGAAACCCACTACAGTTCTCCACCCACGGTCAAGGAATGCCTGCCGAGTTTCTATGGGATCACATCTGTGGGGTAGCATGCTGCCGATATCTTGTCGTTGTACTACTGTGACTGAGCCGCCAACTAGTAATTCTTTTTGCTGATATAGAGCAGCGACGCCTGGATGGGCTTCTTCGGTTGTTCCGTATGCTAGGCTAGCTTCTTGTTGTTTATCGTAAGAGAAAGTATCTTCTACGGTCATAACCCCTAAGAGAGTGTTAGTTTCGTTATAAAGTGCTATCTCTTCTTGGTTACCGATTGCCTTGGTCTCTTCCTTAGTAGCTGATAGTGTTACCGGCAGGCTCCACAGCGTTCCGTCAGCAAGCCTCATATCTGAGACCACTCGCTGGTAGTCCTGCTTGCCCATAAACCCCTGTAGGGGGCTGAAGGCGCCGACAGCTATCAGATCTAAATCAGAGCTTTCCCTATTAGTAAGCACGAGTTTTTTCATTTGGGGTGCTCTTTGTCTAATGTCGTGCTCTTGCACGTCCGTCGCCAGACGATTTATGAGCGTGCCCCCATGTGCCGGTATGGGGTGAGATTGGGGTGTAGGTTCGTTGGACAAAATTTGCCTCCCTGAGATTAATGATCGGTTACTTGTCTAAATAGCCTTTGTCTATTAGCGCAGTTATAACCTTGTTTAGGCTTTCATCAATGGTTTCTGTTTCCGTGTTCACAGTAACTTCCGGAGTTAGTGGCTCCTCATAAGGGTCAGAGACACCAGTGAAATTTTCGATTTCCCCTTTCAAGGCTTTTTCGTAGAGACCCTTAACGTCTCTTCGAACCAGTTCGTCCAAGGAACATTGTACGTAGACCTCGACAAAATCTCCTATGTCGTCTCTTATCTGCTGCCGAATATCCCTATAAGGGGATATTGCTGAAGTGATTGAGAATACTCCGTTGCGTGTAAGGAGATTGCTCACGAACCCGATGCGAAGAACGTTGGTATCGCGGTCTTCCTTGCTGAACCCGAGTCCCTTACTGAGATTCGTTCTGACTACGTCTCCATCAAGTAGTTCTACGTTCTTTCCTCTTTCTGCGAGTTCTGAGACTAATCTTTCTGCGATTGTGGTTTTACCACTGCCTGAAAGGCCGGTAAACCATACTGTAACGCCTTTTTCCAATGTGTCCTCCTTGAATTTCCGTGCTGTCTGATTATGATCTATGGGGCGTTCGTTCGTATTATTTCACCTGTAGGAGAAACATGAATGCCACATTCCTCTTTGTCCTCGAAATCAGACCAGCGGCCGGCCCGGGGATCTTCTCCAGGTTTCACTGCACGAGTGCAATTAGTGCAACCAATACTAGGGTACCCAACATCGTGTAGCGGGTTGTAGGCTACGCTGTTTTTCAGTATGTATCCCCATACCTGTGCTTCGGACCATGTGGCCAACGGATTGATTTTGATCATATCGAATTTCTCATCCCATTCGACGATGTTGACGTCTTTTCTCGTGTCACCTTGATCACGACGCAACCCAGCGATCCACGCAGTTTTATCTGCCAATGCTCGCCCATTTGGCTCCACTTTTCTGATTTCACAGCAAAGATCTGGGTCTCGCGTCCATAGTGCATCACCATGTTCCCGAGCTTGGTCTTCGGGGGTGATTGAAGTCTTGAACCCAGTTGGTTCAAAGTCATAATATTTTGCCGCTTTATCGCGCAGTGCATATGTTTCAGGGAACAGGAAGTCAGTATCAACGTAGAACACGGGAACCTGCTTGTCTATTTTCATTGTCATGTCCAAGAGAGCCATTCCCGAGACGCCGCCAAAGCTACATGCGAGGGTGATGTCTTTGCCGAATGTCGCTATTGCCCATTCCAAGATTTCAGAAGGATCTAGAGGTTCTAATTCGTTGTTGATTTTGGTTAATTTTTCTGGAGTCCATTCCGCTTGTAGGAGATCCACATTTTTTTTCATTGTTATTGTCCTTTTGTTGTTATGCCGATATTGCTTTATGCAAAGTTTAGTCGTGCCTATGATATCACACCATTCGTATGCCTCCGGTTAGTAATGGAGTGTCCACCTGTTTCTGCCGTATTCCTATGGAGCTCTGCCTCAATTATTAGCTGTTCACGTGCTTTTGGCTAAATGAGAGGAGCCCCGACCAGTCGGTCGGGGCTCCTCTCGTTCTACGTTGATCTTTCGTTAGGGCGTTTAGGCTTGTAGTACAACGATTTCCGGCATGCCGCCAACCTTCTCACTGTGGTGGAAAGTACAACAAGAGCAGTTCGTGAAGTTTTGGTTTTTGTAAGCGGCCATGATCGCGAACGATAGCATGGCAGGTAGGCGCTGTCAAGAAGGGTGTTGTTAGTCACCGGATGTAGTAGAAGCTATTCTTTGGTCGGCAGCTTCACTCAGAAGGCGCTCCAGGAGGATCCGCGCTTCAGGAATCCTAACATCAAGGTTTGAGATTGAAATGGCCCGAAAGAGGATTCCAGTTGTTACTGATGTATAGGCAGATTCTCCTAATTTAGGAAAAGGGATACCGAGTGCGAGGGCTACACAATCTGCGGCGAACATGCCAATTTTGCTAGGGTAGCATTTAGTCAGCATATGCCCATTGTGTAAGAGGGTTAGCCCGCTTTTCCGATGCCTAAATTCGACAGGTACAGCGCCGCTCGGTTTATCAAGCAGTTTCTCAGCATAGATCCAAGCTTGTCTTCTGCTAGTTCCCATTATTCATTACTTTCTCAATTTGTGTTGATGCATCGACAAGTAGGCATGGCTCTCCCCATTCATCGCTATGCTCAAGTGACCAGGATGAATCTCTCCCACTTTTTCTGAGACGTATTCCGTCATCGCCTCCGTAAATAAGCAGAGCATGGCCTTCACCGGAGTCTTCAACAAGTACTGCATGAACGCTACATAGACCATTTGTAGACCAACCTACAACTGCGAACAAATCGACTTTTCCAAGGGGACCAAGAGTCTCTACTGCTGTGATTTCCACCGGGTCAGAAACGGTGCTGAAAATTCTGTTCAAGGAATAATCGCAGTTTTCTCCTGCTTGTACGTCAACTTCGAGGAACATTTGTCAGGTACCCTCCTGTAAGTCCATGTATTCTTACTTAGTTTATGTCGTGTGTATATGTCGAGGCAATATTTGATCGCAGTCTGGTAATATCTTATCGTTCGTATCTGAAAGAGATTTTCGATCAGATGTGATTAGGGCGTGAAAGGCTTTGAGAGTTGACTGAGAAACAGACGGAATCTACCCCTAACGCAATATCGCGCACATTTTTAGCTCTGCAATTCCGGAATTATAGATTTTTGTGGCTTGGAGAAATGGGACATGCAGGGGGGCTTTGGCTAGAGATGGTGGCGAGGCCGCTACTAGTTATTGACTTAGTCTCAGACGCCAGAGCGGCTGCATTGCACCTTGGTCTTGTGATAGCTGCACGTACGGTTCCATCTGTGGTTTTAGGGTTGATTGCAGGTGTAGTTGTAGATACATTTGATCGGAAAAAAGTTCTACTTTGTGCGAAAGGAGTTGCATTTGTAGGTGCTTTGTTGTTTTCACTCATTATCCTTTCGGATCAGGTACTTCTGTGGCACGTGTATGCGTTCAGTATCCTCCGAGGGGCTTCTATGGCGTTTGATCAACCGGCACGACGGGCGCTAGTCCCCAACATACTACCAAATCATCTTGTCACTAATGGTTTAGCTTTGAGTACGGGGACAGTACAGGTAATGCGAATATTGGGCGCAGCTGGAGCTGGGCTCCTGACGGCGTTTTTCGGGATTGGAGTAGCATTTATGGTGAGTGCTATCCTTTATGGGTTTGCATTTGTTTTTACAGCCTATATTCACCTACCGAGGATCGATTTGGAGACGTATAAAGGTGTAGGAAGCATGACTCGCAATTTGGTTGCTGGGCTGCAATTTGCATGGCAAAACACTGCAATTCGAAGCGTGATGCTGCTGTCATTTGTTTATTTCCTATTTGCCCTTTCTTTTATGCAGGTTTTTGCTCCGTTGTTTGCTAAACAAGTATTGGGGTTTGGTGATGAGGGATTTGGCTACATGATGGCAATCAGTGGTGTTGGTGGAATTTGTGGGTCTCTTGTGATTGCTAGTTTAAGCCCTAGCCGTCGTCGCGGAATGATACTCATAGTGTCATTTATTGCATTCGGATTCACGCTAGTTTTATTCTCTTTAAGCACTTATGTTTGGGTGCTTCTCGTTTATCCCATAATAGCTCTTCTTGGCTTTGGTCAGTCTTCAATTATGCCTTTGCTTACCGCAGTACTCCTTCAATCTGCACCCGAAAATATGAGGGGCCGCGTTATGAGTCTGATGTCTTTGGACCGAGCGATGATGTCAGTTGGAGGAATAATAGCCGGGTTTTTGGCTGCGCTAGCCGGGCCACAGGCTGCACAAATAGTGTGTGGTTTGGCATGCGTAGGGGTAGCCTCGATTTTCTTGCTATACAAGCCTGTAACAAACTTGGATTAGCTTAGGTAATGATTGGCTATCCCTGATACCGTTCGTTAATTTCTTCCATCGTGAATCGGTGGTTTTGAGTACCGATTGTCTCTACACAAAAAGAGGCACAGGCAGCGCCTATTTTTGCCGATTCGACTATAGAGTTTCCAGATATTATGCCGCTGATCAATCCGGCTCTGTAGGCGTCTCCAGCTCCTGTTGGGTCTATTGCTAATTCTACTGGAGTGGCTTCGATGTGGAGTTCACCACTCTCAGTGATCAGAAGCGAACCTTCTGCTCCCTGAGTGACGATAATCTGCTTGGTATGCTTAAGAAGGTCGTTTGTTGACAGTTTCGTCTTGGTCTTTATCATCTCGAATTCGTAGGAATTACAGATTAGTAAGAATGCACCTTTTATCCCTGCCAGTAGATCTGTTTCTGAGAGGGCAGGGATTTGCTGGCCAGGGTCAAAAATATAAGGGACATGAGATTTCTTGTAGTGCTCAGCAAGTTTGGACATGTCTGCCATGTTTCCAGGAGAAATCGTCGCGAATGCGTCAGTTGTATTAAGTGCGGTAAGAGGTATTTCTTGGGGGTGAGCCATAGACCCAGGGTAAAAAAACGCAATTTGATTTCCTTTGATGTCAGTGGATATGTAGGCAGTAGCTGTGTACGTAGACTGGTTGACGGTGATGGTTGTTGTTTGGATGCCTTTGGTATCAAGCCATTCGAGGTATTGAGAATAATCTTTTCCTAGGCTTGCTATGACGGTCGATTGTTGACCTAGAAGGCTTAGGCTATAAGCGATATTTCCAGCAGTGCCCCCAAATTGTTTTGACATTTGGTCGACTAAGAATGATACATTTAAATCTGAGGATTCGTTTACGAGGATGTGGTCTTTGAATTCTCCGGGGTATGTCATTATTTGGTCATAAGCAAGAGACCCAGACACCAATATGTTCATGAAAACTCCTTATCCGAATTCTGTAAATGCAATTTAATGAGTTACTGATAACTATACACTTCTTTATGATTCGTGATGACGAACAATGCGCCTCTGTGATATCCTGTTTGACTGTACACAAGATAACTTGATTGTTCCTTTAGTTGATTATCCAATAGAGACTAGGAAGGAGAACAGTATGCCAACCAAACAACCGGGGGAGCCTTACCAGCGAGTTACTTTGGAGGAGGCTGCTAGTATGATTCAGTCGGGCTCTGCTGTCATCGATGTGAGGCGACCAGACGAATATGCGACAGGGCATGTTGCCGACTCAATATCAATCCCTGTAGATGATATTCTCGCTCGACTTTCAGAGTTACCGGAGGACGGTGATTTACTTTTCATATGTGCTGCTGGCGCTCGTAGTGGTTTGGCCTGTGAGATGGCAGCTGCAATGGGGATCGCAGAAGATCGGCTCTACAATATTTACGCAGGTACTCCATCTTGGATTGAGGCGGGACTGCCAACAGAATATTGATATCAACCAAAATGTACTGAATGGAGGGATATAGTTTGAGTCAAGTAGCCAGTGATATAAAAGATATAGGGTTAGCCGCAGCAGGTGCAAAGAGAATATCTTGGGCAGCTCGTGAAATGAATGTCCTAGGTTCTATCACCGAGAGATTTGAACGTGAAAAACCCTTGGCAGGTACCCGTGTAGCAGCTTGTTTGCACGTTACCTCTGAAACCGCTAATTTGGCGATCGCTTTGAGTAAGGGAGGAGCTGATGTGACGCTGTGTGCCAGCAATCCGCTAAGTACACAAGACGAAGTAGCAGCTTCGCTTGTAGCAGATCACGGGATATCGGTTTATGCAATAAATGGAGAAGACAATGAGACATACTATCAGCATATTAACGCTTCATTGGATGTTAAGCCGCACATCACAATGGATGATGGAGCAGATTTAGTCGCGACGCTTCATCAGAACCGCCGCGAATTGCTGCCAACGATTGTGGGAGGAACCGAAGAGACTACAACGGGTGTAGTCAGGTTGCGTAGCTTAGCTGAGCAGGGTAAGCTTGAGTATCCGATAATAGCGGTGAACGAAGCAGATACCAAGCATTTGTTTGATAATCGATATGGCACAGGGCAAAGTACTCTAGATGGTATAACACGGGCTACTAATCTACTTTGGGCTGGGCGCAAGGTGGTAGTAGTTGGGTATGGTTGGTGCGGACGTGGTGTTGCTATGCGTGCTCGGGGCATGGGGGCATATGTCGTGGTAACTGAAATAGATCCGATTCGAGCATTAGAAGCGGTTATGGATGGGTTTCAGGTAATGTCGATAGAGGCAGCCTCGTCGATTGGCGACGTGTTCATCACCGTCACCGGTAATATTCACACGATTGATCAAGTGCATATGGAAAATATGCGAGATGGGGCGATAGTCGCGAATAGTGGCCACTTCAATGTTGAGATTAATTTAGATGCATTAGAACAAATCGCCCTTGGAAAACGTTCAGTGAGACCTTTCGTAGAGGAATACACTTTGCCGAGTGGCAAGAAAGTAAACATTCTTGGGGAAGGGCGCTTGATTAATCTTGCCTCTGCTGAAGGACATCCTTCAAGCGTTATGGATATGAGTTTTGCCAATCAGGCTCTTAGCGCAGAATACATTCAATCTACTGCCACAGATATGGATGTAAAAGTTTATTCGGTTCCTTCCGTAATAGATCGCGAAGTGGGCAGGCTAAAGTTGATGTCTATGGATATTGAGATTGATACACCCACAGATGAGCAAAATCGATATATGAATAGTTGGGAAATTGGCACCTAATCCGATAGTCAAGGAAATGTTTTGGTACCAATTTCCTGCAAATGAGGTGAAAACATGGCACTTAGTTTTAGCGGTTCGAAAAGTTATCTCCTAACATCAGAATCGGTGACAGAAGGTCATCCGGACAAACTCTGCGACCAAATATCAGACGCGGTCCTGGATGCTATCCTAGCAAGAGATCCGGATGCTCGTGTGGCGTGCGAATCCGCGGTAACCACCGGGTTGGTTGTCGTTATGGGTGAGATCAGTACCGGAACATACGTTGATATGCCAGCTGTCATCAGGGATACCATTCGTGAAGTTGGCTACACTCAGGCTGATCATGGCATAGACGGGCGCACCTGCGGAGTAATACTGTCGATCCAGGAGCAGTCCAAGGATATAGCAATAGGCGTGGATAGTGCAGGTGAAGTCCGGTCCCGATCTGGTGGTAGTCCTGAGGCTGACCTGGAAGCCACTGGAGCTGGAGATCAAGGAATGATGGTTGGATTTGCCTGTAATGAAACCCCTGAATTGATGCCCTTACCTATCTCACTCAGCCACCAGTTGTCGAAACGATTAGCTTTCGTAAGGAAAGAGGGTATATTGCCTTACCTGCGCCCTGATGGTAAATCGCAAGTTACCATTGAATATGCATATGGTATTCCGAAGCGGATCCACACTGTGATTGTGAGTGCGCAACACGATGCTGAAGTAAGCCATGATGTTATTGAACGGGATATGATTAGCCACGTAATTAACGAAGTTTTACCAGCAGATCTTGTGGATACAGAGACTAAGGTCTACGTCAATCCCACTGGTAGATTTGTGACTGGTGGCCCGATGGCTGATACTGGGTTGACCGGTAGAAAGATTCTTGTTGATACTTACGGAGGTATTGCAAGGCATGGTGGAGGCGCTTTCTCCGGCAAGGACCCGACCAAAGTCGATCGGTCGGCTGCGTATGCCGCTCGCTATGTAGCAAAGAACATAGTTGCGGCTGGTTTGGCGGATCGCCTTGAATTGCAAGTCTCCTATGCTATAGGAAGGTCACACCCGGTTTCAGTATCTGCTGAGTCATTCGGCACAAATCACGTACCGGATGAACTTATAGCTGAACTTATTGGAAAACATTTTGATTTGCGCCCAGGCGCAATTATTCAAGATTTAGATCTTAAGCGACCAATATACAAAGCTACTGCAGCATACGGACACTTTGGGCGAGAAGATCTTGACGTGCCTTGGGAAAGGACAGATAGGGCAGATGCTCTTCGGGCAGCAGCGGGTTTGTAGTTTAGCAGTATTGATACTCAATGTAATGACTAGCGCCGCTAAATGAAGATTGTCGTGCTGCGTATACGCACAATATAAAACTAGTCGGCGAGATGTATGTCATATGAAAGCGTTGATTCTGGCTGGTGGGATAGGCAGTAGGCTTAGACCACTTACGAACAATCTACCCAAACCGATGATTCCTATCTTTGACAGGCCCTTTCTACATTGGATGCTCAAAGATTTAGCGGAAACAGGGATTGCGGACGCAATTTTGGCCGTGAATTACCTTCCTGATTCCATCATGTCTTACTTTGATCAAAACGATGTTGGCTTGAAGCTTACTAGCATTTTGGAGGATAAACCCCTTGGCACTGCCGGTGCAGTGCGCAACGCTACATCACTCCTTCAAGATGATAAATTCCTGATTTGCAACGGTGATATTTTCACTCACATCGATCTGGATGCATTGATTCAATTTCATGAATCCCGGAATGCAGTTCTTACAATTGTCGGAACTTCTGTGGAAAATCCTTCTGCGTATGGGGTGCTAGAAACAGATTCGTTGGATCGTATAGAGCGGTTCGTAGAAAAGCCAGGTATTGAAGAAATTCGATCTTCATGGATAAATGCCGGTACGTATCTAGTGAATCGCGAAGTGCTTGAGCAAATACCTTCTGGATCTTTCCAAATGTTTGAAACCGATATTTTCCCGAAGCTTTTGGACATGGGATATCCGCTATATTGCTATAAGTCTGAACGTTATTGGTTAGATATTGGTGTTCCTGCTAATTACGTTAAGCTGCATGCCGATGTGCTGCAAGGGACTGTGTATTTACCGTTGGAAGGCATGACCTATAGGGATGGAGTATGGCAGGCACCTGATTGTGAGATTGCAGAAGGTGTAGTGCTACAGCCACCGATTTATCTTGGATCTGGGGTGAGCATTGGCTACAATAGTAAGGTGGAAGGCCCAGTCGTGATTGGAGCCGGATCAACAATTGGTAGTAACACAGTCATTAAGAGTTCGCTGATATGGACTCAGGCCGTGATCAGTGATGATTGTATAGTAGATGAAAGCATACTTGCGGATGGTGTCGCTATAGGGGATGGAACGAAAATAGGACAAGGAAGTATCATTGGGAGTGGCGCCACTGTGGATGCGAATAATGAGATTCCCCAGAATGTGGCTATCATGCCAGGGCAGCGAATAGGGATCGACAGTATTCGGAATCTTCCGATAACTTAACTATTGTTGAGAGAGGTAGTTAGATTTGCCAATTAAATTTGGAACCGATGGATGGCGGGCGATCATAGCAGAAGATTTTACTTTTGAAAACGTCCGGATATGTGCCGCGGCAACTGCCAGACATATCCAAGGAACTGCGGATGGCAACAAAGGGTTGGTGATAGGGTATGACACGAGGTTTGGGTCTTACGAATTTGCCCTTGCAGCAGCGAAAGCAGCAGCATCCGAGGGCGTCTCGGTAACTTTGTTGGATAAAACGTGTCCAACTCCTGTTGTCAGTTTCACAGTTGTGGATAATGGCTTTGCCGGTGGGATTGTTATCACTGCAAGCCATAACCCCCCTCAGTGGAACGGATTTAAATTCAAGCCAAGCTACGGAGGTAGTGCATCGACTGAGGTCGTGTCCGATATTGAAGCTCATATCGCAGAAATTGGAGATACTTTAGGTGCCTCCTTTTCTGGAGCAGACGATGTCTCGATAAAGGGATTGGACCCCGATGCGTCGTACTTGAGTCATATAGCGACCTTGGTGGATCTTGAATCGATCAAATCAAGCGGTTTAAGGGTGGTTGTGGATGCGATGCATGGTTCTGGTGCCGGATACTTTGGAAAACTCCTTTCTGGGGGGTCTGCGAGCCTTCTAGAGGTTCGCTCGGAGGTGAATCCATCCTTCCCAAATATGGAACAGCCAGAGCCTATCCATAATAATCTTGTTCCCTTACAAGATGCCGTCAGAAATTCAATTGCTGACGTTGGCATTGCTCTCGATGGAGATGCGGACAGGGTAGGCATGTGTGATGAGCACGGCAATGTGCTAACCCCGCTTCAGATTTTTGGGTTACTTGGGTTGTATTTGCTTGAAGTACGCTCTTTGCGCGGACCATTAATCAAATCATTAACAAGCACAGCGATGATTTACAGGCTCGGTGAAAAATATGGAGTGCCTGTTATCGAAACGCCAGTTGGGTTTAAGCACATAGCACCACTGATGATATCTGAGGGCGCTTTGCTTGGTGGAGAAGAAAGTGGTGGCTATGGGTTTGGTTCCCATATTCCAGAGCGAGACGGCATTCTCAGCGGTCTCTTCATTCTGGATATGATGTATAGGACTGGTAAAAGTGTTTCTGAACTTCTCGAATGGCTATATTCATTAGTCGGACCCCATGAATACGTTAGACATGACCTGACGATTACAGATGCACAAAAAGATTCGATTCGCCGCATCATGGAAACGATTGATGGTACAACTGTTCCAGCACAAACGCTTCGATCAAGAGATACGGCTGACGGAACGAGGTTTGTTTTTGAGTCAGGAGCCTGGGTCGTTGCAAGGATGTCGGGAACTGAGCCTTTGTTGCGGGTTTATGCAGAGGCTCCAAGTCAGGTAGTTGCTAATGACTTGGTTTCTTGGTTGCGTACTTCCTTAGGGGTATAACCCGTGGTAAAAGTAAGTGACCATCTTCAGGCAAAATATGCAAGAAATCTGTATCTTTCCATGATAACCTTAATGAACCATGAAGAGTAACACCCAGAGCGCAATAGAGTGTAAAAGTGGTAATTGAACAAGAAAAACTTGATGATCTAGAAGAGATAAAGATACTGGATCCGTCTGAGATGTGGAAACGTATGAAGACGGTTCCTGAGCAGATAATGTCTGCAGGGGAACAGGTATCCAATATCGTCTTACCGGCGCAATATAGAACTGCGAAGGCTGTGGTGTTTTCGGGAATGGGAGGATCCGCAGTTGCAGGAGACTTTGTGCAGTCTGTGCTCGCATCGACCTGGATTGATCGTGATTCTCATCAAAGTGCCGCTCCTATTTTTGGTGTATATCGAAGTCACTCATTGCCGGCGTGGGTCGATGAAACGACACTTGTGTTAATATCCAGTTACTCTGGGAACACTCAGGAAACGTTAGCCTGTTTCGATGATGCAGTGAAGAGATCCGCTATGATTATTGTCCTCACAAGTGGAGGTAAGTTACAGGAAAAGGCTGCTAGAGTTGGCGTGCCTATTTTTGATGTGGGTGGGTTTATTGATCACGAGTCTTTTTCAAAAGATTCTGTGGAACCCAGAACTACAGTCATGGCAAGTTTTGTGGGTTCATTAGGGCTGTTGTGCAAATTAGACCTGATCCATGGTGAACTTAATATCCGTGAGTTGGCAGGGTTTGCGGAAGACTTTACAAGGTTATACGAGCCATTGAACTCAACTGATAACTTTGCCAAAGAGTTGGCAACACATTTGGCAGGGAAAATCGTGGTTATATATGGTGGGGATGAACTCGATTCGGTGGCTCGACGGTGGAAAACTCAGATTAATGAGAATGCAGATTCATGGGCATTTGCTGAGGCCCTACCTGATGCGAATCATAATTCCGTTAATGGTTATAGAGTAAAGGGCATCAAAAACAACGTAGAGGTTGTATTGCTGAGCCATACTCACATTCAAAGGCAGGGGAATACTAAGTTACACAGACTTCAAGAATTATTTCAGAGTAAGGGTGTGTCCGTTAATCCTGTTTCCCTTGAATCGCAACTAATTGTCAGGGACAAGATCGCTAAAAGCCTTCCGCTTCTACGAGTAGGTCAACAAATAGAAATTATGCGAATTATCGTTGGTACTTGTCTAGGGGATTGGGTGAGTTATTACATGGCCTTGATGACGGGGGTGAACCCTTCCCCAGTACCCCACATCACAGAACTTAAAGACGTTCAGTGATGTAGCTTTGGTTTCTCATATTATTGCTCGATGGATTAACGCTTGGTATATTGAGGAGCTCTTCTAGCACCTTTGAGTCCATATTTCTTGCGTTCTTTTTCTCGAGCGTCTCTCGTGAGAAAGCCATTTTCTTTAAGAACAGCTTTGAACTCAGGGTTTGCCTTCAGTAATGCTCTTGCGATACCATGCCGCAATGCCTCTGCCTGAGCAGGCTTCCCTCCACCATGGACCTTTGCTACCACCGTGTATTTCCCAAGCTGATTCGTGACCTTGAGAGATTCTACTATTGTGTCTTGCCATGAGAACCAAGGGTAACACTCATCCATAGGCTTCCCATTTATAGTGAGACTATCTCCTCCAGGGTATATACGAACCTCAGCTATGCCAGTTTTACGCTTTCCGGTCCCTTGGTAGTATTGCTGTGTGGTCATGGTTAATGGATCTCCCTTTTCGAATCTTGCTACTAGCGCGCAGCTTTTTGTTTTGCAGCGATGCCGATTTGTGCTGCGTGAGGGTGGTTGGCGCCACTATATACTTTGAGTCTTTTTAGCATCACTTGGCGAAGCTTATTTTTTGGTAACATACCCCGAACTGCTTTGATAATTATCTGCTCAGGTGCTTCTTCTTGAAGCTTAGAGTATACCTTTTCCCTAAGGCCTCCAGGGTATCCCGTGTGGCTGTAATATATTTTAGTATCTGCCTTGTTACCTGATACATGAATTTTCTCAGCGTTGACTATTACCACGAAGTCACCAGTAGGAATATGGGGAGTGTAGGTTGCCCTATGCTTGCCTTGAAGGATTGTTGCAACTTCTGTGGCGAGCTTACCGAGCACCTTGTTGTCAGCGTCAATTAGATGCCAATCCGGTTGGACATCTGCCGATTTTGCCATGTAACTTTTCTGAATTTTTAGCATACTGTTGCCTCGCACTTTTCTTGATTTCTCTCCATATTAGACATCATCTACTTAGATATGGCAACGTGGAAAGGGTTGGTCAACTCAGATGATTCCCATTCAGGATAACATACATTCGTAAGATATAACCCATGTGCTGGTGTTGTTGGCCCTGCCTGCAAGCAATTTTCGGCAGAGGCGATTGAGTTAAACAATTTTAGGCTTATGCTGCCTTTCCCAACTTGCAGAAGTAAGCCAACCATTCTTCGGATTTGTCTCGGAAGAAAAGCATTTCCTCTTACCGTGAACCTGAGCATATGGTCTGAACCATCTATATCCAATGCGTCAATGCGCCTGATGGTAGCGATGTCGTCCGGAACGTTGGTGAACGGCCGAAAATCTCGGGTACCGATCAGAAGCTTTGCGGCACTTTGCATTGAAGACATGTCCACATTGAATGGGTAGTGGAAGGCACGGTAATGGAGGAGAGGAGATGGGGTTTTTGTGGTCAAGACGTTGTATTCATATGTACGTGCTAGGGCGTCGTACCGTGGGTTGAAGCTTAGTTCTACGTCGCGAGCAGCTCTTATCTTTATATCTTCAGCCAGATAATAATTGAGACCGGACATAAATGTTGGTGTACTTAGATCAGTCGCATGGGTGAAACTCACTACTTGTCCTGATGCGTGAGCCCCCGAGTCTGTTCGACTTGCCCCATGTATTCTAACAAAGCTTCCAGTTAGTCGTAAGAGAGCAGATTCAAGCTCCCCCTGGATAGTTTTGCAATTTTTTTGCAGTTGGAATCCGGCGTATTTCGTGCCGGAGTATTCCACGAGCAAAGCTACGCGTTTGTCTTTTTTATCGTCGCCTGTGGTCGCTGTATGCATTGGGCTTTGCTCTGCCATTTCTTATACCAATTCAAGCAGAGCCATGGGTGCTCCATCGCCTTTTCGTGGCTGTAACTTGAGTATCCGGGTGTATCCGCCAGCGCGAGAAGCATATCGTTCTGCCAAATCGTCGAATAGTTTGTGTGCTACTGGCTTTTCCATAATCATGGCGAGGGCTTGTCTTCGGTGGTGTAATGAACCTTTTTTGCCAAGGGTGATGGCGTGTTCTGCCAATCTGCTAGTTTCCTTTGCCTTGGCCTCGGTGGTAACGATTCGCTCATGTTTTATTAGTTGAGTGACTTGATTTCGAAGCATGAGCATTCTATGACTGGTAGGTCTATTTAGTTTGCGCCCTGCTATTCTATGCCGCATTTTAAGCTCTCCGAGTTCTAATCCCTCGAACCCAAGGGATCTTGAAAAAGTTTTCTAGATAGGGGGTTCCCTTATTCAGTCTCCTGGTCCTCTACCTGTATATCTGTTTCTTCAGATGATTCTATTGAGGCGACATCGTCTGTAACAGTCTCCTCGTCGTTGAGGCCCAGTGCTTCTAGCTTTGCATTAAGTTCTGATCGGGACTTTTCCCCAAAATTTCTTATGTTGAGCCATTCCTCTGGGGCCATAGCAAGAATTTCACCGACTTTTGAGAGACCGTGTCTCTTCATTGCGTTGAAAGTTCTCCCTGTTAATTCGAGTTGTTCCAAGGGCATATTATATATTTCAGGGGATACTCCCATACTTTTAGTGGGGGTCTGCGGTTCTGTTCCGACATTCTTTAGTATAAAAAAGTGCGATAGCAGTGTATCAGTCGCTTCCTGGATGGCGGATGTGGGAGCTTTGGTTCCATCAGTCCATATCTCTAAGAGTAAGCTTTCGTAGTTAGTAAATTGTCCTACTCGGGTTCTTTCTACGGAATAGTTTACCCTTACAACAGGACTATAGATGGCATCGACTGGTAAATGCCCAATAGGGAACCCTTCATGAGACGCAGCAGGGACGTAACCCTCTCCAGTTTCCACGTTGAATTCTACGGTGACTGAAGCCTCGGCGTTGTCAATATATCCTAGCCGTAACTCAGGATTAACTATCTCGAAATCTGCTGGGGCAATGATGTCCCCTGCTGAGATCTCGCCTTCTCCATTAGCTTCAAGTCGCATCTTGCCAGGTCTGTTAGTGTGTCCACGGAGGCGAATCTTTTTTACGTTTAGCATGAATGTTTGCACATTTTCACGCATGCCAGGTATTTCGCTGTATTCGTGAAGTACTCCATCAATCTTGATCCAAGTGACCGCTGCGCCCTTTAAGGAACTCAGTAATACTCTCCGCAGTGGAGTTCCTAGAGTCGTTGCGTAGCCTCGGGTGAGAGGTCCTAGTCGAAATCTTCCGTAGTTTTCAGTTTCCTCTAGAACCTCGATTGAGGGATCCGGAACTTCGACTATGTCTGGCTCATCTATTCCGAATTCAGAAGTTATTGAAATTGTAGTTTGTTCCATAGTTTTTCTTTCCCTGAGATTATCGTGAGTAATACTCGACGATAACTCGGCTGTCTATTTGATCTTCCAGATGTTCTGGGAGCGGTAGTATTCTGACATGGCCACTCATTGCCGATGCGTTTAGTTCTAGCCAATCTGGTACTGGTAGGGATGCAATGCTTTCAGTGGCATTCTTGTATACGTCTTTTTCCTTACTGGATTCTTTCCATTCAATTACGTCATTTTGATTTACTAAATATGAAGGTATATCAGTTTTTTTACCGTTCACCCTAATGTGTCCATGGTTCACTAACTGTCGCGCCTGTTGTCGGGATACGGCGAAAGACAGTCGGTATACTACGTTGTCCAATCTACGTTCGAGCATTTGGAGCAAATTTTCACCTGTTCCTCCAGGCCGATTCCGTGCCTTTTCGAAGTAATTACGGAATTGGCGTTCTAGAACTCCGTACATAGCACGTGCTTTTTGCTTTTCTCGCAATTGGGTTCCATATTCAGTGTCTCTGCGCCGTCTCAGAGACCTATCACCAGGGGGGCTTTTCCTTCTTTCCCACGCGCATTTGTTTGGTGGCTTAGAGCATAATTTCATTCCAACCCTGCGACAGTTTCTACATGTAGGTCCCGTATATCTAGCCATATTATGGATCTCCGTTTGGCAACGTTAATTTCGCTTAGTTATAGATTGTTTTCGGATCTTTGCGTTATTTAAGTTCTTCTTCTCTTCGGTGGCCTACAGCCATTGTGAGGTATAGGGGTTATGTCCCGAATACTGGTGACAAGCAAACCAGCCCCTTGCAATGCCCTTATGGCAGCTTCTCTCCCGGCACCTGGCCCCTTGACCAATACACTAATATTTTGCATACCGTGGTCCATGCCCTTTCTCGCTGCACCTTCTGCTGCCCTTTGCGCTGCGAACGCAGTGCCTTTTCGTGAGCCCTTGAATCCCGCTGTTCCAGCGCTACCCCACGCTACTACATTGCCAGCGGTATCTGTCAGGGTGACGAGGGTGTTATTAAAAGTCGACTGGATGTATGCTTTGCCTTGTGGTATTGATTTTCTTTCTCTGCGCCGTGATCTGGTCCTCCTAGGGGGCATTACTAACTCCTTTCGACTGGTGGAATGCTTGTGACGATTTAGTTATTTCTTTACAGTGCGCCCGCGGCCCGCTATAGCGCGTCGCGACCCCGCTCTTCTGGTTCTAGAGTTCGTTTGGGTTTGCTGTCCCCTGCTTGGTAGGCCACGACGATGTCGCAACCCCCGGTACGCTCCTATGTCGATTAGCCTACGTATATTCCCTTGGACTTCGCGTCTTAAATCTCCCTCAACTTTATAGTTTCGGTCGATTACTTCCCTGAGTCGGGTCAATTCGTCTTGGCTCAAATCCTCTACTCTAGGGTTTCCTCTGATCCCCGCTTGTTCTGATATTTGGACTGAGCGAGTTGGACCTATTCCGTGGATGCTTCTAAGAGCGATTTCGATTCGCTTTTTGTCAGGGATATTTACGCCTGAAATTATAGCCATAGTTGTTCCTTTTCTATCAGAGCTTGTTTCAGCTATCCTTGTCGCTGTTTGTGTCGGGCATTTTCACATATTACCCTAAGCACCCTACGACGGCGGACGAGCTTGCACTTATTACATCTTTTTCTCACTGAAGCATGAACCTTCATGACATTTCACTTTCTGATTATCTGATTTTTGTTACTAAGGAGAACGCAGTTCACTTAAATCTATACGTTATTCTTCCTCGTGTAAGATCGTAGGGAGACAACTCAACTAGTACGCGATCTCCTGGCAGGACACGGATGAAGTTGGTCCGTAATCTGCCAGCTAGGTGTGCAAGAACTTTATGTTCGTTTGCCAGTTCTACTTTGAAAACAGCATTCGGCATAGCTTCGCGTACGGCGCCTTCAACTTCAATTTTTTCTTCTTTAACCATATTTACTCCGTCATAATAATTTTAGTTTGAATAGTCAAATTGTTTATTGAGTTTGTTTCTAATGTAGCTCTGATTCTCTCAAAGTAAGAACTTCGGGCCCATCTTCTGTTATTGCAACTGTGTGTTCGAAATGGGAGGATAGCTTTCCATCTGCGGTTACTACAGTCCAGTCATCTTCCAAAACCCGTGTTCGCCAGTGTCCTGCTACGACCATTGGTTCTATCGCGATAACCATTCCAGGTCTTAGGACGGGACCCTTAGAGTCCATTTTGTAATTTGGAACCGAGGGCTCTTCATGTAGTTGTTGTCCGATGCCGTGTCCTACGTATTCACGTACCACTTCCAACTTGTGTGACTTAATTAGCTGTTCAACAGCTTGAGAGATGTCGCCGATTCTATTCCCCACAAGAGCTTGGGCTATACCAACTCGTAGTGCTTCTTCTCCTACGGTTATGAGATTCTTGGCGGTATCGTCTATTGTCCCAACCGGTAGGGTGAGGGCAGAATCGGAATAATACCCTTCGACTATGGCTCCTAAGTCTATACTCACGATATCCCCTTCAACTAGTACCCGATTGCTAGGTATTCCATGAACAATTTCATCATTTATTGATATACATAAGCTAGCTGGGAATCCTCTGTATCCTTTGAAAGCAGGTATGGCTCCCTGACTTCGTATAGCTTCTTCAGCAATACGGTCACACTCTTTGGTCGTCATTCCTGGGGTTATTGCACCGATAAGGATTTGTAGTGATTTTGCGAGCACCGATGCTGATAGGCGCATTAGGTTAAGCTCGCGACTTGACTTGAGTGTGATCCCAAATTTTGCATCTGCTATATTTAGATTTTGGGCGTTGCCAGTTGTCATAATATTCCGTTTCTTGTATCTCTCGGGATCTATCTTTGGTTACACTGCGGCGACCAGAGATTGCTTTACTTCTGTTATATCCTGCTCACCATCAATTTCCACGAGTATGCCTTTGGCTGCGTAGTATTCGACAAGGGGCTCAGTTTGTTTGGCGAATACCTGTATTCTTTGCCTGACGGCATCAGAGGTGTCATCTGGTCTTTGATAGAGCTCACCTTCGCATTGATCGCATACGTTCTCATTTTTAGGTGGTGAGCTTACCAGATTGTAGGGAGTCTGGCAATTTCTACACGTAATTCTGCCCCCCAACCTCTTCACAAGTTCGTCTTCGGAAACTGCTATGTAGAGAACCAGATCTAACCCGGTCTCCAGACTAGTTAGGAGCTCGTCTAGAGCATTTGCTTGGGCGACTGTCCTGGGGAAACCATCTAGTATGATACCATCGGTGCAGTCTGGTTCTTCCAATCTTTGTTTTATCATTCGTATGGTTACTTCGTCGGGTACTAGTTCCCCTTTTGACATGAAAGAAGCAGCCAGGACTCCAAGCTCACTTTGTTCCTGCTGATGCTTTCGAAACAAGTCGCCTGAGGCTACGTGGGGCACATTTTTGAGTTCTGCCAGTGTGCCAGCGTGTGTTCCCTTTCCAGCACCAGGGGGACCTAGCAATATGATACGCATGTTGCTGATGTTCCTTTCATCGGTTCATGAATCCTTCATACCGTCTTGTGAGTAGTTGAGCTTCTAATTGTCTCATTGTATCGAGTGCAACCCCGACCATAATGAGTATTGCTGTTCCCGTGAGTACAGGAGATTGTGCGAATGCCTGCACATCACTTATCAGGCCAATGAGGTAGGGACTTATAGCGACGAACCCAAGAAATAAAGCCCCACCCCAAGTCACTCTTAATATGATGCGATTGAGATATTCCTGAGTGGGTCTTCCTGGGCGTATGCCGGGTATAAATCCACCGTTTCTTTGTAAATTTTCGTGTAGTTGTTGCTGTTGGAATACGACGAATGTGTAAAAGAATGCAAACATCACTACGAGAGCGAATAATATTAACCAATATACGAAACTCGATCCATTAAACAAGCCTACGAGGAAATTTGCTGAACGTGCAACGAATGCATCGCTCAGGGGATCAGCGAAATATGCTGCTGCTATGCCTGGGAGCGTGACTATTGAGAAAGCGAAGATCAACGGGATCATCCCTGCGGAGTTAACTCTAATTGGCAAGTAAGTTGTGCCACTAGCCCGTCTCATCTGGCCACCACGGAATACTGATCGACCGTATTGAACAGGTATGCGACGTACTGCTTCTGAGAAGACTACTATGATGTATATTACCGCTAGCCATAAGGCGAAGAAAAACAAAAGGTTGATTGGACGACCTTGTTCTGCCGTTATGCCTTGTAATAATGAGGGTAGTCCGATTACTATGCCACCGAATATTATTATAGACAGCCCGTTACCAATTCCTTTTTCGGTAATTAGCTCCCCTAACCAGACAAGGAACATAGTGCCTGCAACCATTGATACGATTACTGCTAGGGTTCCGATGATTCGGTCAGGTGCGAAACTGATAGCAGGTACGACACCTGCTTGAGATAGGATTACTAATTGCCCATAACTTTGTAACGCTGCAATAGGCACTGTCAACCAGTGCGTGTATTGATTTATGCGCTGTCGCCCCATCTCGCCTTCTTGGGATAACGCTTTTAGGTTGGGAGTGAAAGGGGTTAGTATTTGCATAACGATTGATGCAGTGATGTATGGATAGACACCTAACGCGGCTACGCTCATGTTTTCAAGAGCTCCACCACTGAAGATGTTCATCAATCCTAGTACCTCTCCAGTCCCCTCTTGGCGGAATAGGTTTTGGAGGGCATATTGATCAACGTTAGGGATCGGTACATGGGCGACGAATCGAAAGATCACGAGCATACCAAATGTGAACAGTATGCGCATTCGCAGATCTGGCGCCTGAAAGGCGGCTATCACTGCCTGGATTAACGTGCCTGATCCTGCTGTATCTGTTGCACGGGAGCGGGGTTGGTAGCGGGATTCAGCCACGGCTACAACTCCGTCACTTGCCCGCCCGCTTGTTCAATCTTACTCCGAGCGGATTTTGAGAAACTGTGAGCTGTGACAGTTAGGGGTTTAGTAATATCCCCTTCTCCCAGTATTTTTACTCGCTTGCTGTTATTTCGGATTAGGCCCGTGAGCTTCAACTCATTAGGTCCTACTGCTGAGCCTGATTCGAATCCCTCTAGCAACTCAACATTCACTACAGAGTAGGGTATTCGGAAGATGTTAGTGAATCCTCTAAGATGTGGCATCCGTTTCACAAGAGGTAACTGTCCGCCTTCGAATCCTCTTCGGACTCCTCCGCCCGACCGGGCTTTTTGTCCTTTCATGCCCCTTGTTGAGTAACTGCCTCTTCCGGATGCATCGCCTCGGCCGACCCGCTGTCTTTTATGTTTAGCTCCTTTTGGAGGAGCAAGTTCGTGCTGTTTCATGTTACCTCTAGTCGTTTTTATTGATCTGTATGCCCTATTTTGTTTCAGATGGATCTAGGAAGGTGTTCCTTCATCAATAATCCGTACTAGATGACGGACTTTGTGAACCATGCCACGCAATGCTTTACTGTCTGGTTTCTCGACCGTTTGATGCAGCTTGCGAAATCCCAATGAGCGTATGGTGTCTGCTTGGTCTTTTCGGTACCCAATAGTGCTCTTAATCCATTGTATTCGTAGGGTGTCTGCCATCAGAATCTCCAATAGTATTTTCCAGATTGCTATGTTAATCAGGGCTGCGCAGTTGACCAAGCGCCTTAAATGTTGCTGGCACCACGTTTACGGGGTTAGTGCTACCCAAGGTCTTAGTTACGATGTCTGTGATGCCACTCATTTCAATTACTGCTCGCACGCTGTTACCAGCAATGACTCCCGTACCTGGCGGTGCAGGTTTCATGACTACTCGCGACGCACCAAATTTTGTTGTCACCGCGTGTGGTATTGTTGTGCCTTTCATGGTTACAGATACCAGATTTTTTCTTGCTACCACAGCTCCTTTTCGGACCGCATCTGGGACGGCGGCAGCTTTACCTATTCCGAAACCTACGTGTCCTTCTTGATCGCCCACCACCACCAAGGCTGCGAATCGCATTCGCCTTCCTCCAGCTACTACCTTTGAGACCCTGCGGACTTTGACGACCCTTTCTGTCAGTGTCAGCGCCGTGGCGTCTATTGTGTCTACTTTACGTAATGAGGATACCACTAGAATACCAACCCTCCCTCTCGTGCTGCTTCAGCCAGAGCTTTTATTCTTCCGTGGTAGGGGTACCCTCCACGATCGAAGACTACTTCTGAGATACCAGCTCCAGTCGCTTTGCTAGCTATCATATTGCCGACGTTGGTTGCTACCTCTGTTTTGTTTAGTGGTTGTTCTTTTGATACCATACCTAAGCTAGAGGCTGAGGTGATAGTAACTCTTGATTCATCATCGATGATCTGGGCGTATATATGTCGCGAACTCCGGAATGTGCAGAGACGAGGCCGTGCGGACGTGCCGCTGACTTTTCTCCTTACTCTTCTGTGTCTGTCAATTCGGTGCGCTCGGGCTGTCTTCAACCGTGCCATTATAAATTCCTTATATTTTGATCTATTTACTAAGCTCGGCGACCACCAGCTTTGCCGGGTCGTAGTCGAACCTGTTCGCCTAAGTAGCGGACCCCTTTGCCCGTGTATGGGTTGGGTGGTCGAATTTTTTTAATCCTGGCTGCCACTTCTCCTACCACTTGCTTGTCTATTCCATCTACGTGGATTCTGTTTGTTCCTTCAACCTCGAGTTTTATTCCTTCTGGAGGATCGAACTCTACGTTGTGACTAAATCCGACCTGAAGGGTAATACTGTCATTGTTTTGTTGAACTCGGTATCCAACTCCAACAAGCTCAAGCGATCTGCGGAAACCGGAATCGACTCCTGTAACCATGTTGGACAGGAGTGCTCTGGTCAGTCCGTGCAGTGCCTTCGTGTGTTTTAGATCGTCTTCACGGGTAACATTGACGGTTGCGTCTTCAACTGCGCACTTTATACCTACTGGTATCGGCATTTCCAAATTCCCGCGGGGTCCCTTAACGGAGACCGATACTGGGTCGATATTTATTTCTACCCCGTTGGGCACCTGTATTGGCATTTTGCCGATTCGCGACATCATTTCTCCTGTTTGTTGATTTTCTTGCTACCAAACTTGGCAGAGTAATTCCCCGCCCAATCCGGATTCCCATGCTTGTTTTCCCGTCATAACACCTTTCGATGTAGATAGGATAGTCAGACCAAGCCCTCCCATTGGGCGAGGAATGTCATTTTTCTTAACATATATTCTCAAACCTGGTTTGCTGATTCTTTTTAGGTTTGTTATTGTGGAGTTGCGCTGTTGGTCATAAGATAGTTGTAGGCGTATTCGTCTGCGGCCGTTCGGATCTCGCGCAAGGTCATAATCGCGTATGAATCTTTGATCTTTGAGTATCTTGACTATAGCGAGTTTGATCTCTGATGACGGCATGATCACGGACGTATGTCCAGCCATTATTGCGTTTCTTATTCGGGTTAGTAGGTCTGCTATTGGGTCTGTCATATCACTCTCTCTGTTCCTACCAGCTTGCTTTCCGAACTCCAGGTATTTCTCCTAGGAGCGCACGATTCCTGAAACAAATACGACACAGGCCGAAGTGGCGTATGTATCCTCGAGGCCGACCGCATACGTTGCACCGGTTATGCTCCCGTACTTTGTATTTATTAGGCTTTCTCCAAGCAGCTATTTTCGATGTTTTTGCCACGTAAGTTTCACCTTAGTCAAAATTCTTCGGGTTAGTCTAGCTACCCGCCGTTTCTCGGGCAAATGGCATACCCATGCCCTCAAGCAGGGCTATTGCCTCTTCGTTTGTGTTGGCACTAGTTACAATAATCACCTGCAAGGGTCTTATTCTGTCGATAGTATTATAGTCAATCTCTGGGAAAATCACATGTTCCCTTATGCCCAGAGAGAAATTACCGCGCCCATCAAAACTTCCTCGGGAAACTCCACGGAAATCTCGGATTCTAGGTAGGCTAGCGTTGACTAGGCGATCATAGAAGTCGTACATTCTGTGTCCGCGCAACGTAACCATCAATCCTAGTGCCATTCCTTCCCTTACCTTAAATGTAGCGATAGACTTTCGTGCTCGGGTGACTACAGGTTTCTGCCCTGAGATCAGAGTAAGGTCTTGAGTTGCATTTTCGATTGCCCGTCCGTTTGTTAGTGCCTCTCCTAGCCCCATATTGATAACGATCTTTTTTATCTGGGGTATTGCCATAGGGTTCTCATATCCGAATGTGGATTGGAGTTGGGGCACAGCGCGATCTCGATACAGTTGTCGCATCCTTCTCACAGAGACTGTGTTGGGCTCAGCTGCGACCACCTCTTCTTTCGCAACTGCTTTCTTGCGAGTGTTGCGAGTCTTGGGTTTGGTTGCGCTTTCTTCGGTATTTAGTTTGGTTGGTCTATTACTTCTTGGCATTTCTTACACGCTCTAACATGGGTTTCTTTTCCTGATACATCGACGGTTGTTATCAATGTTCGGACAGGTTGATCGCAGTGTGGGCATACAAGCATTACGTTTGCAGCGTTGATAGCTGCTTCTCGCTGGATGATGCCAGACTGGCGCAGCTCGTTGCTTGCTTTTGTGTGGCGCTGTATAAAATTTAATCCTTCAATCACTACAGTGTTGGCTGTTGGATCGCGTCTTATAACGGCGCCCCGTTTCCCGCGGTCCTTTCCCTTAATTATTTGCACTGTATCGTTGGTTTTGACTCTCATTTTATAAGACCTCTGGTGCCAGAGAAATAATGCGCATATAGTTTTTATCCCTCAACTCTCTAGCAACTGGACCGAATATTCTGGTACCCCGCGGCATAAGCCTGTCGGATAGAACTACCGCCGCATTATCATCAAATCTTATATAGGTGCCATCCGGCCGACGCACAGGGGATTTGGTGCGCACTACTACAGCTCGGACCACTTCATGCTTTCTTACAGCTCCGTTTGGTGCGGCATCTTTTACAGCTGCCACTATCACGTCACCGACACGAGCATATCGCTTGCCTGTGCCACCGGGTACGTTGATGCACATAATTTCTTTTGCTCCTGAGTTGTCTGCGACGGTCAGTCGCGAGTACGTTTGTATCACTGCAATAGCTCCCGAATTTATTCTTCCTCAATTACATTTTCAGTTTCTTTTGGTTCAACACTCAGAGTAGGATCACTCAGACTTTGGGCTGTCTCTTCAGCAGATAGCGCTTGCCTACTCAGGATTTCGACGATTCTCCATCGCTTGGTTCTGGAGAGAGGCCGTGTCTCTGTTATTGCTACGACGTCTCCATCTTGGCACTCGTTACGTTCGTCGTGAGCGTAAGCTTTTGTTATTCTCTTGACTTGTTTCCCATACAAGGGATGGCGCTGGCGCCATTCTACGGATACAACAGCAGTCTTATCCATGCTACTGGACACCACTTTTCCGACGAGTTTTTTTCTCTTTATAGTGCTCATGAGGTTTGTCCTATCCCTCTTTCAGTGATAACGGTTTTGATTCGGGCTATATCTTTTCGCATCGCTCTCGGAAGGTGTACATTCTGGACTTGGCGTGTCGCGATTCTGAATCTGATATTCATGATGTCGCGATAGCAATCTTCCAGCCTAGCCGTCAGGTCAGCATCTGATAGTTCCCTAATCTCTTGAATTGTCATGTTGATGACCTTTCCTAAATATTTTCCCTTGTTATCACTCTGGTGCCTGTGGGCAACTTATGTGACGCAAGCCGGAGAGCTTCAATCGCTACATCTTCCCGGATTCCCCCTACTTCGAAGAGGACTCGACCTCTTTTAACCACCGCCACCCATTGGTCTGTAGCTGCTTTTCCACTTCCCATACGTACCTCAAGAGGCTTTTTGGACACAGGCTTGTCAGGAAATATCCTGATCCACACCTGTCCGCCGCGCCTTGCGTGGCGAGTTATGGTACGTCGAGCTGCTTCAATTTGTCGTGCCGTAATCCATGCGTTTTCAGTTGTTTGGAGACCCATGTCGCCGAATGCCAGTGTGGATCCAGTGGTGGCTATGCCCCTCCTTTTCCCCCTTTGCATTTTTCTCCATTTAACTCTCTTGGGTTGTAGCATTTGTAGCTAGCTCCTCGTTAGCCTGATCATTGCCAAAGCTTGTTCCAGTTTCTGATTCATTTGTAGGGCGTTGGCGTTGTTCAGGGAGAATTTCTCCTTTGTAAATCCATACCTTGACTCCGATTCTACCCATTGCTGTGCCCGCTTCTGCTATCGCGTAGTCAATGTCTGCTCGAAGGGTGTGCAAGGGTACCCTGCCCATCATTACCTTTTCACTGCGGGCGATGTCCGCCCCAGCCAGTCGCCCTGAGCAAATTATTTTGATGCCTTGGGCACCAGATTGCATAGTACGGGTAGCTGTTTGCCTCATAGCGCGGCGAAAGGCGATACGGCGTTCCAGTTGATCGGCAACATTTCGCGCTACTATGGGGGCACTAATTTCTGGCTGTTTGATTTCTTGGATGGTCAATCGTATTCGTTTCCCTGTTAGTTTGGTGAGGGCATTGCGTAATTCTTCGACTCGTTGGCCTTGGCGACCGATGACTATTCCAGGTCTTGCCGTGTGGATTGAGACGGATAGATCTCCACTACCACGCTCTATTTCGACCCTAGCAATACCGGCGTCCTTGTAGTAGCCAGATATGCGTTGACGTATCTGTATATCTTCTTGGATAAGCTTACGGAAATCAGACGCCTTTCCGGCGAACCACTTAGCATCCCAGTCCCGGTTGACTCCTAATCGAAAGCCTATAGGATGTGTTTTGTGTCCCATTTTATTGAACCTCTTCCAACACTATTGTGATATGCGTTCTGCGTTTTATGATTGGGAACACCCTGCCCCGTGCCTGTGGCTTATAGCGCTTTAACCTAGGAGCTTCGTCAGCGAATGCTTCGGCTATTCTTAGCCTTGAGGGGATAAGCATGTCGTTGTTTTCTGCATTTGCTTGAGCTGACTTGACGGCCTTAGCTACTTCGTTAGCCATTGGGCTAGCCATAAGGCTCAAATCTGCGGAAGCGTCTAATACTCGCCTTCCCCTTATTAAGTTGATGATTCGGCGGTATTTTTTCGCAGAACCCTTTATATTTTTCCTAACTGACCGTACTGCCATGGTTGTTTCCTATCTCCGGACCTGTGATGTGCGTTCACTTTTGGATATATGCCCCCTGAATGTTCTTGTTGGAGCAAACTCACCCAGACGATGCCCTACCATATTTTCGGTTATGAACACAGGCACATGTCGCCTACCGTCGTGGATCGCAATTGTCAGACCCACCATGTTGGGCATGATCATGGAAGCTCTGGCCCAAGTTCGTATGACCGTTCGACTTCCAGATTCTTGTACCTGTCTAACTTTTTTATCTAATTTTGGGTGTACGTAAGGTCCCTTTTTGATCGACCGTGACACGTTCCCTCCCTTTGTTAGTTATTTCTCGTATCGTCTTCTTATGATAAATTTTGATGTTTTCTTGTTTCTACGAGTTCGTGCTCCGAGGGCTGGTTTTCCCCAGGGGGTTTTGGGATGTATCATACCTATCCCAGAACGTCCCTCACCACCTCCATGTGGATGATCATTAGGATTCTTAGCAGTACCTCTAACTCTAGGGCGAATGCCCCGATGCCTGTTATGACCGGCTTTGCCAAGTTTTACATTCTTATGATCCAAATTCCCTACTTGCCCTATAGTGGCCATACATTCGCTAAGGATTAACCTTGTTTCGCCTGAGGGCATTCGAAGTAGGGTGTAGTCATTCTCTTTTGCCATGACTTGAGCGGCGACTCCAGCACTTCTTACCAACTGAGCGCCTTTCCCTGGTTGCATCTCAATGTTATGTACCATGGTCCCTGTGGGTATGAACCTAAGAGGTATGGCGTTTCCCACACGGTTTTCAGCTTCCGGTCCGGATTCGATTTCAGAGCCAATTGCCAAGTTGTTTGGGGCGAGTATGTAACGTTTTTCCCCATCTTCGTACTGGATGAGAGCGAGCCGGGCAGACCGATTAGGGTCATATTCTATGGCAGTGACTTTGCCTTTCACTCCTGTCTTGTTGCGCTTAAAGTCAATGATGCGAAGAAGTCTGCGTGATCCACCGCCTCTGTGACGGGCTGTGATTCGTCCCTGAGCGTTGCGCCCTCCATGCTTTTTTAAAGACACCACAAGAGAGCGTTCTGGGCGTTTTTTTGTTATTTCCTCGAACGTGTAGGTGACTGTACCTCGCTGTCCGGGGCTCGTTGGTTTGAGTACTTTTAGTGGCATTTTCCCTTAATCTACGCTCCCTCGAAAAATTCAATGCGGTTCCCGGGTTGAAGCTTAACTATCGCCTTCTTCCGCTTTGGCGTTTTGTATAGTTTGACCCCATACCTTTTATGTTTTCCTGGTTTGGTCACTATGTTCACCGCGAGCACCTTTACTCCGAAGGCTTTCTCTACTGCCTGTCGCACTTGAACCTTGTTAGCAGTTAGGGCAACTTCGAAAACATATTTGTCCTGTTCTTGCAGGTACGTACTCTTTTCAGTGATAACTGGCTGTCTTAAGACTTCGTAAATGTTCATCTAATTGTTTTCTTCGCTCCGATTAGGGCTGGTTTTGGGCTGAGCCCAGAGTTGCTGAACCTTGGCAATTGCATCTTCTGTCATCAGGAGGTGATCATAATTAATCAAATCTAAGACGTTCAGTAATGATGCTTTGGTTACTCTTACTTTTGCGATATTTCGTGCGGACCTATGTAAGGTTCTGTAATTGAGTTGTGCCTGGGTTATATCACCGGCTTCGCCGTTCCGGTCAATGTCACCTGTGGCTATAAGTACCGATGCGGGCAACCCCAGTTGATTCATCGTAGTAATCACGCTTTTGGTGCTAAATGAATCAAGGGTAAAATCATTAATCACCGTCAGAGCTTCGTTGTTTACCTTATCACTTAGCATGCAGCGTATGGCGAGGCGTCTCATTTTTTTCGGGGTTTGCTGCTTGTAGCTTCGCACCCTCGGCCCGAATACAGTGCCACCACCTTTCCATTGTGGGGACCGTATGCTGCCTTGACGAGATCGGCCTGATCCTTTTTGTGGACGTGGTTTCCGTCCACCACCTGAGACTTCTCCTCTGGTTTTGGTATGTGCTGTGCCTTTTCGGGCGTTAGCTCGGTGGGCAACCATAACTTGATGAACAAGTCCGGTGTTCATAGGTACGCCAAAAACAGAGTCATCAAGTTCTATTGAACCGATATCATCACCATTAGTATTTTTGAGTTTGTGTTGCACTGTTCTTACTTTCTTAGTTTTTGTATATTGCCACTACGCCACCTTGTGGCCCAGGGACTGCACCCTTGATAAGTAGCAAATTGCGCGCTTGATCTACCTGAACGACCTGAAGTCCCTTCACAGTTACTTGTTGCATGCCCATGTGCCCTGCCATTTTTAGGCCTTTGAACACCTTCCCTGGGTATGTTCCTGCTCCAATTGATCCCGGGGCTCTATGTCGGTCAGACTGTCCGTGGGTTTTTGGTCCACCGCGGAATCCGTGCCGTTTTACTCCGCCAGCGAATCCGCGACCTTTTGAAATTCCAGTTACTTTGATTATTTCTCCTGGAGTGAAGATATCTGCCGTAATGGTTTGTCCAACTTCTAGATCTTCAAGGTCAGATACTGGCAATTCTCTGAGTTCACGAAACAGCCCACCGGATCGTCTTAGGTGTCCCCGCTGGGGGCTGTTGAGTTTCTTGGTTTCTTGAAAACCAACCTGCACTCTATCATACCCGTCAATTACCCGAGTCTTGATTTGAGTTATCGTGCAGGGGCCAGCTTCTACGACTGTCACTGGCGTTACCGCTCCGTTTTCTTCGAAAATTCGAGTCATGCCTAATTTTTTACCTAAAATACCATTGATCATCTTTGCTATTCCTATTGCTTTATAACGATATCTACGCCTGCTGGGATGTTTAGTCTGGTCATGGCGTCCACGGTTTTTGAAGTTGGTTTCACTATATCAATCAGTCTTTTGTGTGTGCGAATTTCGAAGTGCTCTCGTGAGTCTTTGTCAACGTGAGGACTTCGAATTACGCAGAATCTTTTTATAGTTGTTGGCAAAGGCACTGGGCCTCTAACGGAGGCACCAGTTAATTCGGCTGCCTCAACGATTTGCACCGCCGATAGGTCGAGGCTTTTGTGGTCAAACGATTTCAGTACGATTCGCATCTTTTGGGTGGCCATAAGTATTCCTTTGCTATCTTTCCAATATTCCCTTAGGCTTCTGCAAGAGCTTTGGCAGCGTGATTTGCAGGGACCTGATCGTAGTGACTGAATTGCACTGAGTGTCCAGCTCTGCCCTGAGTTAATGAGCGAAGGTCGGTGGCATAGCCGAACATTTCACCCAGAGGTATCATAGATTGCACTATTTGGCCAACGCGGTCAAGCCTTACTTCTCCAATTAGACCTCGTCGTCGGCTGAGATCGTCCAGAACGTCTCCAAGAAAGTCTTCTGGGGTGGTAATTTCCACAGCCATTATGGGTTCTAATAAGCTACATCCTGCCCGCCTTAAGGCTTCTTTAACAGCCATAGATCCCGCTATGTGGAAGGCCATTTCTGAAGAGTCGACGGGATGGAAACTTCCGTCTGTGAGGGTTATTTTCACGTCAACGACGGAATAGCCCCCTAGTATTCCAGAGGTTAGAGCCTCTTTAGCCCCGTTTTCTACAGGTTTGATATATTCTCTGGGTATTGCGCCACCAGTGATTTTATTTTCGAATTGAATGCCGGAGTCTCTTTCAAGAGGTTCAATAGTTAGAACGGCATGCCCATATTGGCCACGCCCACCTGACTGCCGCACGAATTTCCCGTCTCCTTTAGCTTGCTGGTTTACTGCTTCTCGATAACTTACTTTGGGTTGGCCGGTTCGTGCTTCTACTCCGAATTCTCTTCGCATGCGGTCTAGTAGTATTTCGAGATGTAGTTCCCCCATTCCCGCTATGACTGTTTGACCTGACTCGGTGTCATGCCGGATTTGGAAAGTCGGATCTTCCTCTCCAAGTTTTATAAGGCTCTGCGCAAGTTTTTCTTGATCAGGTCGTGATTGAGGCTCAACGGCAATTGAGATAACTGGCTCTGGGAAATCTATAGACTCTAAGATAATGGCGGTTTCTCGGTCACAGAGAGTATCCCCAGTGAATGTTTCCTTGAGTCCTACGGCTGCGGGTATATCTCCACTAACGATCACCTCAAGTTCTTCTCGGTGATTGGCATGCATACGGAGCACGCGTCCGAGCCGCTCCATTTTCTTTCTTGTGGCGTTATAGACCATTGCGCCTGATTTTGCCTGGCCTGAATACACTCTCAGGTATACCAGTCTTCCAGCAAATGGGTCAGTGACAACTTTATACGCCAAAGCAGTGAATGATTCGTCATGTGCATGTCGTTCAATGCTTGACTCGTCTCCAGGATCGGTTCCTGTGACAGGGGGGACATCTTCAGGAGACGGGAGATAGGCGACTATCCCATCCAGGAGCGGTTCAACTGCGATGCCGTTTTTGGCGGATCCACAGAAGACAGGTGTTATTAGATTCTTAAGAGTGGCTCTTCTGATAGCCGAGTGGATGTCTGATAATGATGGGGCAGTATCCTCAAGGTATATCTCTAGAAACTGATCGTCGTTGTCCGCTATTGAGTTTAGAAGGAGATCCCTATTCTCCTTAAAAGATGCTTGAACTCCTTCTGATTGGTCATCTATTGTTTGTTTAACCATCTCTGGCAGGCCTTTGTCTTGGCTTTCGTATATTGTGACCTCTCCGGTAATTAGATTCACAACTCCTATGAAATCGCCTTCGGAACCTATAGGAACTTGTACGGGCACAGGTTGCCCTCCTAGTCTGGTTCTTACTGATTCGGCAGAAGCGAAGAAATCTGCGCCTGTTCGGTCCATTTTATTGACGAAACAGATTCTTGGTACGCCGTATCTGTCAGCCTGTCTCCAGACAGTTTCTGATTGGGATTGAACTCCTGCTACTGCATCTAGTATGACGACTCCTCCGTCTAGTACACGAAGGCT
>MDTE01079355.1_pt1 | contig 77044 bp, 74 predicted proteins | sample 811231 | NCBI WGS metagenome assembly MDTE01 (sample SAMN05326651, study PRJNA326480) | marine metagenome | isolation source: seawater | place: Indian Ocean: Red Sea | collected 2010 | reverse complement strand
TTAATTTAAAAACTAAACTTGTATACAAATCCAAGTTGTGCTCTCCACACACTTTGAGTAATTGATTTGCTTAAGTCGTATGGATTATTTTTGTTATATCCATATGCATAATCAACTCTAGATCCACTCTTACCAAAGATGTATTTACTATAATCATCTGTAAGCAGTAAATCATATAAAGCGATTCTACCTTGATATGGCCCATACATTGCAACTCCCCTATCATCATCAAGAAGATTTAATAAGTTTTCTATGCCTAAAGTTATGACAAACTTATCATCATTTCTGAAGCCAGGAAGTTCTTGTGTAATTTTTAAGTCTAATGATGTTTGGTATGGAAACTCAAATACTCCATTTGGAACTATTTGACCAGCATATGCCTGCAAACCGTACACATTATAAAGAAGATCAAGAGTTTCTTGAGCAATCTTTAAATCTGGTTGTGAGCAACTGTACCAACATACATTTGGATCATTTACACCTGAAGGAATGTAAAGTAAATGAGTGCTATCATCATTTAGATTGAATTCATAACCAAACGCCTTTCTCTTATAATCACCCTGCCAACCAGTATAAGTATCAAAACTTAATGTGCCTGGTAAGCCTGATTTTCTTTCAAAGAATAAAGAAATGGTTGTTGGTTTATCTCCACCAAACCAGTAATGAGTTGAAGAGAGAGTAGCTATAAGTCTATGTTCAGTTTCATATATAGAACGTTGAGCATTTCTGTGGTTGTAATCAGACGCCATACATTTACCAAAGTTAGAATTTGCTGTTGAAGAAGTCATTCCACATAACTCATCAATATCTTGATGTGTATATGCTATAGAGAATGAGCCATCTCCATCATTAAAGTATCTTGAAAAACCAATAGAGAAGACTTCTCTTTCCCCACCACCTTGATTATATAATCCAGCTTTATAAGTTCTTCTTCCTGTCTGGTCATAGATTGGTCGGCCATCAGGAGCCTTTAAAGTAGGTACCTGAGGTTGATCACCTTTCAATGGTGAGCCATCTACAATCTTATAAAGTGCTTCTTCTTGATCAGCATGCAAATAAGTAGCTGTCATGAACCATTCACCGATTTCTCTTTCATAGGTTAAATTAAGAGTTTCAGTCTCAGGCCACTCAAAGCTTGGTGCAATAAAGTTAATTACAGCATCTGTTAAAGGTGCATTTTGTATTGCTTGAGTAACACAAGCATCAAATGGAACTTGAACATTTCCTGCTGGATCACATCCTGCAGGAGCATTAGCAGGATTATAAGCTGCTATTCTGACACCATCATTGGTATAAGCATTAGATATCCAAACTGTTGGTAGTTTAGATGAGAAAGTTCCATACGTACCTTTCAATGTACTTACATCATCAATGATGTATTCAAAACTAAATCTGTAATTAAGCAAATCCGTTCCAGCGATCCCGCCGTTAGCAAAACCATAGGCATCTTTGAAGCCTTGGTTAAGTGCTGGTGAATCAGAAGAATCAAATTCATCGTATCGAAGACCAATTAATACATTTAATCTATCAGAAACATCAATCTCATCTTGAATATAAAAAGAATCTAGAGAATAATCAAAGATAGCAGCACCACCTGCTTCTGTTCCAGATCTTGAGTTGTTATGTGAAAAATCAGTTGCTGTTCTAGCTAATAAACCAGCTAAGCCATCAAACTCATATCTACCATCTTGTGCAACAATAAACACGTTATAGATATCCCAGTTCTTATGCTCATAACCAAATTTCCAGGTATGATTATCATCGTAGATAGTACCTTTTAACTTTAAAAAGTCTGTTTCAGTAGCTAAATCATTAGCACTTCTATATTCATCAGGACCAGCATAACAATTAATTTGTGCAGCTCCACAATTCTCAATAACAAAGAAAGGTGTGTTTTGACCGAGCGGAGATGCTTGAGATGTTAATTGCTCTTTAGTTGAATAACTAAGCTCTGTTATAAAATCATCACTCCAGTTCGATACTAAAAGCATTCCGGTAGTTTCAGTTGTTTCACCTTTAACATATTCAGCTGATGAAAATCTAAACGTACCATAACTTGAGTTTGGTCTATTTAATCTAGAACTATCAATTTCCTTATAGTTAACCGTGAGACGATGATTTTCGTTAATATCAAAATCAAATCTATATGTCCAATACTCTTGCGTAGAAGTATTAGATGTTGTGTAACCAAGAGGATCCCAATTATAGGTTGTTTGAATTGCTTGTCTCAACTCATCAACTTCTGCGAGAGTAATTCCCTGTTCATTAGGTAAACCAGAGCCTTGAGGTCCATGGGTGATAGGTTTACTAACTTCAGCTTCTTCATATGTCACATAAAAATATGCTCTGTCTCTAATAATTGGTCCACCAAAAGCGAAACCCTCAGAAGTATCATCTAAATCAAAAGTATATTTTTGTCCCTGTGATTTATTCCCGTAGTATTGATCACCTCTATCGTATACAAAGACTTCACCAGTGAACTCATTACTTCCTGATTTAGTAATAATTTCAACAACACCGCCTCTAAATCCTGAATACTCAACGTCAGCCGGTGCAACTTTAACTGCAAGCTGCTCAATAGCATTAAGTGAGATCGGACTTCTTTGAGAAGGATAACCATTACTGTTTAGTCCAAAATCATCATTAAATGAAACTCCATCAACTCTTAGATCATTAGATCTGGGGTGTGCTCCAGCAATTGAAATTGTTTCATATTGATCTTCAGCATCATCTAGTGATACTAATGGATTTAGTCTTATAAAGTCTTTAAGATCTCTAGTAACAGATACATTCTGTTCTATATCTTGTGAAGTTAAAGCTGTTCCAAAACCATAGCCTGTATCCAATCTATCCGTAGCTTCTGCTACAACAACAACTTCATCAATTGTTTCTAGAACAAAATTAAGTCGCGCTGTATCTCCAACTATCAGAGTTAGGCCAGAAATTGTTTCAGTATTATAAGAGCCTGAAGAAACCTTAACAGTATAAGGTCCACCTGGCTTTAAACCTCCAACATTAAATCTACCATTGGCGTTAGTCGATCTATTAACTGTAGAATTAGTTGGATCGTAAGTAACGCTTACACTAGCACCACTCACAGCATTACCAGAAGTTGATACAACCACCCCTGTTATGTCTGATGTAAGTTCTTGTGCAAATGAAGGTAATGAAATTAAAGATAATAATAAAAATAATTTTTTATATGTATGCATAGTGATTTCCCTCTCAATAAATTGATTACTCAATTCTAGCCTTTTTTGGAGCTTATTAAAAGTAACTTTTTAGAAACAGTGATATGACAGGTTTTATAAAGTTATGGAGTCAGTTTTTAAAATATCTTTTAGAGCTGATGGAAGAATAACGACATTATTTTTCTCATCATAAAAATTTTCCAAAATAGCCACTAAAGTACGTCCTACAGCTAATGCAGAACCATTCAAGGTATGAACATAATCATTCTTATTATCTTTTTTATACCTAATTTTAGATCTTCTAGATTGAAAGTCCGTACAATTAGAGCAAGATGATATTTCTCTATATTTATTTTGACTAGGTATCCATACCTCGAGATCAATGGTTTTGGTCGCTGAAAAGCCTAAATCTCCTGTACATAATTGAACTGCTCGATATGGTAGTTCTAAATTTTTGAGAATAGATTCTGCATTTAAAACAAGCTCATCAAGCGTTTTATTAGATTGATCTGGTTCAACGATATGAACAAGCTCAACCTTATCAAATTGATGCACCCTGATAAGGCCTTTTGTATCTTTTCCGTAGCTACCAGCTTCAGATCTAAAACAAGGAGTATGTGATGTTAATTTAATAGGCAAGATATCGATTTCCAGGACTTGATCTCTATATAAATTAGTTAACGGTACTTCTGCAGTAGGTATAAGGTATTGATCATTATTTAATTTAAATAAATCTTCTTCAAATTTAGGTAATTGTCCAGTACCTTCAAGAGAATCATAATTAACTATGTAAGGAACATATTGTTCAATATAGCCCATATTAATAGCCTCTTGTAACATATATGATCCCAGTGCTCTATGGAGTGCTGCTATTTGTCCAGAGATAACGGGAAACCTTGACCCACTCAATGCATTTCCTTGATCAAAATTAATTTGATTTGTAATCTGAAGATGGTCTTTATTAGATTTATTTGTGGGTTGTAAGTGTTCTCTTAGAACAAGATTATTACTCTCATCATCACCAACTGGGGTATCGTCTGATGGAAGGTTTGGTACATCCAATAATAAAGCATTTAATTGCTTTTGAATTTCGGTTAGTTCTTTTTGTTTTGATTTGAATACATTTTTATTTTTGTCTATTTCTTTTGTTAATTTATCTAATGATTTTCCTTCTTTTTTGTAATTACCAAAATCTTTTGAAAGATCATTAAGTTGATTTTGTAATGACTCAGTATGTGTTTGTGTTTCTTTTCTTCTCGCATCAAGATCAAGAAATTTTTTTGTATTAAATTCATATTTACGTTTCGCTAACTTCTCTTTTACTTCATCTAGATTATGTCTAAGTATTTCAATGTTTAACATGTTAGTTATTTAAAAATCCAATACGCAGCTATAGTTGAAAATATACATAAAACCATTGTAAGGCATATATATATTGAAGCTAGTAAATATTTATTAGCCATAATTAAATTAAAAGTTTGAGATGTAAAAGCTGACATAGTTGTAAATGAACCAAGTATTCCAACTGAAAAGAATAAATATTCCTGAGTTTTATTCGGTATTAAGGCTATTATCATTCCCATAATAAAGCACCCTAATACATTTATAGAGATAATATTGAGCGGGATTTCTTTTTCAAAATTATCCAATCTAACGTAGATAAAATATCTTAATAATGCGCCAATAGCTCCACCAATCATGATTAGAAAATAGCTCATATCAACCCAACACAACCTTTAATTTAATAACATGTTTATAATTAAAGTCATCAACATATGTAATCTTGGTTAGATAATCATTATCAAATTTTAATTCTGCTTTATATCTATCATTTGTAATGATTAAGAAATTATCTATAAGCTCATAACCATACTGATCACTTTGACTTTTAATTCCATTAACTAATATTTCAATTACAGGATTATGTATCTGATCTAGAGTAATTTCCTGTGTTTGATTGAGGTCTTTATCAGTAATTAATATGCTTGTGCTGTTAATAATATATTCCTCACTAAAGTCTGAATAAATATTTATCACTATTGAAGAATCTAGTCTACGGATAGTACCTTGAGATATTTGTATAGGAATTTCATCATCATAAATAATTTCTTCAAAAGAATAATCCATATTCATAGCATTATTTGCTTGAAGTAAATCAAGACCGTATGAAGGTATTGAAAACAATATTAAAACAATAAATAAGTTTTTTATCATTGATTTTTTGGAACTAGAACTTCTCTAGATCCATTTGAGCTCATTTCGGAAACTAGGCCCGCATTTTCCATAGCCTCTATCAGTCTAGCAGCTCGGTTATAACCTATTCTTAATTTACGTTGAACTGCTGAAATTGATGCTCTGCGTGATTCAATAACAAAATTTACAGCCTCATCATAAAGCTCATCATCTTCATCGCTTCCTGAAAGTTCACTGCTAGACCAACCCGGTATTGGTCCAGTTTCTTGTAAATCAGAAGTAATTTCTTCTAAATAATCTGGTTCAGCTCTTGATTTCCAATCATGTACTACTCTGTGGACTTCGTCATCACCCACAAATGCTCCATGGACTCTAATAGGAACGCCTTGACCTGCTGGCAAGTACAACATATCTCCATAACCCAAAAGTTGTTCTGCACCCCCTTGGTCTAAAATAGTTCTTGAATCAATTTTAGAAGATACTTGAAAGCCAATTCTGGTTGGAATATTTGCTTTAATTAAACCAGTAATTACATCTACTGAAGGTCTTTGAGTGGCCATTATTAAATGTATTCCTGCAGCTCTAGCCTTTTGAGCAATCCTTGCTATTAAGTGCTCAACCTTTTTCCCTACCAACATCATCATGTCAGCAAACTCATCTACAACCACAACTATTGATGGAAGTTCTTCAAGATATACCTCCTCTTCTTCACTTAGAGGATCTAAAAGAGGTTTACCAGATTTTATAGCTTCCAAGACTTTTTTATTAAACCCTAATAGGTTTCTTACGCCCATATCTGACATCAGCTTATAACGTCTGTCCATTTCAGCTACACACCATCTTAATCCATTTGATGCATCAGTCATATCAGTTATCACTGGCGTCAAAAGATGAGGAATGCCATCGTAAACAGATAATTCAAGCATTTTTGGGTCTATAAGAATTAACCTCACATCTTTTGGGTTAGATTTAAATAATAAACTTAAAAGCATTGCATTAATTCCTACTGACTTACCTGATCCTGTTGTTCCTGCAACTAGTAGGTGAGGCATCCTAGATAAATCTACAACAACAGGCTTACCAGATATATCATGACCTAAAGCTAACGATAATGGTGATGCAGACTTTTTAAATGTATCTGAAGATAAAAGTTCGCTTAAACGAACCATTTTTCTATTTTCATTAGGTATTTCAATACCTACAACTGACTTGCCTTCAATAACTTCGACTACTCTGACGCTACTTACCGCCAATGATCTAGCAATATCTTGTGCAATATTGGTAATTTTACTTGCCTTAGTCCCTGGTGAAGGTTCTATTTCAAATCTTGTAATCACAGGTCCAGGTAATACGGATACTACTTTTGCATCTACACTAAATTCTTCTAATTTAGATTCTAATAAATCTGCCATTGCATTAAGCTCATCTTTAGATAATGAAGAACCATCGTCTAAAGCATTATCAAGTAATTCTGTATTTGGCATCAGGTCATTAGAAGTCGATGTCTTTTTATATACCGTAGAAGGTTTAGATGTTTTCCGGGGTGTATCGGGTTTTATTTCTTTTGCTAGCTCCTCTTGAATAATTTCTTCATCTTTTTTAATCTCAGAAATATTTCTTGCAGAGTTTGTTTTTATTGCTTTAGGTTTTTTTATAGTTTTTTTACGCGGTTGATTAATTTGAAATTTAATAGATTGTTTAAATTTTCTTAAAAAACTGATGCTTTGAGTAAGAAAGTTACTGATTATTTTTATAGAGTAATTAAATATCGTTGTGAGGGTTTTACCTATAAAACTTAAAATATTTAACCAAGAAAAAATAAAAGTTAAAGAGAGAGAACCTAGACCAAATAATATAATAAAAATTAAGGACCCTACTTCACCAAAATATTTTATTAAAAAATCATATCCTAAGATTCCAATCGATCCTCCAGAGGGATGATCTGGATAAATAAAGCCTTTGAAATATGCATCAAATAACATACAAACACAAAATACAAGCACAATAGATGATGCATAACGAAGGTATTTTCTGGTATTAAATCTTTCTCTAAAAAACAAAACATTGATAACCTCATGTATCTTTATAAAGATAATTAGGTAAGCTGGAACACCAAAAATCGCTATCAAGTAATATGCGATATAAGCACCAAATACCCCACCAAAATTATTAATAATTTCTTGATCAGAATTTGTAGATATCGTAAGTGGAGGATCTGATGGATTATAAGTAACAAGGGAGATAAAGAAATATAAACTAAAAGCTAAAACTATAAACGAAACAATTGCTGTCGTTGGTGAATTAGATTCTATTGGTTTTTTATTAGTACCCATTTCAAAAAGAAAGATTAATTATATTACGGAATAGTGATATTTTTTTAATAGCCTAATCTATAATTCACATAATGGGAAACAATCATCGATCATTAATTATTCTTGGATCAGGGCCAGCTGGGTATGCAGCATCAATATATGCAGCAAGAGCTGGTTTAAAACCATTACTAATTACAGGCTCTGAAGAAGGTGGCCAACTTACAACAACAACAGAGGTAGAAAATTGGCCTGGAGATTATCAAGATCTTCAAGGGCCTGATTTAATGCAAAGAATGAAAGACCATGCTCTTAAGTTTGATGTAGAAATAGTAAATGACCATATAGATAAAGCTGATTTATCTAAAAATAGAAAACTACTATATGGATCTAATGAATGGTCATGTGATGCATTAATAATAGCAACTGGTGCTAGTGCTAAATATCTAGGCTTAGAATCTGAACAAACATTCCTTGGCAAAGGTGTTTCTGCCTGTGCAACTTGTGATGGCTTTTTTTATAAAGATCAAGAAGTTATGGTTGTAGGCGGAGGTAATACTGCTGCTGAAGAGGCATTGTATTTATCAAGAATTTGTTCAAAGGTTCATCTAATACATCGACGTGATAAATTAAGAGCAGAAAAGATTCTACAAGATAGAATCTTTGCGGCTGAAAATGAAGGTAAGATTCAAATTCACTGGAACTCAAATTTAAAAGAAGTCATTGGGGACGATTCAGGAGTGACTAGTGCCAAAATCTCAATAAATGATAAGGAAGATGATTTAAATGTAAATGGTATATTTATAGCTATAGGTCATGAGCCAAATACTAATATTTTTAAAAATCAACTAAAAATGGAAGATGGCTATATTCTAATAAAATCAGGCCTAGATGGATCAGTTACATCTACTAGTATGCCTGGGGTGTTTGCTGCAGGTGACGTCTCAGATCAAGTTTATCGACAAGCAGTTACATCTGCTGGCTTTGGATGTATGGCAGCTTTAGATGCTGAAAAATATCTTGCTGAATAAATTCTATCTAATCCTGTTCTAGCATTATGTTGCTATTCCACCATGCAGCATCTGAAAATGCCCTCATATCAAGCTCATGTGTCCACGAAGATCTATGTTGTTGAGCTAAATGATAATAAGTATCGGCGATCTTTTCTGGAAGTAACAAACCATCATGCTCCATTCCTTTTGACTCTCTAAACTTTTGATACATTTCAGGTCCCATCATCTTACCTAGAGTATCAGGGGCATCAACAGCACCATCAATAACGATATGAGTAACGTGAATACCTTGAGAGGAAAACTCGGCATTAAGTGACTGACAAAGCATTCTTCTTGCTCCCATAGCTGCAGCATGAGAATGTTGGTTCATATTTCCTCTCATTGCTGCTGTAGCAGAGGTTACTAATAAAGTTCCTTTACCTCGTTCCACCATCAAGGGACAAAGAACCTTTGCTGCTCTAAACAAACCAAAACTTGCCATTCTCCATCCCCACTCAAATTCTTTATGGCTAGTTTGATCAAGCAACTTCATCCCTGTTTGTGCACCCAGGTTGTATACAAGGACTTCAATAGGACCAAAATCAGATTCTACAGAATGAATCGTTTCTTCTATGGCGTTATCTTCTATGGCATTCATGATGTAACCATTGGCTGAGCCGCCTTGGTCTGTAATATTGTTGACTAATCGATCCAATCCTTCCTTATCAGATCTCCTGCATAGTGAAGAATGATATCCCTCTTGTGCAAATTTAGTAGCTACTGTTCCACCAATACCTGCCCCGGCTCCTAGAACTAAACAAACTGGTTTCATAGTTTTAAATATTCACTATTGGCCTGCTACCCAAAAGAGCGCTGCTATTACAACGACAAAAATAATTATAGTAGCAATAACTGCATCTGATTTTGAATCATCATTAGCTTCAGGTGATTCATAATATTTTTCATATTCATCACTCATACATTTTCTCCGTGTTTAATAATTATTCTACCCTGTTGTTGACCAGATAATATTTTTTGGATTTCATTATCAAGCTTATTTAATGATATTTCCTTAATAAAAGGATTCATATTAATTTTCCAGTCTGATGATAATTTCTTCCATAGATATTCTTTATATTCTATCTTTGCTTCAGCTGAATCAATGCCTTTGAGAATAATACCCCTTAAAATAAATGGAAAGACTGTGGTATTTAATTTTATTGAATTTACATTTCCACAACAAGTAATAACAGCATGTCTATCTGTTTTAGAAATAATTCTAGCAAGTATTTCACCACCGACAGTATCAATAGCATGAGAGAATTCAGATTTATCTAACGGTTTAATATCATTTTCAACAAAACTATCACGCATAATGATCGATGAAGCACCTAAATCATTAAGAAAATCTGTAGCTAAAGGTTTACCAGTAATGGCAGCCACTGATACACCAAGTTTCGATAAAATTCCAATAGATATACAGCCCACTCCTCCGGTTGCACCAGTTACTACAACAGGTTTATCTAAAGAATTATCAAGCGGTAATGAATCAACGCTAGCAGCAGCAGTTAGGCCAGCTGTACCAAAGGAAATAGCTTCTTTTTTTGATAAATTAGAAGGTAATGCAATCACCCATGATGATGGAACTTGAATATATTCTCCAAAACCACCATGTGTATTCATTCCCATATCATAACCAGTGACTATAACCTCATCACCTTCCTTAAAATTATCTGAAGAAGATTTATATATAGTTCCAACTGCATCAATGCCAGGTACAAAAGGATATACTTTTGTGACACCTTTATTTCCTGATGCTGATAAAGCATCCTTATAATTCAAAGATGAATAATTAACTTGGATAATTACTTTATCAGATTCTAAATCAGGTATAGGTAATTCTGTTATAGACGACTTAAAACCTTCATCATATTCTTCGACGTAATAAGCTTTATAGGTAGACAATCTTATCTCGGCTTCATTCTCATGGCAGAATCTAATCTTATTGTTTCACCGTTCAGATAAGTATTCTGAACTATGTGAGCAGCTAATTCTCCAAATTCAGATGGGTTACCGAATCTATGAGGGAACTGGGTAGATTCTATAAGAGGGTCTCTAATTTTCTCGGGAGCTAGTTTCATTAAAGGAGTATCAAAAATTCCAGGAGCTATAGTATTAACCCTTATAGCATGTCTAGCTAAATCTCTTGCTGCAGTTAATGTTAATCCAATCACTCCAGCTTTTGATGCACTATATGCTGATTGACCAATTTGTCCTTCATAACCAGCTATAGATGCTGTATTTATAATCACGCCTTTTTCACCCTTTACGTCAGGTTCATTCTTATCCATCAATGAAGCTGATAACCTCATCACATTAAAAGTACCCACTAAGTTCAAATCAATAATAAATTTAAAATGATCTAGTGGATGAGGTTCATCTTTACCAATGATTCTTCCTCCATAGCCAGTGCCCGCACAATTTACAACAACATGTAATGAGCCAAAGTTCTTGTCAATTAAGTTCATTGCATCTTTAACAGGGTCTTCTTCAATAATATTGGTGTTTATAAATTGAACATTTTCAGAACCAAGATCATCAATAATCTTATTTGCATTTTCTTCATTTAAATCCAAAATTACTGCTTTTGCTCCTGCATGTACAAAATTCCTAACAGTTGCTTCACCAAGACCAGAAGCTCCCCCAGTGATTGCTGCGACTTTTCCTGAAATATCCATATATATATCCTTTTTAGATCAAATAAAACGACATAATTATAAGCTTTTCGAGGACTTATTACAGGTTTATGCGTTATGAATAAGTAAATTGGCACCAGAGTTGCATTAATTATAATAAATAGTTATGGAGTTAATTATGAAAAATTGTATTTTAACAATAGTTGGTTTGATCTCACTACCTATTTTGTCTGAAGTAAGTGCAAATATTTCATTTACCTCAGATTATATTTGGAGAGGAATGACTCAAAGTGATGGTTCTGCTATACAAGGAGGCTTTGATTATAGTTCTGAATCAGGTTTTTATGCAGGTTTTTGGGGATCTAATGTAGATTTCAATAATGGTAATGGTCAAGAACTTGATTATTACTTAGGTTATGGATTTGATGTAGAGAATATTGGTATTGATATGGGTTATATTACCTATGACTATCCTGATTCAAATCCAGATTTAAAATTTGAAGAAATTTACCTTGGTTTCAATATTGGTAATTTAGGTTTAGCTTTTTCATCAGGACAAAATAAAGCTCCAGATTACACTGAAATTTCATATGTTGTAGGTGATGTATCTATTTCTTATGGTGAGTACGATGACTATGGAGACAACACTACTATAAGTTATGGATTTAGTTGTGGATCGTTTGATTGTTCTATTGCTGCATATGATTTTACTGATGGTGGGTATGGAGCAGATGAAGACGGTTTTTTATTTAGTGTTTCGGCAAGTCTATAGGAGGTAACAATGAAATTAGTCACTGCAATTATAAAACCTTTTAAATTACAAGAGGTTAGAGAAGAGTTAGTTAAGGCTGGAGTTGAGGGTCTTACCATAACAGAGGTTAAAGGTTACGGAAGACAAAAAGGTCATACTGAACTCTATAGAGGAGCTGAATATACCGTTGATACATTACCAAAAATTAAATTAGAAATAATTGTTAGTGCTGATAAATCATCACAAGTCATTGATGTAATAACAAAAACAGCTGGTACAGGAAAAATTGGTGATGGAAAAATATTTGTAACAAATGTTGATGAAGTCATCAGAATAAGAACTGGCGAGACAGGCAATGATGCTATATAAATATTTAAGGAGAAATAATATGAGGATATTAACTTTATGTGTTGGCCTATTTATGGCTCTTACTAGTCAAGGCTTATATGCTGATGAATTGAATTCTGGAGATACTTCTTGGATCTTAACTTCAACAGCCTTAGTTCTATTAATGACTTTACCAGGTCTAGCCCTATTCTACGGTGGTCTAGTTAGAACAAAAAATGTTTTATCGGTATTGATGCAATGTTTTGCCATCGCCTGCATAGTTTCCGTTTTGTGGGTGCTTTATGGATATAGTCTATCTTTTTATGGAGATGGAGATTTCTTCGGTAATGGTGCCGCGTTATTCTTAAGTAGTGTTGTTAGAGATGGATTATCGGTTGGATACGCCACATCAATACCTGAGTCATTGTTTGTAATATTCCAAATGACTTTTGCAATAATTACTCCTGCATTAGTGGTTGGAGCATTTGCTGAAAGAATGAAATTTCCAGCAATGTGCTTATTTAGTGCTTTATGGTTAACCCTTGTATATATTCCTGCATGCCATATGGTTTGGGGTGGAGGATTATTAGCTGACTGGGGTGTAGTGGATCTTGCTGGTGGATTAGTAGTTCACGCAACATGTGGAGTTGCTGCGCTAGTAGTTGCGATTATTTTAGGCCCTAGAAAAGATTTTCCTGGACCTTCACTAGTTCCTCACAATAGACCTATGGTAGTAATGGGAGCGGCATTTTTGTGGGTGGGTTGGTTTGGTTTTAATGCTGGAAGTGCTTGGTCTGCAGGTGCTGATGCTGGTATGGCTATGCTCGTAACTCATATAAGTGCTGCAGTTGGAGCCTTAACTTGGATGACTGTTGAGTGGCTTAAAACTGGAAAACCTACCGTTGTTGGAATAGCAACAGGAATGGTAGCAGGTCTTGCAACCATAACGCCAGCTTCAGGAACGGTAGGACCACAAGGAGCATTATTAATTGGCTTTCTGGCTGGATTAGTTTGTTTCTATGCAACACAATTTATAAAAGGAACTTTAAAAATTGATGATTCCCTAGATGTATTCCCTGTTCATGGTGTAGGCGGAATTATGGGTATACTTTTATTGAGTTTTCTCGGGACTAAAGGAATACTAAGTGTCGGCTCATCAGGAGATTTTAATCCAATAACTCAATTTATAATTCAGCTGAAAGGAGTTGGTGTAATAGTCTTATGGACTATCGTCTTTACATGGATTGCCATTAAAATAACATCTTTAATTACTTCTCTTAGAGTGAATGATGAAGATGAAAGCGAAGGATTAGACCTTATAGAGCATAATGAAACTGGGTATAGTAATTAAGATCTTTGTTTAGCTTTACTAAGGACAGGATTAGCGTATTGTTGAAATAATCTTTGACTTACGCTAATTTTAGTTTTCTTAGTTCTTTCTTTTAAATATTGTATTGCCGCATTAATTTCTAATTCAGAGAACTGATCATCTATAGGGTTATCTTCATTTAAAAGTTCGAGTGCAGCAAAATTAGTTGGATGTAGTTTATATAAATCAATAATGGATGAAGTGATCTTATAGGAGGATTTTTCATAATCATCTTCATTATCAAAGTGTAAAGGCTTTCCTATATTTAATAAGACATTCCCTTTATAGCCCTGTATGCCATTAGCAATACTAATTAAATCTTCTTTTTCATGTTTTTGATATAAGCCCTGATCATCAATCATCTGCAATTCATATGCCTTCTTAAGGTCGTTGGGATCATACTCATATGAAATAGCAACAGGCACTATTTGAATCCTATTTAACAAATTTGATAATGATAGATCTTTTTTTGATGCAAGATGTATCATTTTTAATATTGCTGGGTCTGTAAAGTCTAATCCGTCTTTTGCCCTACCCTGTTTTTGGGCTATCCAAACTGATTCGGTTTGATCAAAAATACAATGATGAATAAACTCTGATGCAAGCAACAAGTCTTTATAAATATCTTTTTTATTCTTTCCAGATCGTTGAATAATAAAACTCTTATTTAATCTCATTAAGTCTGCTGCCCATTCCTCACTCATAAGGTTATTACCTACAGCCATATTGAAGGTGTCGTGATTATTCTTAAATAAACAATAGTTTAGTAACGCTGCATCTAAAGTGATATCTCGATGGTTAGAGATATATAAATATGCTTTACTATTATCAACGTTCTCTATTCCGTTGCACATAAAATTGTTCATACTTTTATTGATGGTGTTTGTCACTAATTTTTCAAAAATTAACTGGTAATCATGAATGTTCTTTATTTCTTTAAATTTATTCTTTAAAACGCGTTTTACAAAAGAGTCTTTAAAGGGTAAAAAATTTAGATATTTAGGGATTGAAATACTACCAAAAACATTTATCAATTGTTTATTATTAATTAGCTTCTCAAGGACTGGAAAAATCTCACCTTCCTGATAAGGCCTAATCGATTTAAATTTGTCCATGGATCTAGGCTAAATATTGAATCATAATGCCTGCAGCAACTGCAGAGCCAATTACGCCAGCTACATTTGGTCCCATTGCATGCATAAGTAAAAAATTCTGAGAATTATATTCTAAGCCTACTTTATTAACCACTCTAGCCGCCATGGGTACTGCTGATACACCAGCAGCACCGATTAGTGGGTTAACTTTATTTTTACTAAACAAGTTCATTATTTTGGCCATTAGGACTCCAGCTGCAGTACCAATTCCAAAAGCAACTACTCCTAGTAATAAAATACCCAATGTTTCAGGAGTTAAGAATTTATCAGCTGCTAAGCGTGACCCAACACTTAAGCCTAGAATAATTGTGACAATATTTATGAGAGAGTTCTGTGCAACCTCACTTAGTCGTTCAACAACCAATGATTCTCGTAATAAGTTACCAAAACAGAACATCCCTAATAGTGGTGCTGCAGAAGGCAATAATAAAGCAACTAATAATAATAATATTAAAGGGAAAAGAATTTTTTCTCTTTGGCTTACTTCTCTTAGTTGAACCATTTGAATAATTCTTTCCTTTTTAGTCGTCATCAACCGCATGATTGGAGGTTGTATTAACGGAACAAGAGCCATGTAAGAATATGCTGCTACAGCAATAGCGCCTAACAACTCCGGTGCTAAAATAGATGCAACATAAATTGCTGTCGGTCCATCTGCACCACCAATGATTCCGGTAGCGGCTGCTTGAGACAGAGTAAAACTAAATGTATCAAAATTATTAAGCAGTAAGGCGCCTATTACAGTTGCAAAAATACCAAATTGAGCAGCAGCTCCTAGAATAAGTGTTTTAGGGTTGCCTAACAATGGCCCAAAATCTGTCATAGCGCCTACCCCCATAAAGATAAGTAAAGGGGCAACACCCGAGGCAATTGCAACGTTATAAAATTTATATAATATTCCTGATTTATACCCAGCTTCATTAGCTGCAAGCTCTAAAGCCATTAGTTCGATTTCAGTTAAATTATTAGGCCACCTTTCTAAGCCAACATCAACAATACTTAATTTTAGTGTTTGAATTAATTCCTCATTACCGCTAATCAACAATTTCTCAAATCCACTTAATGCTAATCCTATGTCTGGAATGTTTGTCAAAATTGCGCCAAAACCTATTGGTAATAATAATAAGGGTTCAAATTTTTTATTTATTGCTAGATATAGCAACAGTAGACCAACAAAGATCATGATAATTTGGCCATTAGTGATATTAAAAAAACCAAATGAATTAACTAGATCAGAAATATTAAAGTTATCCATTATATAAAATCAATTAACAGATCTTGAGGTGATACTGCATCTCCTATTGAAACATGAATGTTTTTAACTGTTCCAGAATAAGGAGATTTAACCTCGGTTTCCATCTTCATAGCTTCAAGTATAAAAAGAACTTGATCTGGTGTAACTGCATCTCCCTCTTGAACAAGAATTTTAAATATATTCCCACCTAAAGGAGCTCTTAACTGATGCTGAACATTATCAGATTCCTTATCATCGATATCTGCTTGGTTCTTATGTAGATTATTTCTATCACTAGTAATGTCACCATTTTCATCTACAAAAACATTAAATGTTTTCTCATTAATTGTAATGCGATAATTTCCTGAGGATATTTCATCGATCTCTGGAGGTCTTGATTCAAAGAAGCTTGGATTATTTAGATTTTCAAAATACTGAGTTCCAATTTCTGGGAACAATGCATATATAAGAATATTCTCATCATTCATTTTTATATTTAATTTCTTATCCTGCAATACTTCAGAAAAATTATTAGATATATCATCAAAAGTCTCTTCAATTAAATCTGCTGGTCTACAAGTAATCGCAGCCTTGCCATCTAATGCTCGTTCTTGCAGTTCTTTATTTACAGGAGCTGGAGTTGCACCATACTCACCAGATAAAAGTGCTTGCGTTTCTTTAGTAATAGTTTTATATCTCTCATTATTCAAAACATTAATAACAGATTGAGTTCCCACAATTTGTGATGTTGGTGTTACGAGAGGTATATAACCTAAATCCTTCCGCACCTCTGGTATTTCATTTAAAACCTCATCAAACTTATCAGATGCATTTTGTTCTTTAAGTTGATTTTCTAAATTAGTGAGCATTCCTCCGGGAACTTGGCTTACAAGTATTCTTGAATCAACCCCTCGTAAAGAACCTTCAAATTGCTTATATCTTTTTCTAATATTTTTAAAATGTTCTGCTACTGGTTCTAATCCCTTTAAATCTATTGCGGTCTCTCTGTTGGTACCTTCTAAAATTGCTATTAGTGATTCAGTTGGGGAATGTCCATATGTCATACTCATACTGGAAATTGATGTATCAATATTATCTAAGCCTGCTTCAATGGCTTTGATACCAGTTGCAGTTGACATACCTGTAGTTGCATGACATTGCATATGAATAGGAATTTCTAATTTTTCTTTTAAAGAACTTACTAGCTCATAAGCTACATAAGGTTTTAATAATCCTGCCATATCTTTAATTGCAAGAGAATCTGCACCTAAATCTTGAAGCTTCATTGATGTTTCAACCCAATTATCAATGTTATGAACTGGGCTAGTTGTATAAGAAATAGTTCCTTGAGCATGACCACCAAATTCTTTAGTTGCAACGATAGCCTGTTGCATATTTCTAACATCATTTAAAGCGTCAAATATTCTAAAAACGTCAACGCCATTTAATTTTGAGCATTCTACAAATTTCTTTACTACATCATCAGAATAATGTTTGTATCCAAGTAAATTTTGACTTCTAAGAAGCATCTGTTGCTTTGTTTTAGGCATCATTTTCTTAATTTTTCTTATTCTTTCCCAAGGATCTTCTCCTAGATACCTGATACAAGAATCAAAAATTGCACCTCCCCAAGATTCTACAGACCAATAACCCACATCATCCATAAGAGTTAAGGCTGCTTCCATATCTTCATATCTAAACCTTGTAGCTAATAGTGACTGGTGTCCATCCCTTAGGACGACTTCAGTTATACCGATTGGGTTTTGATTATTCATGATTCGTGAAATTTTATTACTTCTTTAATTGCAGTCAATTCATCTTCATTAATTTGATTCTCATCATATGATTGATTTGTTGGTACGATGTTTTGTGATGAAAATTTGGAAACAACTAATGTCATGGATTTGGTCACAGTAATTAAAACTAACAAAAATAAGAAAACGACAGACATGCCTGTGTACATCAACATAATGCCCGGTTGTATCATTTCATAAAACATTTTTTGTATTTTACATCATCAATAAGGGTTAGAATAAGTTTCTTATGCATCCATATCTAAAAGCTAAAAGTCCTTCAATTCTTGCTCACAGAGGTGGTAGCTTAGAAACAAGTGAAAATACGTTACAAGGATTTGAGTATGCTATTAACCTAGGTGCTGAATATATCGAAACAGATGTGCAACTAAGTAAAGATGGAATTCCTTATATTTTTCATGATGATGACCTAAAAAGAATATGTAAAAAAAATATTACTTTTAATCAGCTCAATGGAAATGAAATTGATTTAATAAAAATATTTAATGGTTGCAATATTCCAACTCTTCAAGAGTGCTTGGATGTGTTTCCAGATACTAAATTCAATATTGATCTTAAAACTGATGAGGTGGTAGTTCCAGCATTAAAAATACTTTCCAATATGAAAACTGAAGATAGAGTTTGTATAGCAAGTTTTGCAAATGAAAGATTAGAGTTTACTCGCGAAAACTATCCTAAGTTTTGTACTTCAATGGGTCCTAAGGAAATTCTAAATCTCAAACTCTCATCATTGGGTATATCATCACCAAAAGTTTCTGGTAATTGTGTACAAATTCCAATTTATAAATATGCGATAAAATTAGTTACAAAGAGATTAATAAGATTGTCTCATAAATTAGGTTTAAAGGTTCATGTATGGACTATCAATGACCCTAATATCATGCAAAAATTAATAGATATGGACATTGATGGGATAATCACTGATAAACCAAAACTACTGAGAGAGATCATTCAAGGATTAAATTAGATATTTAATAAGAATCTTTCTGCAAATGATATATAAAGGAATAATGACAGCTGAAGTTATTAGTATTTCAGTAAGCAAAGAATAGTCTAAAACATCTCTTAGCCATCTAGCTATAAATAAGCTAATAACACCAAGGATACTATAAAAAATGATAGATTTTTTACTAAATAGCTTCATTTTTAACTTTAAGTAGAACAATTCCTCCAAGAACAAATAAAATAATAACTGGTAGTAATCCGAGTTGAATATTCTCAGGAGTCAATGCTATCCCCACAAGTGTAGGTCCAATAAAGGCGCCTGCTTTACCGAACATATTAAAAAAACCAAAAAATTCTCCAGATTTTTCAGCAGGGATAATAGAAGCAAAAAATGATCTTGAGCTAGCCTGTATTCCACCTTGAACACTTCCAACCAAAGCTGCAAGGATATAAAACTCAATTGCATTAGATAAAGTTAAAGAAAAAACAATAACCCCAATATAGATAATTATTGAAAGATTAATAACTAATTTATCATTATATCTATCTGCGATATAAGCCCAAATTAATGTAAATGGAAAAGCAACAAATTGAACAATTAATAGACCAACAATAATTGCGCTGTCATCTAATTCTAATAATTTTGCATAAAGAACAGCTGAACTCATAACTGTATGGACTCCATCAATATATAAAAAGAATGCTAATAAAAATAAAAATATTTTTTTATTTTGAGATATAGATTTTATTGTTAAATAAATTCTCTTAAACGGTTCTAAAATAATATTTCCTTGAAAATTATTTTGCATGACTTTTTCTTCTTTGTAAGTTAAGGCTAGAGGAAGGAGAAATATAAGCCACCATATAGATACAGATAAAAAAGCAAATAATATTGCTTCAGAGGAATTTACAAATCCAAGATCTTGCCAAAACATAAACATTAAAGCATTTATTAAAAAGAGTAATCCGCCCCCAAAATAACCCCATGCATAACCAATACCTGATATTTTTGAATATCTATCAGGGCTAGTAATCTTTATTAAAATTTTGTCATATAAAATATTACCAGCTGAAAAGAAATAATTAGCTACCCCAAAAAAAACTAAAGCAGAAATCCACATTCCTGCATCTGTTAAATACAGCATTCCAACGCAAACAATTGAGATCATTGTAAAAACTATAAATACCTTTTTTGTAGATCCATTAATATCTGTTAATGCTCCTATTACAGGAGCACTTACAAATAGAAGAAAATTTGATAGAGCTACGGTCCAAAGTAAATAGGATGCAGATTGAATGGGCGATAAGTCCATACCCCAAAATTCAGGAAAGAATAATGGAAAAAATGCCGCTAAGACAGTTGTAGCAAATGCAGAATTACCAGCATCATAAGCAATCCATGATTTAACTACCTTTGGTAATTTATTTTTGTTCATAAAAGATTTCTTTATTCTTCAATCTCTTATCAATCAAGCCTCTGTTAAATAAACAATTTAAATGAGCAATTGACTCACCTGTAGCCATTAAAAAATTACCATCATCAATTTTTCTTTTAAATAATACAGAAAATACATCAACAGATCTTTTAGGTTCAGATAGAAAGTCTAATAACTTATCTAAAGAAGTCTCATGATGATTGATGATTGTATTCAATCTCTTATGAGCACCTACAAATGGCCTCCCATGCGCTGGTAATACTAAAACGTCTTCAGGTAATTTATCTAACAATTTTTTACATGAATTCAGCCAATCCTCTAAAGGGTTAGCTTCAGGTTCAGTTGGAAATACTCCAACATGTGAAGTTATCTTTGGAAGTAATTGGTCTCCAGCAATAAAAATATTTTTATCTTTTGATAATAAGCATAGATGTTCCATTGTGTGTCCCTTCCCATCAATGATTTCCCAAGATTCATTGTTGAGAATAATTCTATCGCCATCTTTAAGCCTATTAAATGAGTTAGGTAATCTGTGAATCATTGAACCAAAAAAACCAAACCTCTCTACATATGCTTTAATCTGTGATTCTGATAAACCTGCTTGTGTGTAAAAATCAATTGCTTCATGAGGAACATTGTCTCCAGTGTCAGCAGCAAGGACTCTGCATTGTAAATAATCAGTCCGGCTCATGTATAAAGGGATATTAAAGTTTGAAGTAAACCATCCTGCTAAACCAATATGATCAGGATGCATATGTGTAACTATCACTCTTTTGAAAGATAGCTTTTCTTTATCAATTAAATCACTCCATGCATTTTTTACATCCTCTAAAAACATTCCACTATCAACTAAGGTACATTCTTCTTTAGATCCAATAATCCATAAATTAATATGATTTAAGTCCATTGGGAGAGGCATCCTAACCCAATGGATGTCTTTTTGAATACTAAATAAAGTTCCATTTTTAGGAACTTCATCAATTGGGAAATCTAACCTTGTGTCTGCATTCATATTTTTTTATTATTAAATATAATTATGGAAGATAAAAAAACAATTATCGGCTTAAGTGGGTTCATAATAGGTATAGGATGTTTAGTTTTTTTGTTAGGTATTTTAGCTTATTTAATCACCTAACCTTAATTTTTGGATCCTTTGCATTGCCTCTTAATTTTTGAAGAAATTCGCCTACTTTCACAGGCTTACTAACATCAGCAAAACGATTATACTTGCTATCCCAAAACTCTTTCCATGTTGGAAAAAGATCATGAAAGAAACCATCGTATGGATCCTCATTAGGCCAGCGCATTTTTTTCTTACCTATTGGGGGATGATTAATATCAGTAGCATACCAATACATAGGCAATCTTTTTTTAAATAACCACACATCATCTAAACGAACATAAACATCCCAATACAGCATTTGCATAATCACCCAGTCTGTTTTTGTTTCATGCTCATTTTTTGAGTAGACAAGACCCAATGCTTGATCTTGATTTATAAATTCAATAATGTGATTGCCTGTCTGATGCGATGTTCCAAAAAACTTTGATCTAAATGTCTCATCAGCCCATTTTTTTAAAGCCTGTCTTCCAACTCTATCTTTTCCAACACGAACCTCTGGAACAAATAAATTAACGTGCATATCGATAGCTCTCATATCTAAAGTGACTGCATATTTTGATACAAGCTGTTTGATTTCTTCTATAGACTCTAGTCGATCAATTCTTGCGTTAATATCCATTAATTATCCTGGAGGCCAAGTAAATGGTCTGCCGCTAAGAAGATGAAGGTGAAGGTGAAAAACACTTTGTCCTGCTTTTGCTCCATTGTTAATAACTACTCTATAAGCATCCTCAACATTTAATTGGCGTGCTACTTCAGTAACTACCCAAAGAAGGTGTCCTAATGTCTCTGTATCTTGTTTTTGAGATTTAGATAATTGCGGTATTATCATTTTAGGGATAATAAGAATATGAGTTGGGGCTTGAGGATTAATATCCTCAAAAGCTAAAGAGATATCGTCTTCGTACACTATCTTTGCTGGAATTTCTTTATTTATAATTTTTAAAAATAGATCATCCATTTAGAATATTCCTCTAAGTAATCTTAGTGTTATAAATACTACCAACACAGTTAAGCCTAAGGCTAAAATAACAACAAGAAAATCTCTAAGAAGTTTTAAGAAACTATTTCCTTTATTTCCCTTTAATAAATTATTTACCAAAAAAAAGATGGCAATTGTTGTTAGTATTGCTATTGTTAATCTAACCATAAGTAAAATCTTAACTCCTTTGTTTTGATCTAAGCAAATATGTAATGACTAGGAATAAAGTGATAATCCCTAACATTGTGGTAATCAATGCAAACATAGAAGCTTTGCCTAGCAGCAATAAAAGCACTAAAGCAGATCCCCATGTTAAGCAAGCAATAATATCAGCACGATAAAACTTATAAAGTTTTAGACTACCAATACCGAGCAGGAAGGGGGTTAAGGATCTTATAACAAATATAAATCTTCCATATATAACTGCATATGAACCATATCTACCTATAAATTTTTTAGCTTTTTCTACTTTAGATTGACGATTTTTAAAAAATTTACGGTCCAAAAGTTTTGGTCCTACAAGCTTTCCTATTAAATATCCTGATAAATCACCTAAATGAGCTCCTAGAATTGCTAAGCTAGCAATCATATAAATACTCAAAATGTCATTGTTATATAAAAACACACATACAGAAAAAAGAATAATGCTAGGAATAAAAATACCAGTGATTACCATTGATTCAAGAAATGCAAATGCAAGAACTGCGGCCCACGCAAACTCAGTGTTGGTTGATAGAAAATCTTGAATATTTTTAATGTGAATCATTTAGTAAAAAATTTAGTCACCGCTTGAAGGTTAGCCTCTGAACCAAATAATGCTTTCATTCCATCTGCTTCTAATTTTCTACTCAATAAAACTTTATCTTTATCAAATGACTTAAGAATACGTTTAGTTTCGATTAATGATTCTTGTGATAATGCATTAATTTTTTTACTAAGCTTTAAAGCCTTATCAAGTGGATTATTAGATACGTTTGTTGCTAAGCCTAATGAGTAATATTCATCAGCCAAAATCCATTCAGAAGAAGTTAATAGTTCAAATGCTTTATGAAAACCAACTTTATTGTAAAGTAAATAAGTGCTTCCAAGTTCAGGAACTAGACCAAGCTCTGTAAATGGGTACTTCATCTTGAATTTATGATCTAAGAAAATAAAATCAAAATGCAATAAAATTGTAGCGCCTCCTCCAACTGCCATACCTTCGGCTGCAGCAATTAGAGGTTTATTAAAATTCATCAGTGCATCAATGCAGGTTTCAAAGGGCTCTTCATATTTATTCCCCTGATCTCCAACCATACTTTCTAAATCTACCCCCGATGAAAAATTTCCACCAGCTCCAGTAATTACAACTGATTTAATATTATTATTAAGATCAGCCTCGATGAGAGCATCTCTAAGCAACATCCAAATCTCAGCATCAAGTGCATTAATTTTTTTAGGTCGATTTAATGTTAGAAGAAGAGTTTGATGAACATTCTTACGTAAAAGTTTTGTCATTTTCCTTTAAAGTTTGGTTTTCTTTTCTCAGCAAAAGCAGTAAGACCTTCCATCATATCTTCGGTAGTAAATATTGGTTCTCCTATTTCTAATTCTTTTGCTAAAGCTTCTGTCTCATGATAGCTTTCATCATATTCTCTTAGTGACTTTGTAATCGCCTGAATTGATAATGGTGCATTTTCAGCAATAGATTTAGCTATTTCAAATGCTTTATCTAAGGCTTTTCCATCTTCAACAATATGTCCAATTAAACCAAAACGTAAAGCTTCTTCAGCATTCACTCTTCTGCCAGTTAGCAACATCTCAGCAGCCAGTGTATATGGTATTTGACGTCTTAATCTAATTGATGAGCCACCAAGAGGGAATAAGCCTCGCAACGGTTCAGTTAGTCCAAAAGTAGCAGATTTACCAGAAACCCTTATATCAGTTCCTTGAAGTATTTCAGTACCGCCAGCTAAAGCAAAACCTTCAACTGCAGCAATAATAGGTTTGGTTGGGCGATTGTGTCTTAGTAGAGCTTGCCAATGCAGATCAGGAATTGTTTTAAGTTTTTCCATCATGTCTGAATCTTCTTGTCCATCTTTCATTGCTGATAAATCTGCACCAGAGCAAAATGTGCCTCCAGCACCAGTTAATATTGCACATCTTAAATTCTTATCATCATTAAGTTTCCTCCATGCTTCATAAACGGTTACAAGCATCCCTGGACTCAAAGCATTTCTTTTTTCAGGTCTATTTAAAGTAATAATTAAAATATGTCCTTGTTCTTCTACTATTGCATGATTTTTATCCATAATATTTCCTATATATTTTTTCCTACAATCCACATTGCAAAAAACTGAGAGGCACCACCATAGGCATGACCCATAGCAATATTTGCTCCTTCAACTTGATGTTTATCTGCCTTCCCCATAACCTGTAAACAAGCTTCACCAAATCTTATCATTCCAGAGGCTCCAATTGGATTAGATGATAAGACACCACCAGACATATTAATAGGTAAGTCACCGGTTAAACTAGTTGTTCCATTTTCAGTTAATTTCCATCCATTACCTAAATTACAAAAATGTAAATTCTCAAGCCACATTGGTTCATACCAAGAAAAAGGAACATATATTTCAGCACAATCAATCTCTTTAAAAGGATTAGTTATTCCTGCTTGATTATAAATATCTTTAGCACAATCTTTACCTCCTTGAGGATTCACTTCATCTCTTCCGGCTGAAAGCGTTCCTTCAGACCTAACTGCCATACCTTTAATCCAAGCTGCATTTCTATCCTTAGCTAATTTTTTGTTTGATATTACTAAGGCACATGCGCCGTCGGAAGAAGGACAACTTTCTAAATATCTTAGTGGCTCCCATAACATAGGTGTATCTGAAACCATCTTTTCATCTATTCCAGGTACATGTAAATGCGCTAAGGGATTCAGCAGTGCATTTTGACGATCTTTTGCTGCTACGATCCAACCAATATTTTCAGGAGCATTATATCTTCTAATATACTCTCTCATATAAGGAGCAAAATATCCTCCAGCACCAGCATTAATGTGTGGAGAGTATGGGTATTTTGGCGATAATGCCCATGTTGCATTAGATTCAGATTGTTTTTCAAATGTAACAGTTAAGACTGTATCAAAGCTTCCAGAACAAACATGTGATGCTGCTATAACAGCAGTACTACCACCAACACTACCAGCAGTATGCACTCTCATAACAGGCTTTCCTACACCCCCAATTGCATCAACTAAAGACAACTCAGGCATTACTAACCCCTCAAACATATCTGGAGCTTTTCCCAATATAACTGCATCGATTGCATCCCAATCAACATCTGCATCCTTCATAGCATTATTGATAGCTTCTCTCACTAAACCACCGATAGAAACATCTCTCCTTTTAGAATCATATTTTGTTTGGCCTACACCAATGACTGCAGCACGTTTCATTGCTTTCTCTCTAAATGCACTAGCATATTTTGTTGCAAACATGGACCAGAGGTAGCATGTGCAAGAGCATTACTATAGTTATTATTTAATAATGACTCATAAGACTTACCAATCGCATCTAAACCAGCAGCCATAACAACATTGCCTGATAATGGGCCACCAGATAAATTAACAGGAATATCTTGTAAACCAATTAAATTGCTAATAAATGGTGCTTCAAAACTAAACTGAGTATGTAATTCAGCAAAATCTAATTTTATTTGATCAAGCTGTATTAATTTAGCAAGACTAGTTATGCTTTTAGAGGTTGTCAGATCTCTAGCACCTAAATTAGAAGTTTCAATATTGTGATGAATTGAATTAATACATACAAACTTGCGATTGATATTTTCAGCAAACTCTTTAGTGCCTATGATCATAGCTGAGGCACCATCTGATATAGGTGAACAATCAAATTTATTTAAGGGTGACGAAATAAATTCTGAGTCTAAATATTGATCTAATGATGGTGATGATTGTACGAGAGAATTTTGATTATTTTGTGCATTTGTCATTGCCTGTTGAATTGCATCAAACATTGAATCTTTTGTGATGATAGATCTATCTAATAAAACTCTAGCTTGGAGAGCAGCTAAAGATACTCTATCAGCCCACAAAGGGGCTAAATAATATGGGTCAGTTTGTAAGGATACAATTGAATCTAGATTACCAGGTGAGGATTTACCAAAACCGTAAATTAATGCGCTCTCTGCATCACCCATTTGAATTTTTAAAATTGATTCAAACAATGCCCATGCCGCATCCATCTCTACATGAGATTCTTTAATTGGCGGATTTGTTTGAATTGCTGACAAGCCTTCTACAAAAGCAAATGCTGCGCCCTGTAAATAATCACAACTACCCGAACACGTAAAATCAATGTTGTCTTGATTTAATCCAGTTTGTTTAAAAACTTCATGGACGACAGGCATAATAAGCTCAACCTCATTAGCAGCGCCTGCATCAGACAAGATTTGGTTTTGAGCGTAACCTAGTATGTAAATATCCTTCATTTTGTTTTAAAAATATAGCTATCAGGGTCCATATCAGGCTCACCTGTTGGTTGAAACCATTTAATATTTTCTAATGTTGTATCCCATTCTGATTTATCTTTCCAAACAGCTTTCACTCGCATTCCAATTCTGATTTCTGCTAAATCAATATCTTGGATCAGATGAAGGAATGAGATGTCTGCACCATCAAGCCTTATCATTGCACAAACATATGGTGGGACAATTGGGTTGCCTGGTATTGGAATATGAACAATGGTAAATGATTCTACTGATCCAGTATCAGGTAATTCAACTTCCTCATTGGTTGGGATCCCATCTCTTGGACAACTTCCTCTTGGAGGAACATATACAGCTTTACATTTAGGGCATTTTTGACCAACTAATTTACCTAATGCAACTTTTTTTAAAAATCTTGTTGTAGCAAATCCAGCTGTATAGTTATAATTTAATGATATTGGTGATTCAAAATAATCTTTGTTTTCTTCAGTCATTTTTGAGCTCAAAATATTTAATATCTAAAATGGTTTTAGTTTTTTTAGAGTTCCAAACAACGGTAACTTTCTGACCCATATAAAGATCTTCTTCTTGACAATTTGTTACCATATGAAGCATGCAAGAGGATGTACCATCAAGATTAATTAGAGCAAAAGCAAATGGTTTATTGAGTAGATGATGATCCCTAGGCTTATTGATCCAAGTAAAGGATTTAATTGTTCCTGTAGATGAAACCTCAACAAAATCCTTTAATTCTTCACATGTAACTGGATCAAATTCTGCTGCTGGAACAAGTATATCCCCATTAGAGTTTTTTGTTCCTAATATTTTATTTTTAGATAACGCATCAAAAAATTTACCAATGATGGGTCCTGTAGATCGTTTATATGTATATTCTAATTTAAAGGGAGCTCGTAACATTTTATCCTTATTCATCTTCGTTGATCATATTATTACTTTTAGAGTTAATTAAAACATGTTTCATCACTTTACCAGAAGCATTTCTTGGTAGTGACTCTTGCACTATTTCCCAAAGAGTTGGTATTTTAAAATATGCGAGATGCTCTTTTAAGTAATTTTCTAGATCTTTAAGATTAACATCTAGATCTTTCATCACTACATAAGCCTTTACTTCTTGTCCCAGATCTTTGTTTGGCACTCCAACTACAGCTGACTCTGTTACTTTATCATGAACATCTAACAGTAATTCTATCTCTTGCGGGTAAACATTTTCTCCTCCCCTCAATATTAAATCGGTTCTTCTAGAAGATATATAAAATAAACCATTGGATATGTAACCAAAATCACCGGTCTTCAAAAATCTGTTTGTAGATAGGACTTTTTTTGTTTCTGAAGGCTTATTATAGTAACCAAGCATCACTGATGGGCTTCTAACAAATATTTCACCCTCTACATTGTCTGATGTAATTACATCTCCATCATTATCTCTTAATTCTATTTCTATAGTTGGCATAGGCTGACCAGGGGATGTGGGATGCTTGTCCATTGGATCTCCCCAATTTATTATTGTAATAGCGCCAGATTCAGTTAAGCCATAACCATAACCAAAATTATGCTTCACATTAGGAAAAACTAATTTTGTTTTTTTAATAAGCTTCTCAGGAATTGGAGCTCCGCCACCCCCAATTACCAACATGCTTGTCAAATCATATGCTTTATTTTGAGCAAAATTAACCACTCTTCTTAAAGCAGTAGGAACAGCTCCGCCCCACGAAGTGATTTTAAATTTTTCAATAATACCTATTATTGCTTTAGCGGAAAATTTACCTTCATATAAAAATGTAGATGTTCCCGCAAATAATGATGTAACTGCTCCTGCGGATAATCCAGAAACATGAAACAAGGGAGAGGTCAGTAAAGTTTTAGGTGCATTCTTGGTCCAATCAACACCCAGCTTAGAACTTCTCATAGATACAGATGCACCTTGAAGTAATTGAAGCATAGTATTAGATATCATTGATCGATGGGAAGTCATAACACCTTTTGGCGAACCTGTAGTTCCACTTGTATATAACAAACATGCGCATTCATCTTCATCAGCATCATAAAAATTATTATCAGAGTCTACTAATTGAGTAAAAGAAAAATGATCAGTAATCAATTTATCAGAATTTTTATATGAGTTTAATCTGTCAAATCTTTTTTGATCTGCAATTAATAGTTTAGGCTGTGCATCATTTAAAGCTTTTATTGCTTCTTTACCATTCCACCAACCATTTAATGCGCAAGCTATAGCGCCAATTGATACTGATGCCCAAAAGAAAATAATCCATTCAAAAGAATTTGCACCATATATTGCAATCCTATCTCCTGGTTGAATTTTATATTTTGATCTTAGTAAATGTATAGCTTTAGTAACTAATTCATAATGTTCAATAAAAGATATTTCTTTATTTTGATTTAATAAATACAATTTATTTTCATGATTTAATGAAGACGTTAATAGTTTTGCTAGATTTTTTGGCCGGTTTTTAAAAACTGATAATTTTTTACCTAATACCACCTCTTCAGTTAATTCAAAAAATGCGTTTTCCTTTAAAAGGGAATTTAAGTCTTGATCAGTATGCATATTAAAAATGTTATTATAGAGAATGAAATAAGTTATTTATCATGGACACAAAAAAAATTGCATTAATAACTGGCGGTGCTTCAGGGATAGGATTGGCAACCGTGAATAGATTTACAGCTGAAGGCATTAAAACTATAGTTTTTGATTCGGATATTAATAATAAAAATAACGCTAAATCAGATACTAATGATTACATCTCTTATCAAGTGGATGTCTCTAATCATGATTCTATTAAAGAAGCATTTGCTCAACTTAGTGAATCATCGCATATACCCACTATTTTAGTAAATTGTGCTGGAATAAGCCCTCCTCTGAATCCGTTACATAAATATACTCTGAAAGATTGGCAAAACTGTCTTGATATAAATCTAACAGGTACATTCCTAATGTGTAAAGAATTCATGAATTGTTTTATTCAGAATAAATTAGAAGCTGGTGCTATTGTAAATATATCATCAATAATGGGTTCTCGGGCAAGTGCTGCTCAAGCTGTATATAGTGCTAGTAAACATGGTGTTGTTGGTATAACAAAATCTATAGCTCAAGATTATGCAGGTTTAAATATAAGAGCTAATGCTGTAGGTCCTGGAGCAGTTAAAACTCCAATGACAGATAGTATTGTTAAAGATGATCCTAATGTTATGGAATTAATGAATACTAGGATACCTATGAAGAGATTTGCAAAACCTGAAGAGATTTCAAACCTAATATATTTTTTAGCTAGTGATGAATCTTCTTACATTACTGGTTCTTATATACCAATTGATGGCGGGTATCTTGCAACCTAAGAGTCCTATTTCATTGATAACAGGAGCAGCAAGTGGAATAGGTCAAGCTATTGCAATTCATGCATCAAATTTAAATCATAAACTAGTGCTTATTGATATTGATGAAAGTAGTCTAAAAAAAACTGCTAGCCTACTTAAGCATAATGATGCCTTGATCTATTCAATAGATGTATCTGATATAAATCAAATAAAAACTATATATAAAGAAATTAAATCTAAATTTGGTGGAATTAATTATATGTTTAACAATGCAGGAATATTTATTGAAGGCAGATCCTGGAAAGTAAAACCAAAATTATGGTCAAGAATTTTTGATGTTAATGTTTTATCAATAGTTAATATGTTAAATGTGTTTTTAGACGATATGATTTATTGTGATGAGGATTGTCATGTCATCAACACCTCATCGATGGCAGGCTTAATTGTTGGAGGTTATCTATCACCTTATACAACATCAAAGCATGCTGTAATAGGTTTATCAAGGAGCCTTTATGAAGAAATGAATTCATCAAATCATAGCGTTGGGGTTTCGGTTCTATGCCCAGGTGAAGTGAAAACAGAGATTATTAATAATGAAAGAAATATTCTTGGCTTAAAAGATGATTTATTAGATCGAGATAAAAATACCTTAGAATATAAAGAATTTTTAGCTAATGGCGTAAAAGAAGGCATGGAACCAATAGAAGTAGCTAAAATTGTATTTGAAGCAATCGCACATAAAAAGTTTTGGATCTTTACTCACTCTGATTTTAAAGAAACTTATGAGGGCTATGCTAACGAAATCATTGAAGGGATGAAGATCTAGTCTTTATCCAAATTCTCTAAAATTTTATCAAACGAGACTATTTTAAAATTCTGGTTATATAAAATTCCATTTGAATCTGTATTGAAACCATCCTGTATCACCATCATCCCTTTTGGAAAAATTTTAAAATTGCCATTATTGATAGCTATACCATCAGTATCTTGAACTCCATCTATGTTTGAAGCACCCACTACAATAAAGCTACCAACAAATTGATTAGGATATTTTCTTCTATAAATATTGAAACTTGAATTGCCTTGGGAAGATAAAATAATATACCCATCATCTTCTGATGTTCTGTATATTGCCACACCTTCTGGATCACCCACAATATTATGATCTCTAGAATCTATCACATGAATCAAATCTAAAGATGATGAGTCATACATTTTTAGGTATCCTTTATTGCCTTCTCTAGAAATCAAAATAAATTGATTTTCATCATCAAAAACACATCCCTCAGCTTCATTACCAAAAGGAGATGTATTCTTCTCATCTTCAATAAGGTTAATAGTTTTTTCTAATGTTCTGTTGTTTAAGTTCCAATATTGAATATTTTGGCCCTCTTCTTCTGTTAGGATCGCATATAGATTGTTACCAACAAAGCCAATACAAACTCCATATATATCCATCTTGGCTTGTAGATGAGCATGCTCAATATCCTCTGAAAATGCGTTATTTGGATTGAGTTTAAAATATTTAAAAAGATTATCAGTTGGAAGTATCCAATAATCTAATGTGCTTGCAGATCTATTCGATGACACTACATGAAGTTTATTATCGCTGGCCCTTAGATCAATATTATTGATCTTTCCTAATTTAGTGTAGCTAATCTGGTTACCAAAAATATCATAAACATAAATACCAGATTTCTTATCGGTACCAAAAATTAATGACTCTTGCGGATTGTTAGGATTGAACCATATCGCTGGATCATCAGCTGCATCATTTATAGATATAACTGGCTCAGTTTCATAATCAGGAGTAACTATAAATGGAACGTCTGCAAAAATATGTAAGCATAAAAAAAAGGCTAGGATTAGGTTGACCTTCCCTATAATCTTAAATCTAGTTGTTGTAGGTAAATCCGATAGCATAAGAGGTTCCATACTCATCATATTGAGAAAGTCTGTCATTATATCCCCAATAATAAAATTCTGGTCTATCTTCTATATTAGTAATTTCAAATTTAAGTTTTAGATTATCATTAACCCTATAACTAGCTTTTAAATCCCATTGTTTATGAGCAGCAACAAATCTTGAATTTTCTAACGATACTTTGTCAATATCATCTTCCTCGTCTGCTAACCAATCTAAGTAATCCCCTCTCGAGTTCATCGCTAAACGGATATCAAAAGATCCTTGATCATATCCTATAGAAAAGTTTTCTTGCTTATCAGATAGCTTTCTAAAAGGAGAAGTAAATGTCTTATTGTCTTCAAATTTAAACGTGCTATCCCCATCTGTCCAAGTAACATTTATAGCCACAAATAAGCCATTGAATGGTTCAGGAAGAAATTCAAAATCTTGAGAAAAATTAAATTCAAAGCCGGTAATATCAGACTCATCTGCATTTATCCATGTATTGACACCATCATTAAATGTAATGCCATTAACAGTGGCTGTTTTTTGTACAGTTTTATAAATTGCATTATCTATTTGTTTCAGGAATGCGCCTACGCTAATAAAAGAAAGGTTATCACCATAATATTCCAACGAAATATCAAAGTTGTTTGATTCATAAGGTTCTAAATTGGGGTTTCCATAACTGCCTTTGATATCATCACCTTGTATTTCTAATTCAAGACTCGGAGCAGTGGCTTTAAATGAAGGTCTGGATAGAGATCTAGAAATGGCTGTTCTTAGTAAGGTATTATCATTTATAAAGTATTTATGATTTAAACTCGGTGCAATAAATGTATGGTCTTTGCTTCCTTTTGTGATTTGTCCATTTTGATCAAAAGCAGTTGTATCCATCTGCATGTGCTCAACTCTGACACCATAAGTAAGAAGTGAGTTTTCGTATTCAGAACTAACCATTACATAAACTGCAAAAATATCCTCTTTGGTAGAGAAATCTTCTTGATAAGTTTCGGCTTCATCTAATTCTAGAGAAGAAGTTTGATTTTGAAGTGCATATATTAATGTTGGGCTAGCTTGTGGGCTAAATGTTTGTCCAACAAAAGGCCAATTAAGATTCTGGGGATTAAAGTCTGCAACAGTTCTCTTATTTGGATCTTTATAAAAGTCTTTGTTTTTATCTACTTCAACTTCACGCTGTCTATATTTAAGACCAAATTTAATTATTGATGAATCAGCACTTCCAAAGTTGAGATCCTTAGAAAAATCTAATTTAAAAGAAGTTTCTGTGTCTTCTATGACAGAATTTTCAATCTCTAACTCTTTCCACTTCAAATTACTTGGATTATATGCTTGAAGATAATAATGATTAAGAACTGGCTTTCGAGGATTAGTGAATAAAATCTGGCCAACAGGTCCAGAAGTATTACTTAAATCCACGCACTCATCTTCACCTATTTCTATATCACATCTGAATGTCAGGTCAACATTATCAGTATCATCTTCTTCAGCAAACGAATGGCTTAATTGGAATTCTGTATTCCAATCATTGATTATAGTTTCTCCACCAAAATTAAGAGCGGATATTGTTCTTATCTCTTCTCTGACCTTAGTCTCGGCATCATGCCTAATTCTATCAGTAAACATTGAGTCAGAAGTTGTGATTCCTGTTGCTCCTATTTTCCCATATTCATCCTTCCATCTTAATTCATCATCAATATATTCGTTATAAAATGCATTTAAAAAAATTGAAGTGTCATTTCCGACTAAGAAATTAATATCATAAGTAAATCCTATTCTTTTTCTAGTTAAGTCATAAAATCTCATCTCCCAATCATCATTCATTTCCTTTAAACCACTTGAATTAGTTTCCCAACCAAATCCAATTTCATTGTTATACGTGACAATTTGTTTACTTGAATAAGTAAACCCTAAAACATGAGCAGCTAAATCAGATATTTTATTCCCATATGTCATTGCCAGTCTAGGATTGTCACTTGATGTAGCATTCTCATTATATTGAGTATCCAACTTAATCTTTATCAGTTCACCATCTAAGTCAGTAGGTCTTTTTGTTTTAAAATCAATTCTTCCGCCAATAGAATCAGCGTCTTGATCGGGAGTTAAACTTTTAGATACTTCTATAGAATCTAATAGCTCAGTTGGTAGTCCATCTAACATAACACTTCTATCACCTTCTGGTGCAGGCATTAATGCTCCATTTATAGAAACTGAATTAAGATCTGAGCTTAATCCCCTGATAGAAACGTATCTACCCTCACCTTGGTCATTCTCAATGGAAATACCTGATAATCTTCTAATAGCTTCGGCTGCAGTAGTATCAGGAAATTCACCAAGAGCATCTGAATCAACTACAGAAATAATCTTATTACTTTCTCTTTGTTTATCAATTGCAGATATTAAGCTCGCCTTTGAACCAACAACAATAACTTCTTCAACTACATCGATAGTATTTGTATTTTGTGAGTGAATTATTAATGGGATAAGTGTAATAAATAGAATTTTTTTCATAATTCTTTTATTTGTTGCATAAGATTATAGAAATCATATGTGTCATCTTTGTGAAGATATAAAAATCATTTAGCCACATTATTGGAACATTTTGTTTCTTAATTTTTTATCAATATTGTAATTAATTAAACATTTGTCGATAATAAATCTATGGAAGGATTAGCAAAACAAGCCAGAAGCCTTAAAAGGATTAATAAGCTCTTGGATACTGCTCATGAACTTCTAGAAACAGATTCAATTGATAAAATAACGATTGCAAACCTCGCTAAACTATCAGAATTAAAACGTACATCTACATATAAATTTTTTCCTGACCCTGATCATATAAAAATAGCTTTAATCAAAAGGTACATAAATGAATTAAATGAATCTATAAATGCAATGATGACTAATGATAGTCATTTTGATCATCAGCTATGTATGACTGATATGGTTAAAGTCATATTTGATTATTTTCAGAATAACATTCCAGCACAAAAGATGATCTTACAAAATACTGTATCGCCTCCAGTCAATAGTCAACTTCTACATAAATTAGCTAAATCTTTATTAAAAAAAATAGAAAATAAAAAATCATTACCTAATATGTTTAATAAAGAAGGAGTTTTTTTGGTGATTACTCAAATCATTATTTCAATATTTTCTTTGAGTGCAAAAGAAAATGAACGATTAGATGAAGTTGGTTTCAATGAAGCCAATCGTTCTTCATATGCTTATTTCCTAAGCTGTACTACAAAATAAAATATTAAATTAATTAAGCTGAGCCCGCAAAAATTACTTTAAGCATATCATCTTCTATTTTGCTTTGAAGTGTTGAGGTAGCCGTAAAAGTTGTCTTGCAGATAAGCCAAGAGTCATTTATTTTAATATATTCATCATCATATTTACCATTCAAGGTTGTAAGGAACTGATCATCAGTATTAATTAAGCTATATGTTAATTTCCAAATACCTTTAGCATTGTTCGGATCAATAATATTAATGATGGGGTTGTGAGCATGGTGAGCCTCAACCATATAAGAATGGCAAGCTACATTAGTGAAAACATCACCTAAATCTTCTCTGTTATCAAAGACGCCAACTGCGCCATAATCTATTTCACACTGGCCTTTAACAAATGTAGATAACATAGATTGGACATCCTTTTCATCACAAGCATTTAAATAAGTATGTTTTAGATTTTTTATTTCTTGAATATCTTCTAGGATTCTTAGTCTTTCTTCTATATCAGACATTTTCTACACCAAAAGTAATTAACAATGCTCTTATAAGACTATAAAACATTATTGTAAATGCTGCACCAACAGGAATGGTAATAATCCAAGACATAAAAATATTAAGAATAACTTTTAAGTTTAATTTCTTTGCATTATGCGCTAGTCCAACGCCAATAACACCACCAATTAGAGTATGGGTTGTTGAGATGGGTAACCCTAAATATGATGCAAATACAACAGTGGATGCCGTAGCTAAATTTGCACTAAAACCAAAAGATGGAGTCAATTTAGTAATTTTTTTACCTACAGTCTTTATAACCTTATGGCCATAAGTAGCTAGGCCAAAAACTATTCCAATTCCACCTAATAACAAAATCCAAATATTTAACTTAGACTCTGCTCCTAAACCACCATCACCTACAGCAGATACTATTGCTGCTAGTGGCCCTATAGCATTAGCTACATCATTAGACCCATGAGCAAATGCCATTGCACATGCAGCAACAACCATTAATAAGGAAAAAGCAACCTCTATACCACCTCTGCTATTAATAATTTCTTGTTTAATTCGTAAATAAAAAAATGAGATTATTCCTAAGAAAATGCTACCAAAAACACTTATATATAATGACTGTACATCCGTAAGATCGACCTCCACATACTTTAATCCTTTCTGAAAAGTGACTTGTAGAATTACAAACAACAAGATTGTTACATAGACAGGTATCAATCTAATAGCCATGGTTGATCGTTTGTCGCTATCAAAAATTAATTTTTTAATGGAAAAAAAGATTAGAAATGCAATTACTCCAGATAATATAGGTGAAGTTATCCAACTAGACCCTATTTCTGTAACCTTATCCCAACTTATTGCATCTCCACCCTTAGTGACCCAAACAAAACCAATAATTGCGCCGACAATAGAGTGGGTCGTAGAAACTGGCCATCCTTTTCTACTCGCTATATATAACCACGACCCTGCTGCAAGCAAAGTAGACATCATTCCAATAATAAAGATATTAACATTGTCTTGATAAATATTTGGGTCAACAATTTCTTTTCTGATAGTATCAGTCACTCCTCCGCCTGCAAGAAAAGCTCCAAGAAATTCAAATATTGCAGCAATGATAACTGCTTGTTTCAATGTAAGCGCCTTACTACCAACAGAAGTACCCATTGCATTAGCAACATCATTGGCACCAATACCCCATGCAGTAAAAAAACCTAAGATGCAAGCAATTGCAATAATAACTGTGGGTTCAAAAAAAAGTTCCATATATAATTCTTTTATCTTTAGCCTAAACTAAAAATGTGTCAAATTAGTGAAAAGATTGTACTTTATTATGAATAGAACAAATATCCTTTAAGATATAAAAATGATTATCTCATTTGACCAAAGAGAATATAAAAAATTAAATGATAAAGCATATACTCTTGAGAAAAGAAGGCTCCAAATTGAGCTATTAAAACTTCAAGAAGACGTAATTAAAAATAAAAGAAGAATATGTCTAGTTTTTGAAGGAAGAGATACGGCTGGTAAAAGTTCAACTATTAAATTCTTTTCACAACACCTAATACCTAAAAATTTTAATTACGTTCAACTAGGTATTCCAAATAAATGGGAATCTACTCATTGGTTCAAAAGATGGGAAAAAGCTCTCCCTAAGAAGGGTCAAATAAATTTCTTAGATAGAAGTTGGTACACGAGAGCTCTAACAGAACCCGTTATGGGTTATTGTTCTGAAACTCAATACAGAGAATTTATGAAAAGAGTTATTCCATGGGAACAAAGGTTATTAGAAAAAGGTTATGAAATAATTAAATTCTATTTTTCTCTTACTAAAGATCAACAAAAAAGAAGAATGAAAGCTAGAAAGGAATCTAGACTCAAGTACTGGAAATTATCACCCAATGATGAAGGAATAGTAACTAAATGGGATGCTTTTAGTCTTTATAAAGACCAGATGTTTGAAAAAACTGCTCTAGAGAAACTTCCTTGGGTAGTTATTAATGCGAATAATAAAATGATAGCTAGATTAACAGCATTAAGATTTTTACTTAACCAAATTGGATATGAAAATAAAAAATTACTTAAGCCTTTAGCATGGTCAAAAAAAATAAATAATTATAAGGTTTCTTTAGAAGGTGTTGAGTTTGATAATCTTAATTATGATCAATTTATGATTCTAACAAAGTACAGTGATGATATTTGAAACATGAAAATTGCATCTATAGATATTGGAACAAATGCTGTTAAAGCTAAAATTTTTATGACTTCACCGACTCTAATTGAATTTTGTGAAGGTATGAGATCGCCGATGAGGCTTGGGACTGATGTATTTATTGATGGCATGCTATCTAATAAGAGTATTAATAAGTTAATAAAAGTTTTAAAAGAATATATTGATCATTTTAAAATCAATAGCATTGACCACTTTGAAATAGTTGCTACATCAGCTTTTAGAGATACACAAAACTCTGAAGAAGCCAGAAGAATTGTAGAAAATAAAATAGAGCATCCTATTCGAATTATTTCTGGATTAGAAGAAGCAAAATTAATTGGGCTGCACCCGAAGGTAGAAAATAAGAAAGATAGTGTTTTTGTTGATTTAGGTGGAGGAAGTACTGAATTTTTTTATATTCATAAAAATAAACGAGTTATTAAATCTTTCCAGCTTGGAGCAGTTAGAAATATGTTAAGAAAAGACTCTCCTTCTGAATGGAATAAATTATCTAGATGGCTCAAAATCATACCAAATAAGAAAAAGCTCATTGGAATTGGAGGAAACATAAGATCTTTTCTGCAAATTAATGAATCTAATAGGATTAGTCAGAAAGCTTTTATCAATGCAAAAGATAGTTTAAACAAGCTAACATTCCAGGAGAAAATTCATAAGTATAATTTTTCTCAAGACAGAGCTGATGTTATTGATTACGCTATGAGTGTGTATGAATTTATTCTTAATAGAACAAACATTACATCCATTCAATCAACAAAATGGGGTGTATCTGATTCAATTGCTGTAAAGTTATATCATGAGCTTTACTCAGGAGAACTTACAATCAATAATTAAAATAACCAACAGAACTTTTTAATCAACTGATTTTAGAGTGAACCAAAATCTTGATCCACCTTTTTTTCTTGGCATCACACCAACATCACCACCCAATTGATCTACTAAATGTTTAACTATAGCTAATCCAAGCCCGCTGCCTCTATCTGATTCAGCTCTTGCTTTAGCAGTCCTATAAAATCTATTAAAAATAAGCTTTCTTTCTGGCTCTTCTACTCCAACTCCATCGTCTAAAATAGATACTTTAGTATGGTCTTTTGTTTTTCTTAGCTTGATTTCTATTTTTTTATCTGGATTACTGTATTTAATAGAGTTTTCAATTAAGTTGTTTAGAATTTGCTCTATAGCTTCTTTATCAGCATAAACAAAAACATCTCCGCTATAATCAAAAATAAACTCTATATTCTTTTTTTTTGCTAGATTCTTTAATCCATCTAGCACATGATTAATCTCATGTTTTAAATCAATTTTTTCAATATTAAAATGCTGGTCACCATATTCAATTCTCGATAAATCAATAAGTCTAGAAATCATTTCTGACAACCTAACTGAGTTATGTAAAATTGCTTTAGTAAATCGATTAGCTGTTCTCTTGTCATCTAAAGCACCGTCTAATAGGGTCTCCGAGTTTGCCCTAATAACACTTACAGGTGTATTTAATTCGTGTGATAAATTTGCAATAAAATCCCTTCTCATAGAATCCATTTGCCTAAGTTGTGTTTCATCATGTAAAACGAGTATTAATTCCTTTGTAGCTTTTGCCTTATTAATTTGAGCTAAAATCCATTTAACATCGTTATCTTTAATTGCATGTTCAAATTCCAAAGCATATTTACCTTTTTTAGAAGCCTGACTAAATAATTGTTGTATTGGTTTAATTTGAATATCATCAACATGCACATCATCAATATCATCGATTTGAAGAATGTTTAATGCTTCATCATTACTAAAAGTAACTATTCCATCTTCACTAAAAACAATAATGCCTTGACCTAAGTCATCTAAAACTCTTCCAAATTGATCTCGTTGTTTGGCTATTAAACCTATCTGATTTTTTAAATCGATTGATATAGAAGAGATGCTTCTTGCTACAGAACCAATTTCATCAGGTCTTTTTGTAGGTAGGGATTTAATGGTTTTCTTTTTTAAATTACCTCTGACTAATAAATTAGCAGCTTTTTCTAAGTCAAAAAGGTTATCTCGAGCATAATTACCTGCGATTATGCTTGCTAATATGGCTACGATGAAAGCGACAGCAAGAATTAAGTTAATTGAGGTATTTAAAGAATTAAAAGCTTCATCAAAATATATATTAGGCACAGCTATTCTAATAATGTTTGGAGATTTGGTTGACTGGTCTAAAATAGCAAAATAAAGCATTTCTTTTTTTACGGTATCGCTATATCTTCTACTCCAACCCATACCATCTTTAAATGCATCAATAACCTCGGGTCTAGATCCGTGGTTATCTATTCCATCAAGATCATTAACCGCAATATCCGAATCGCCTAATACTTTACCGTCATGAGAAATTAAAGTAATTCTAGAGTCTGCAGCTTGAGAGTATTTATCTATCTGATCTTTTAAAGAATTCCGATCTTCATATTCGGAGATATTTCCTAAATTCTCTTTAAGAATTTGTCCTTGTTTTTGGAGTTCAGTTTCTATTTGTGTTTGAAGTTTAGTGCCTAAATCTCTTTCAGCTACTATAAAAGCTATGATTAAGCCTATCGACAAACATGATAGTACAATAAAAAATATTCGAGTTCTGATTCCCATTAATAGCTAATCCGGGTTTCTTGAGAATCTATAACCTACGCCCCTAATTGTTTGGATATATGATCCAATTTCACCTAATTTTTCTCTTAATCTCTTGATATGAGTATCTACCGTTCTGGTAGTAACTTCAGCACTATACCCCCATACTTCACTTAAGAGTTGATCTCTTGTCTGTACCCTGCCCCTTCTATCTATTAAATGTTTTAAAAGTCGAAATTCGAGAGCAGTCAATATAACCTCATCGTTATTAATAAAAACTTGATGTGCATCAAAGTTTAATTCTAAATCACCAAATTTATAAGGTGCCGGTGTGGGTGAGTTAGCGTTCTGATCACCTCTTTTTAAAATGGCTTTTATTCTTAAAACTAACTCTCTTACACTAAAAGGTTTTGTTACGTAGTCATCTGCGCCTAACTCAAAACCAACAACTCTATCAACTTCATCTGCCTTGGCAGTTAATATAATGACAGGTATAGATTTGGTTGTATCCAATGATTTTATTTCTCGGCAGAAATCTAATCCTGATCCATCTGGAAGCATTAAATCAAGCACTACTAAGTCAATTGCTTTTGTTGTAAATAATGTATTGGCTTCTGAGATTGATGGTGCAGTAACAACATCGTAAGATTCTTTGGTTAGATTATAGTGAAGAGTCTTTCGAATATCTGGTTCGTCTTCTACTACTAATATTCTTGTTGACATTTTTCTATATTTTTTCTCCCTCCTTTATAACCGATTTATAGCTAAATTGTAAAAAATTTACTTAATTTTTTAAATTATTCACAAACTGGTCACGAAGAAAGGGTTTAGAAAATTTTCCTGAGGCTATTCTTGGTAATGGTTCAAATTGTATTGCTACATTTTCAGGTATCTGAAATTTTGCTAATTTATCTTTTAAGAATTCTTGAATTTCGTCACTACTTAGCTTAGCTGAGTCATGAGCGTAAATTGCTGCGCATAATATTTCACCCAATCTTTCATCTGGAATTCCAAAAACTGCAACCTCCCTTACTAATTTGTGCTCAGCAATTGCTGATTCAACTTCGATACAAGAAATATTTTCTCCACCTCTTATTACCAAATCTTTAACCCTATCAACAATAAATAAGAATCCGTCTTGTATATATCCTAGGTCTCCAGATCTAAACCAACCATCACTGTTAAATACCTCTTTTGTTGCTTTATCGTTATTCCAATAGCCAATCATGTTTGCTGGAGATTTTATTAGCACCTCACCTACGTTTCCATCAGGTAAAAAATTCCAATCTTGATCAGAAATAGCTAGCTCGGTGATAGGAGGAACTGCTCTACCACAGCTGGATGGATGTTCTAAATAATCATCATCTGCATTTAATGTTCCAAGGGCATTTGTTTCAGTTAAACCGTAACCAATAGATGGAGTACCTGCCATCTCATCATTCAAGCGCTTTACATGCTCTGGAGGTCTAGGGGCACCTCCCCCGCTTAAATCTTTCAATGAAGATAAATCATATTTATCTCTATCAGGATGATTTAAAATATCCCATGTTTGTGTAGGAACCCCTGTGATTGATGTAATTTTTTCTTTTGCAATTAATTTCATAGCTTCTAAAACATCCCATTTTGGAATTAGAATCATTTTTCTTCCTGAGATCACAGACATCAAGAACCCTGCATGTGATCCAGTTACATGGAATAATGGAACGCAATGAAGTATTGATTGGGGATGATCAGTTGCTGTTTGATCCGAATCAGAATCAACTTCTCTCGCTACTCGAATTGAAAAAAATAATGCCCAACTAAACAAAGTAGCAAGGACGTTTCTGTGAGATGATAAGACTCCTTTAGGGTTTCCTGTAGAACCAGAAGTATAAAAAATTGTTGCATGATCGTCAGGGTCTATTGTGACTTCAGGCCAAGTATCTGGTTGATTATTGATAAAATTATTGAAACTTGGTTGATTTTTATTAGATCTGACGAAAATCTTTTTTAGATCTTTTATTTCGTCCAACCCCTCTAATCTTTTTTCATCTCCAATAATAATTTTTGATGAAGAATCTTTTAATGCATAAATTATCTCAACTGGGACCCACCAAGAATTTAATGGGACAAGTACTGCTCCCATTGATACGACTGCAATGTAAATAATAATATATTCAGGATTATTTGGCATACATACTGATACACGATCACCTTTCTGAACACCAGCTGATTTTAAGGCATGTGCTGTTTGTGCAGCTTTGCTGTAGATATCCTTAAAGGTATATCTTTCTTCCTGATAAACAAGCCAATCTTGATCTGGAAATAACAAACCAAATTCAAAATAATCTTTTAATGTCTTAGGTGCAGACTTAAATTCTTTATAAGTTATCCCTGACTTGTGCTTAATCTCTTCATACTCGAACAGTTGTCCTGGAGCAGTTAGCTCATCAACATATTCAAAAAAATCTTTCTTCATACTTTTCCAGAATCACTAGGAGTAGTATCCTAAACGATTATTATGATAAATAGAATTCATTTATACATAGTTTTTATAATATTAGCTGGTTGTGGTGGTGGTGGTGGAGGTGGTTCTTCTGGACCTCCGGCCTTATACACTGAACAAGATACTCCTACTACTACTCCACCGAATAACCCAGTTACTCCTACCCTCTCATATGATGAGCTAAAAGAAAAATATGAAAACAATTATGAATATATAAGCCAATGGGGTCTTAAATCAGTGAATGCTGCATCTGCTTATGCAAGAGGAGCAACAGGGTCTAATATAATTATAGGTGTCACTGACTCAGGATTAGATACCTCTCATGAAGAAATCTCTTATATGCGTATAGATTCTAGAAGTGATTTAAGCTATTCGAATTATGTCCCTAATACTCGTCAAAAAAGACATGGCACTATGGTCTCATCTGTTGCTGCAGGAATTCTAAGTGAAAACGATGACTCACCCATGCATGGAGTAGCATTTGACGCAGACATTTTTTTTATTGCTATTCAATTAGCTGAGCCAGACGAAAATTATGATCCTATTGATCTAGGAGATAGTAGTGGAGACAACTCTCCTGACTACACTGGTGTAGATAACTTTTTTAGTCAATTATTTAATATATATAGTAGTTATGATGTAGATATTGTAAATAATAGTTATGGTTATGCTGGAAACATAACTGACTATACTGAAGCACAACTTAGATCTGCTTTTCCTAAAACAATTGAAGCAATGGCTCAATTAGATACAAATGATTCTGATAAAACTATATTTGTTTGGTCAGCAGGAAATGCTGGAAGCTATGCGGATCAAGGAGTTGATTTCTCAAGTCCAGAAGTCTTGCCAGGTATTGCTGCATATATTTCGGAAGTACAGGGCCACTCTATAGCGGTTGTATCAATAGATGAAAGTGGTGAGATTTCTGATTTTTCAAGTAGATGTGGAATTGCAGCAGAATATTGTATTGCTGCTCCAGGAGCTGAAATTACTGTTGCTTATCCAGTATCTCAATCCGATCAAGGTATATATGATGATGTTGATAGAGACTGTGAAACAAATAATAGTTGTTATGCAATAACTAATGGAACTTCATTTGCATCCCCTTTCGTCGCTGGTGGTCTAGCTGTTATTGCAGATCACTTTGAAGGTCAGTTAGGAAGTACTGAATTGGTTGAAAGACTCTTTGCTACTGCTAATAAAGAAGGTGTATATGCAAATTCAGAAATTTATGGACAAGGTTTAATGGATCTAGATGCTGCAACATCGCCTGTGGGTCAGTTAACCGCGACTTTAACTAGTTCTATTGATGGTATAAAAGTCCCGTTACATTCTACAATTATTGATGTATCCAGTATGGCTTTTGGTGATTCAATTATAAATAACCTATCAAACCAATCACTTATACTCTTTGATGAATTAAATGCGCCATTTAGATATTCATTAACAAACTTTATAACTGATATTGGTCAAGAAAGTTTGTTTAAACAAAAGATAAGTCCCCACATCAAGCATACAAATCAAAAGATAGTAACTCAGTTTGGCTCAATGGAATTAAGAAAAGCAGTTGATAGAAGTAATATATTCCAATCATTTAATACTCATATTAACGAAGCTTATATAGAAAATTCTTATGGTTTTTTAATATCAAATAATGAAGATAATTATTTCATCAGTTCTGGCTTTAATTTTGATTCCAGTCTGGGATTTTTTAATCATGCCTCAATTAATCAACACTCATATTTAAAAGAAGATATAGGTAATCCGTGGAGTAAATTTACAAAGAATGGAATTACTGTAGGAAAAGAATTCTTAATTAACGATTATAAAATTACATTTATTAATTCAATAGGAAGGCCTGAAACTACTAACCCATTTAAAGAAAAATCAACTAATAATTCTATTGTTTTCAATGTAAGTAATTATAGTGAATGGTTCTCAATGCAATTTGGTGCTTTAAGAGAAAAGAATTCCAGCGTTGGTTTAAATGGCTCAGGGGCATTTAGTAGCAATTCAAAGCCCATGACAAAATTTATAGGTATGAATCTTCTTTATGAATCTAATTGGGGATTATTCTTCTCAAATTTCTATCATGGAAATACCAATAACAATTCATCAAATATTGGCTTTATAAAGAATATACAAAACCTTCAATCAGAATCATTTAATCTTGGCTATAAACCCTTCCTGAAAAATAACAAACACCAATTAATCTTGTCAGTCAATCAACCGTTAAGATTAAAATCTGGAACTATGAATCTTAAGGTACCTGTATATAGGTCAAAAAATAAACAAATATTTTTTAATAATCTTAATATTGATTTACAACCATCAGGAAGAGAGATCAACTCTAAGATAGACTACAGTTTCTCAGAAAATTCATGGAGCATACAGTTTGGTATAGGTTATAAACAAGATGCTTATCACTCTAAATATAGTAAAGATTATTGGTTTGGTAATATCAGTTTCATGAAATATTTATATTAAAATTTTTGGAGAAAAGTTTGAATTTAAAAAACAAAATAGTTTATATAACTGGTGGTAGTGAAGGTATAGGATATGCCATTGCTAAGCAAGCAATGATCCATGGTGCTCAAACCATCATAACAGGTCGAGATAGTTCCAAGCTACTTAAGGCCAAAAAAAAACTTATAGACATTTCACCTGATATACATACACAATGTTTTGATATTTCAGATGAAGAAAAAGTTAAGGATGAGCTGACAAAAACCTATGATAAATATGGTGAAATTCATGGTCTAGTAAATAATGCCCCATCAGTACATGTTGGAATGATAGAAGACATGGATTATTCTGCTTGGAGAACTAACTTTAAAGCTAATTTAGATGGTGTATTTTTTACAACAAATTATGTTTTACCAAAGATGAAAAAAGCTAAGCAAGGGGCTATTGTGAATATAGCATCTGTTGCAGGTTTAAAAGGTACATCATTTCTTTCAGCTTACGGAGCAGCTAAAGCGGGTTTAATACATTTTTCTAAATCTTCAGCTATAGAAGGAGCTCCTTTTGTTAGAGTAAACTGTGTTATTCCTGGAGCAGTATTAACACCATCATTACGAAATGCTATGCCAACTGATAATATGATGAATGAAACCAGTAAATCCATACCTTTAAAACGCATAGGAAAACCTGATGAAATTGCATCAGCAGTTTTATTTCTATTAAGTGATGATGCATCATATATTACTGGTGCTGATCTAATAATAGATGGTGGAAAAACAGCAGATTTAAATGCAGGAAATTAATATAAAACCTAAAGACCCAAACTGGTTTTCATCAGTAGAGTCTCCTCAAAAAGTGTCAGACCCATTAATGGTTAATTGGGATGACACAGCTGATCTTATTGTGGTTGGTTTAGGTGGGGCTGGTATAGCTGCAGCTAACGAGGCTTTAGATAAGAGTTGCACTGTAATAGGAATTGATAAAACTACTGGTGGAGGAGCTACAGCTAGGAGTGGCGGTATATTTTATGCTGGTGGAGGTACATCCTTCCAAAAAGATGCAGGAGTTAAAGATACCCCAAATAATATGTTTAATTACTTAATTCAAGAAGTTGGAGATGTTGTTAAAGAAAGCACCTTAAGAAACTTTTGTGATACTTCAGTAGAAAATACAGAATGGCTAGTTAAAAATGGCGTTAAATTTAATTCTGCATATTATAAAAAGAAAACCAGTTATCCTGATGCAGGTCATTTTTTATATCATTCAGATAATTCTTTAGTGCCTAAGTATATGGAAAATGCTGAACCAGCACCAAGAGGTCATAGAGGTTATGAAGAAGGTCCTTTCAAGCCAGTAGGGGTTGGTGGAACTATTTATCATCCTTTAAAAAAATCAGCTATTAAAAAAGGTTTAAAAATTTACCCACAAACTGAAGCTAGAGGTTTGATAGTGAATTCAAACAATGATGTTGTAGGAATTAAAGTTCTAAGCTTACCAGGAGGAAAACAGGCAGAGAAGCATAAAAAATTAATGCGTAAAGGAGAAGCATTTCAAATGCTGTTACCACAAAACTATCCTGGAGCAAGTTTTTTTCAAGCTATAGGAAGCTTCTATATAAATAGAGCAAAAAAAATCGAAGCTAAATATAGAGAAATAAAACTTTTTAGAGCAAAAAAAGGGGTGTGTATAGCAGCAGGAGGATTTATATTCAATCGCGAGATGGTCAAGCATTATGCTCCAAAGTATTTTTCAGGAATGCCCTTAGGTACAGTAAATGATGATGGTTCTGGCATCAGACTAGGTCAAAGTGTTGGGGGACGTGCTGATTTAATGGATAGAGTTACTGCATGGAGGATGATCAATCCACCTACTGCTTTTGCTCAAGGCATTGTTGTAAATAAATCTGGTAATAGATTTACAAATGAAATGGTCTATGGTGCAACATTAGGTGATGCAATGTGTGAAAAACAAAATGGTAAATCATATTTAATTCTAGATGAGGTATTGTTTAAAAAAGCAAAAGCAGAAGCAAAAACAGCCTTGCCTTTTCAAAGAGATCCTGCACTGATTATGATGTACTTTAATGCAAGAAAGAAAACACAATTATCAAAACTATCCAAAATATATGATATAGATGAATCTAATCTCAAAAAATCTATAGAGAAATATAACGCTTCTGCAAGATCGAACAAACCTTGTGAGTATGGGAAAGCAGCTAAAGATGTGCATGAATTAAAAGCTCCCTTCTATATCATGGATATTTCAATTGATTCAAGACTCTCTCCCTTACCATGCATTACTCTTGGTGGGTTGGTATTAAATGAGGCAACTGGGGAAGTATTAAATAAAGATAATAATGAAATTAAAGGACTCTATGCTGCTGGAAGATCAGCTATTGGGATTTGTTCTAATATATATGTTTCGGGTCTCTCAATAGCAGACTGCATATTTTCTGGAAGACGAGTTGGTAGCCATATAGGAGGTAATAAATAATGAACCTTAATTTTGCAACATTATGGGAAAATATTTCAGACTTAATACCTGATACAAATGCCCTGATCTGTCGTGATGAAGTATATACCTGGAGGGATTATGAAAAACAATCTGCAAAAGTAGCATCAGCTCTAAGTAAAGCAGGTCTGAAAGAACATTCAACTGCAGGAATATACTTACATAATTCAAATGAGTACCTAATTGCACAATTCTCTATATTTAAAGTCGGTGGAGTTTCAATCAATGTAAATTATAGATATCAAGCTGATGAACTTATTTATCTTATTGATAATGCAGATTGCGAAGCTATTTTTTATCAAGCATGTTATGGAGAACAAATAAACAAAATTAAAGATCACTTACCGAAAGTAAAAGCATGGATCGAGGTAGCCGATGGTTCAGAGTCTATTGTGAAGCACGCCCTTCATTATGAGGAATTAATTGAAAGATATGATCCTATGGAAAGGTTTGAAAGATCTGAAGATATTTTGTATATGCTTTACACGGGCGGAACAACAGGCATGCCTAAAGGGGTAATGTATAAGCAATCAGAATTTATTGTTGCAATGTTTAGAACTCTTAAAGGCTTAGGTTTTGATGTACCAGAGAATCTTGATGATTTAAATGACTATATATTAAAGGTTAATCAATCTGGAGAAACTCCTGTTAGCTTAGTTGGATGTCCTTTAATGCATGGCACAGGTATGTGGTTAGGTTGTTTTTTACCTCATAATCTTGGTGGAACAGTAGTCACTATGCCAGAACTTGGATTCAACCCTCATAATTTATGGGAAGAATGTCTAAGATCTAAAGCAACAAGCATTACCATAGTTGGTGATGCCTTTGCTAGACCTATGCTAGATGCATTGAATGATGCAAAAGACAGGAATCAGCCCTATGACTTAAGATATCTTAAAACAATTATCTCAAGCGGAGTAATGTGGAGCTCAGAAGTTAAAATGGGTATTCTGGAACATGCTGACATAGTTCTAATGGATACTATGGGATCAACTGAGGGTGGTATGGGATCATCAATAACAACTCGTGATGCTAAAACCCAAACTGCTAAATTTAGACTAAACCCAGGTACTATTGTCCTCGGAGATGATGGTGAACTAGTAGAGCCTGGATCAAACAAAATGGGAATGATTGGAACAGCTGGGCTTGTACCAATTGGCTATTATAAAGATGAAGAGAAATCTAAAGCTACCTTTAAAGAATATCAAGGTGTCCGATATAGCTTTCCTGGTGATTATGCAAAAGTCGAAGTAGATGGCACTATCACTCTTTTAGGTAGAGGAAGTAACTGTATTAACTCAGCAGGAGAGAAAATTTATCCAGAAGAAGTAGAAGAAGCGTTAAAAAAGAACCATGAGGTTTTTGATTGTTTGGTTGTAGGCGTTGAAGATAAAAAATTTGGTCAAAAGGTTGTAGCTGTAATTTCTATATCTAGTACAGATAAGGTCTCCGAAGATGAGCTAATAAATAAAACAAGAGAACATCTATCTGGATATAAATTACCAAAAAAAATTATCTTTGTAGATGAAGTGAAAAGAGCGCCTAATGGGAAAGCAAATTATAAATGGGCAAAAGAAGTAGCAGATGAAGCATGTGATTAATAATTCACAAGAGAATAAGTTCTTATATTTTTCAAATCAGATGCCTGGTGATTTTTTTTCTGATTCTCTTATATATTTATGTGAACACAATAATGAAGGAGCATTTGGATTTATAGTAAATCAGCCCTTTGAAGTTTCTGTTAGTAGTTTATTTTCAAAATTAAATCCAAGAAATAACCAAAAAGTTTTATCAACTGATCGAATAATGAGAGGTGGTCCTGTAGAGCCAGATAGAATTTTTATACTTCATGAAGAAATTGAAAAATCTTTTAAGCAAACAAGTCAGATAACAAATAATCTATACATAACTACTTCCGAAGATTTTATTAAGTATTTGAGTTTGAATAACCCAATCATTAAATCAAGGATATTAATTGGTTATTGTGGTTGGGGTCCTGGACAACTTGAAGATGAAATTAAAACAAACTCTTGGCAAATTATAGAAACAAATGAAGATATCATTTTTGATTCTCTTCCACATCAAATGGTGCCAACCTTGTCTCAAAGACTTGGTTACGATATTAGAAAGATTGTGAATTCAAATACTAAAAATCATTAAAAGTTATGCAAAGGTTTCAAGGTAAAAATACCCTAATAACAGGAGCGGCCTCTGGAATAGGCAAGTCTACTGCTATACGTTTAGCTAATGAAGGAGCAAAATTAATCTTAATTGATTCAAATAAATCGGGTCTACTTAAGATAAATAAAGAACTGAAAGACCACACCTTAGAATCAAAGACTCTAGATATTTCTGATAATCAATCTATTAAAGACTTGTTTATAGATATTAATAAAAAGTATAAAAAATTAGATGTTTTAATTAATGTAGCTGGCATTTTAAGATTTGATCATTCTGAAAACGTAATCCTAAATGATTGGAAACATATAATTGATGTTAATTTAACAGGAACTTTTTTTATGTGCAGATATGCCCTGCCTCTACTATTAAAATCCAAAGGTAGTATTGTGAATGTCTCATCAACAGCAGCAATTGGATCGCATGCTTGGACAGCAGCATATAGCGCTTCAAAAGGAGGTATTAGCGCTTTTTCTAAAACTTTAGCAGTTGAGTATGGTATGAAAGGACTTAATGTTAATTGTGTATGTCCGGCCTCAGTTGAAACTCCAATGTCAACAGGTTCTAACTTACCAAAAGATATAGATAGAAGACTGTTAAAAAAAATTATGCCTTTAGATGGAGTAAATAGGAGTCCTGATGATATTGCCTCTGCCATAGCATTTCTGGCCTCAAATGATGCTATTCATATAAATGGTATTGATCTTAGAGTTGATGGAGGTCTTTTATCTTGAAACCCAAGAAATATCTCTTACTACCATTATCATTGTTGGTGCTTGTTACAACTACACCTATTAATGCATCTTTACTTAATTCAAAATCAATAACTCAACCTGTTCTAGGGAAAGATGGTATGGTCGTGACACAACATTTTTTGGCCACAGAGATTGGATCAGAGGTTCTGTTAAATGGCGGAAATGCATTTGATGCATCTATTGCAGTTGCATTCGCATTAGCAGTTGTGCTTCCAAGAGCAGGAAATATAGGGGGTGGCGGTTTTATGGTCTTGTATGATGAATCCTCTAATTCATTTGAGGCATTGGATTACCGCGAACGTGCTCCCGAAAAATCATATAAAGAAATGTTTCTTAATCAAGATGGGACAATGAATGGAGATATATCAACTATTGGTTATAAGTCAATTGCTGTTCCAGGAACCGTACATGGAATGTGGGCAATCCATAAAAGATATGGCACGCTTTCATGGAAGTCATTAATCGATCCAGCTATAAACCTGGCTAGAGAAGGATTCAGAATCACACCAATGATGGCTGACACTTTAAATGAAAACTATGACAAGTTGAGTAAATTTGAATCTACTAAGAAAATCTTTTTATCTCAAAAACCAATGGAGTTTGGCATTCTATTAAAACAACCTGACCTGGCTAATACTCTTGAAATTATTTCCATAGATGGAGTGGATGGCTTCTATCAGGGCAAAGTGGCTCAAAAAATTACTTCTGAAATGAAAAAAAATGGCGGTCTCATATCTTTAAAAGATTTAAAGAAATATCGTTCTGTTTGGAGAAAGCCTTTAATTGGGGATTACAAAAATTTTAAGATTGTTACTATGCCCCCACCCTCTTCTGGTGGGATTCACATTATTCAAATGTTGAATATATTAAATCATTTTTCATTACCTGATTTAAAGCATAACTCTCCTGAGTATTCATTATTGCTTGCTGAAATTATGAAATATGCCTATGCAGATAGATCAAAATATCTAGCTGATCCAGACTTTGAAAAGGTTCCAGTTGAATATTTAATATCAAGCAAATATTCTCAGGAAATTGCATCAAGAATTAGTGTTGGTTCGTATACGAATTCTGATCTAATTGCTCCAGGTATTGCAGCTAGTCATGAAAGTCTTGATACGACCCATTTTTCAATCGCTGATCAATATGGAAACTTAGTTTCCAATACCTACACGATTAATTCTACTTATGGTTCAAAAGTTGTAATTGAGGGTACTGGAATATTAATGAACAATGAAATGGACGATTTTTCAGCTGCTCCAGGTATTCCGAATCAATTTGGTTTATTGGGTGATGAGTCGAATGAGATTGAGCCTTTTAAAAGACCTTTGAGTTCCATGAGCCCTACAATTATATTTGATATGAATAAACCATTTATGGTTACTGGATCTCCGGGTGGTTCAAAAATTATTACTGCTGTACTTCAAAATATCTTAAATGTAATAGAGTTTGATATGGAGATATCTGATGCCATATCAACACCTAGAATTCATCATCAATGGAAACCAGATGTTTTATCGCTTGAGTATGGATTTGATGAAACACACGCACAATCTATATCAAAACTAGGTCAACCCATTATTTTTGAAGAGCCAGGCACGTCTTTAGAAGCCATCATGATTCGAAATAATATCTTTTATGGTTATGGAGATACCAGAAGACCTGATTCTAAAGCAATAGGTGTTAATCAATGATAGATAAGGTTTATATGGTGATGTTATATGCAATACCTACTTTCATATTTCTTTTGATTTGTTATTTTGTAACTAAAAAATAGATGCTCTACTTCACATTGAGTTTAGCCTTTTGCATTGGTCTTATGCTTGGAAGTTTTGCATCAGTATTAATATACCGATTACCGCAAGGCCTTAATAAAACATTTAATTTAATTACCCCAAGATCACATTGTGTGTCATGCAAAGAAAAAATAAGTGTTGTAAATTTAATTCCTCTTATCAGTTATATTCTTTTAAAAGGTAAATGTGGTAATTGTAATCAGCGCATTAGTGTTTGGTATGTAGTTCATGAAATCTTCTTAGCATTAGCTTGCTTATTATTAGTCTATCAATTTGGTATTAACGATATAAAAACATGGTTGTTGATAATAATAATAATGCTTCTTTATATTCAAGCTATAAGCGACCTAAACACTTTACTTTTATCAAACTCAATTAGCTTAGTATTGATACTTATGGGGTTAGTCTTAAATATTTATTTTAATTTTTATGTACATATTTACGATGTAATACTAGGCACAACATTAGGTTTCTTGATGTTGTGGGTGATAAATATGGTTTATAAATTATATAAAGGTGTGAATGGTATTGATCAAGGAGATTTTTTAATGCTATCAGCATCTGGAGCTTTATTAGGTGCATCTTCACTTGGAACAGTTTTACTTTGCGGATCGATCATTTCTATAGGAGCTTATTACTTTATAAGAAATAAACATGGGCAGTATATACCTCTTGGTTCAGGTATTTCGTTTGTCTCTATTATTTATCTTTTTGTAATAATACTGAATTAAGTTCTTCTAACATAAAAAAAGATTTTTGAGTTTAGTGAAATAAATTTCTTGTTTTATAAAATAATTGAACTTTTAGAAAAGGTAGTTGTCTATTAAATAAGGCTGCCCCCTATTTTCCTCTTAATTATTTCTCTGTGGCAGTCATAAAAAAGCGGACCTTATGGTCCGCTTTTTTTAATATGAATGTTGTTATTATTTACCTATTCTCGGTATAGCTAATATTGCTTGAAGAACTGAGACAAAGAAAAATAAGAAAATAAATAAGAAATAAACTAATGCCGGTAACATTATTCCAAAAAATAATAAACCTAGTCCACCCATAAAATAGCCCACACTGCCAGCACCAGATGAGAAAATACTTATCAAAAGCATGACCGCACTTCCAATAACTAAAATTCTACTAATTAATTTTTCTTGCCATACTAAAGTCTTTAATGGAAAAGTTAGAATAGCAATTAGATCGTCTGCTGCAGAACTATTATCTGATACCTCTAAACCTATAAGATTTGGTCTAAAGTTTGGAGCAACCAATATCAAGTAAAAGACAACTAGAGCTAATATCATAAGAGCTGGGATGAATGCACCAGTAAATAAATTCATCAAAAATAAAACAGTTAGTACTACGGCTCCAATAAAATATCCAACTGCGTTATAAACCAAAACTGCATTATGACTTATGTAAGTCTTACATCCAGATAGAACCTTTTCACAAGATTTATGAAACTTCTCCATAAGATAACTCAGTAATAAAAAGAGTATTGGTAAAAGTATCATCCCTCCAACAATAAAAACAGCCCATTTAGGCATGCCTATTGTATATTCAATCATTCCCTCAGGTACTTTAAAAAAGCCCACGAGACTTGAAAATATTAATAAACCAATAGAGATTAGCAATGCTGCGGCATGCAAGCGATTTAGGCTTGATAAAATCATATTTAAGAACCTATTGGCTATATATTGATCAAGAAATTCTATAAATTTGTCACCAATAGAATAGATCTTACTTAAAACATTATTAAATAACTCCATATCCTTCCTCCTTTTAGATATATTTAAGCTAATCGATTGTAAATTGAATTAAGCTTAACTACAACTTTGATACAACTCACCAATCGCAACTATCTTTAATTTCCCTAGCATCATAGCCATCATATTCATAAGGGTCGGTCGTAAGTTTGCCAACAACTTCTCCATCTTTTAATAATACCGGTGGATCGGATGCATAGTCATTAAATGCTGATTCAGATGAATAATCATCCCCATAGTCAGAGTACTCATTCCAAATAGATTCTGCACTGTATTCATTGCCATAATCACTATATTCATTGTAAATAGAGTCTGATTCATACTGATCATCAATAGTGCCTAAATATGTGCCATCATCAGCAATAATTTTTGCTCCTTCTAGCTCATAACAATCCCAGCTTGATACTTGAGTGAAGGAATTGAATGATACAGAGGTAATGAATATTACAAAAATTTTTTTATACATATAAATTACCTCTTGATAAACTCCCTTATGATGAAGAGTCGTATAACCATTCCATTCCAAAAGTTCGGATTTGACCACATTGAACATGTTTAGCATATTCAGCATAAATGCCTTTCTCTCTCATGAAATCACGAGTTTCAGGCCATTTTGCTGCAGCTTCAGCTCTCTTATCGCTGTTATACCAATGCACCATTCTTACCATGTCATACGGAACATCATCATTAAACCCTCTATAAGGTCTTAAATAATGAACACCGTAACCTTCAGCACCTAACTCTCTTGAATATTCTTCATGTTTTGCTGAGACTTTTAATAGCTCCTGAAAATCTGATTCTTCAGTAAATTTACAATTAGCAAAATCTACAAACTGAATTCTGTCATAATCCTCACTGTCAATTCTTAAATGTCTTGCTGCTGTATTGATAAATGCGAAATTGCCATTACAAGTTGCTGGATTAGTTTTTGGGTTCTTAAAATCATTTAAATAAGCACCATACTCTTTATACATCTCAGAACCATCTGGCCATGTTCCCCACAACACAAAATCAAATTCGTTATTTCCCGCAAGAACAGGTGTTAAAATTGATTTAGAATATTTTAAATTATTTTTTCTTAAAAACTTTTCATATTCTTGCTGATACTTAACAACATCATCATAGTCTTTACCTTCATTATATTTACAGAAGCTTACTTCCGTTCTAACAACGTATTGCTCTGATGCTGCAAATAATTGAAAAGTTACAAAGAATCCACAGGCTATAAAAATTAATTGTTTCATAATTTCTCCATATATATATTCTTATTTGAACATAAAAACATCAAAAAAAATTTATTTTGTATCAAACTTAAAAATTTAATTAAAATAAAAAATGATTCATCTCTTGAGGCTAATTTCATTACAAGTACAATAGTAACCCCTTAGCGGGTGTGGTGTTAACGGCTAGCACAATAGCCTTCCAAGCTATTGGTACGGGTTCGAATCCCGTCACCCGCTCCAATTTATTACATTATCTTTAACTTATTCATAAAAGGACATACTAGAATCTATAGGTTAAAATGAGTCTATGAATCTAATAGCTGGATTGTTTGGATTACAAAACTTCTATGATGGTGACATAAACTCCTACATAGAAATCGCACAGGCTGCAGAAGAACTGGGTTTCCATGGGATCAGTCTAACGGATCATGTGGTAATGGGTAAAAACTTACATAATTACCCTTTTGGTAAATTTCCTCTTCCATCTGAAGCTCCTTGGTTTGAGCCATTAACAGTTCTGACCATGATTGCGTCTCATACAAAAAATCTCCATCTTGGAACAGCGGTTTTAATAGTCCCCTTAAGAAATCCTGGATTACTTGCTAAAACTATCGCAACTCTAGATAGTATTTCTCGTGGAAGAGTTGAATTGGGTGTAGGTATGGGCTGGCAATCTGAAGAATATCATGCTGCTGGAGTGCCATTTAAGAAGCGTAGTGAAATTTTTTGGGAAACCCTAGAAATCTGTAAGTTGCTTTGGAAAGAAAGTCCTGTATCTCATAATGGAGAAATCTATCAGTTTGAAGATATTTGGTGTCAACCTCAACCTTTACAGAAAGATAGTGTGCCATTGTTGTTTGGGCTTAAAATGACAGAAAAAACTGCAATAAAGATTGCTGAGATTGGTCATGGCTGGATACCGATCAAGACTAATAGTGAATTTATTTCAAAAGGAAGTAGTCTACTAAAGCAGGCATTTAAAGAGTTAAATAAATCAGAAGGTCCTATTATTAGAGGTCAATTACCAACTCGCTTTGATGGTAACGGAGTGCCTAATCTTGATTTGACACTTAAAGAACTTGAAAAATCAATAAAAGCAGGGTTGACTGAAATAGAGATCTTTCCAATTAATTTTGTCAGGTCAAAAGAAGACATTTTACCGGTATTAAAAGAAATAGGTTCTTTGAAAGATGCAGTATAGGTTTATTCAAAATTTAACTTTATTCTTATTAATTTCATCATCACTCTCTCTAGGAGCAAATAATATGGAAATAAATAATGACGTCAAGCAAGTAATATACGGATATGCAGATATCATTGATTCAAGAAGGTTTGATGAGCTAAATACGATTATGTGGGACGACTTTACTATGACTGGAGTCTATGATCTTAAAGGTATTGATGGTTTTATGGGAGCTATGGATCAATTGGTATCAATGTATGAACGCACTATGCATTTTATTGGGAATATTGAAGGTCAATGGGAAGGTGATATATATAAAGGCAAAACTTATTGTATAGCTAGCCATATTTATAAAGAAAATGATAAGTACATGAAACTTGATATGGGTATCATTTATGAAGATACCCTGGAAAGAAGAGATGGATCAGTAAAATTTGTTAATAGAAACTTTAATCTACAATGGATGAAAACAGACCAGTTAGATTAAATGATTGTTGACTTTAAGCACCTTCAGAAAGCAAAGAAAAACTACTTTTCTCATGGTATCAGGGTATTAAAAATTTCTTTCTTTATGATAATTCTTTCTATTGCAGGGATTCTGCATGCAATTTTCCCGTTCGTTTTTTTAAAAACCGTTAGTAATGGTGTAAAAAAATTGTATAAAGAAACGCAAGATTTTTAATTAACAATACTTAGCTCTTCACTTGCCTCAATAATATCTCGGTGTAAGTCAAAATAAGCTATTCTTTCAGGGTTACTTGGGTGAGTATCGAAAAACGATGATCTCTTACCAACCTTATCTTTAAGTTTTGCAATTCTTAATAAAGCCAGTTTTGCTTCATCAAGATCATATCCTGCATGATAAATAATAGATAATGCAAAAAGATCCGCTTCATTCTCTTGATCCCTAGAGAACCTAAAATTTGCTAGTTGGCCTCCAATCTCTGATACTTGATCAATATTTACATCATTCCCAAAAATAATGAAGCCTAAAGAGGCCGCTGTGACTCTCCCTAGAGCGTTATTCTTGAAAGATTCATTTAAGTGATCAGCAATATGGTGAGATATTTCATGAGCTATAACAAAAGCAAGTTCAGATTCAGTTTCTAAGGAGTTAACTAATCCAGAAAAGACAACTATATTATTTTGATCAGATGCATATGCATTGAAGCTTGTGTTTCTAACTAATTGAATATCCCATTCGCATGAATCAGTCTTATCTGCATATTGTTCACAAAACTTTTTACTCCAAAGCGAGATCCGATTTGTAACCTTAATAAATAAAGCAAGTAGTTCTTCTTCTGTCTTAGGAGCCACATCATCTAGGTTTGTTGATCTAATGTATTTCTGAGACTCTTTAATCTGATCATAAGATAGTTCTCGGACTTTGAAATCTACTCCTACACAACTAGAAATAATGAAAATTGAAAGAAATAGTACTGTAATTATTTTAAAGTCTTGGAACATTTAGAATGGTCCCAAGACTTTAATAATAAAAATTATAGCTAATGAATTAGTCGTCGTTATAGTTAACTTTTCTTAAGATTACTAAATCAACGATTTCTCTCATATCATCATATCCAGACGCAATATCTCTTTGCTCTTTTTCTGATATAACTTTTCTCCATTCATTAAGGAATTTCTCGTAGGCTTCTTTATTTGGCTCCATAGCTGCAGCATTTTTATACCTCACAGTTAAAAATACATTTGGGCTTGTCCCTGCCGTATTTGCTGTCCAAACGCTATAGTCAATAACTTGACCCAACTTTTTTTGGACTTCCAATGAATCCACCCAGGTAGATTTAAGATTTACCAAATAATCATCTACATAGTTAGGTTTAACCTTAACTACAGTCATTTCGACAACTTCCTCACTAGGTGAATAATCTTTCCAAATTTCAGCAACACCATAATTAGATATAGAAGCTAAAAAAATCAATGAAAAAGATAATTTAAATAATTTCATAATAATCTCCTTAAAGAGAACATTATATTCTTATGTTTTTAAAGAGTGTTAGAAACATGTAAAAATCTTAATTTATTTTATAGCCCTTAAAAATATCTCTTCTAAAACAAGTTGATTGATCTTTGAAATTATCAGAAATTATTCTAAAACTTGTATCATCTAGTGTTGATTCAGCAAAATCATTGTATTTTGCTTGGCTATCAAAAATATTTACCCAACTAAAATTATTATTCGATGAGTTTTCTAGATACATTGACTGGTATGTAATATCCTTTTGCGACATAAAAAATTTTAAATCATCAACACTCATATTAAATGTTAGAAATGAGCCATCTTCAGTATATGAGCATTCTAAAAGTTCAATATATGAGCCTTGAGGATTGAAATTATTTCCATTTGAAACAACCATATCCAAACCATTAGATACAAAATTTGGTTTGATGCACGACGAAACATCTACAAAAGAATTATTAATTATTTCATTATAATTATCCAAACTAATTGAGCTCTTTTTTTTAATCCATATCTCAAAAATATTTGAAACTAAGTTACCGTCCATAATTGGAAAAACAATTAATATGTTGTCATTAGATGCAACCTGGCCAACTTCATCGACGAAGGCTGGTATCAGCTCTTCAACTTTATTCAAAGTGAAATCATTGATAATTGAGCATCTAAATGCTTGAAATTGATAATTAAAATCTGGCTTGATTAATTGACTGATTCTTGATTCGCTATCATTTCTGCCATATTCACACGAGCAAATTAAGCTAGTAGATAGAAGTATCAAAATAAACTTTTGCACGGTTGCACTCTAACATTAAAAAGAAGTATGTGATAATAAAAAGGTGTATAAATACAATAAAAATTTCTTTTATATATACATTATATTTTTAATATTCCCACTTAATGCAGGGTATAAAATTGCCTTTGGATCATGTTTAGATCAAAAGCTTCCTCAGCCAATATGGAGTGCTATAGAAAAAGAGAATATTAATAGTTTTATTTTTCTAGGAGACAATGTTTATGGTGATAAACCTGATGGAAATATTGAATACTTAAAACAAGCTTATGCTATTCAAGGTAAAAAACTACCAGCATGGTTAAAGCAAAAAGATCTAATGGTAATTTGGGATGATCATGACTACGGAGTTAATGATGGAGGTAGCGATTATTATAATAAAAAGATTTCGCAAGAAATTTTCTTAAAATTTTGGAACATTAATCTAGATGATAAAAGGTACTCTCGTGAAGGCATATATTTTAGTTCCTATAAAAACATTAATGGATTTAAAGTTCATTTTATTGGCTTAGATACAAGGTTTTTCCGATCAAGATTAAAAGGTAAAAGAAAAAGATATGTGCCTAATAATGATGAAAATGCGACTATACTAGGTAATCAACAATGGGCTTGGTTAAAAAAAGAGTTAGAACTAAAGTCTGATATTAAGGTTATCATGTCATCAATTCAAATTCTTGCTTCTAGTCATCGATTTGAAAAATGGTCTAACTTTCCACATGAGAGAAACCAATTACTTGATCTATTAAAGAATAAAACCAACGCAAAAAATATATTATTAATTTCTGGAGATAGGCATCGTGGAGGAATCTATAAATTAGATAATATTGTTGAAATTACTGCGTCGAGTCTTAATAAACCTGGTTCGATAAAAGCAGAAACTGATCCGCTACTTATAGGAAAAACACATCCAAATGAAAATTATGGATTAATGGAAATTTCTAATAACAAATTAATAATCTACTTAAAAGATATCAATGGTGCTCTCTTGGAGAGTATCAATATAAGCATTAATTAGATAAAACCTTAGTTAAGAACAAGGATTTGTCCTTTAAATAAAGTATTGCATTGGCCTTCATAAAGATTAGCGAGCCTCTTTTCATCATTATATTCAAGAAATTTTACTTTCTGTTCACAAGTATAAAGAGAGTTAATAGTTCTACTATTTTTATATTGTAGATAGTCTGCATATAATCCAAATAGAACTACATCATGATGTGCTTCTGGAAGTGTATTCTTTAAGATAATTTTTCCATTACCTTCAGAGCTAAAGCATCCAACAGACCCAGATGGACATACAGAAATTACAGCATCATCATTATAAATAACCTCAATTTGAGGTTGATTTATACCCAGTATATTTTTGGCAATTGAAAAAATATTTTCATTTCCATAGGAGATAGGAGATGAAAATAATATAATTAAGAAAAAACACCAGGGCCAACTTAATGATTGTACAAATTTATATAAATGTGTCATATATGTCTCTTATGTGACAATTATGTGTCACAAACGTCAAATATATATGAACTTTCATAAATTTGTCAAATAATGAAACTCTATAGGGGGAAATATGAAAAAACTAATATTAGCAATTATTACATTTAATACCTTTTCTATAAGTGTTACATCAAAAACCTTAATTCATGCAGGTGAATTACTTGATGTATATAATGGAAAAGTAGAAACAAAAATTTCTATAATAATTGATCAAAACAAAATCGAGTCCGTTAAGAAAGGCTATGTTTCTACATCTGGTTTTGATGAAGTTATAAATTTAAAAGATGCTTTTGTTTTACCTGGCTTGATGGATGCTCATGTTCATTTGGCTGGGGAATATATGCCTAAATCAGAAAGAGAAATGAAAATTGAACCTGAATTCAATGCTATTTTTGCTTCAAATAGTGCTAAAAAAACTCTAATGGCTGGGTTTACATCAGTTAGAAATCTTGGTGATGGTGGAATGGAAACAATCTCATTAAGAAAAGCAATTAGTAAGGGGGTTGTGGTTGGGCCAAGAATTATTACCTCCGGTAAGACTATTGCTACTACCGGTGGTCATGGAGATCCTACTAATGGTCTACCAAAACTCTTATATTCCCCTCCTACACCAGAAGAAGGAGTGGTGGATAGTAGTACTGATATAAAAAAAGCAGTTAGGCAACGTTATAAAGATGGTGCTGATGGAATTAAAATTACTGCGACGGGTGGAGTGCTAAGTGTAGCTAAATCTGGAGACAATCCTCAATTTACTAATAACGAATTAGAAGCTCTAATTAAAATAGCTAAGGACTATGATTTCTGGGTTGCTGCACATGCCCATGGAAAAATGGGTATGCTTAGGGCAGTTAATGCAGGGGTTGATTCAATTGAGCATGGTACATTTATGGATCAAGAAGTCATGGATGCAATGATAAAGCAAGGCACATATTATGTCCCAACTATTTTAGCTGGTGAATGGGTTGCTGAAAAATCTAAAATAGATAACTTCTTTCCTGAATTAGTTAGGCCAAAAGCAGCAAGGATTGGTCCAAAAATTTTATCAACATTTACTGAAGCTCATAAGGCGGGTGTAAAAATTGCATTTGGAACTGATTCTGGAGTATCAGCACATGGTGATAACTGGAAAGAATTTCCGTTAATGGTAAAAGGAGGTATGACTCCATTAGAAGCGATCCAAAGTGCTACCATTGAAACAGCTATTCTATTTAGAATGGAAGATAGTATTGGTCAAATAAAACCTAATTATATGGCCGATATTATTGCTTTCAAAAATAGTCCTTTAGATGATATCTCAGAAATAGAAAATGTCATTTTTGTTATGAAAGATGGTGTGGTCTATAAGAATTAATATCGTCTTTGATAAATAAAGTCTATTACAAATTAGATGACTATGATTTGGAAAACTCAACCAACAGCAGAAATATTGTCGACATTTAGATCTAGTATGAGTAAACATCTAGATATTAATGTTGTGGATGTTGGAGATGATTGGTTAAGAATGAGCATGCCTGTAAATACCAAAACCACACAACCGATGGGCTTTCTTCATGGTGGAGCATCTTGTGTATTAGCAGAATCTGTAGCCAGTTCTGCTGCATGGCTGTGTATTGATTCATCAAAAGAGATAGTTTTAGGGTTAGAAATTAATGCCAATCATGTTAAAACAGTTAGGGAGGGTCTGATATATGGTACTGCAAAACCAATTCATCTTGGAAAATCAACCTCGGTCTGGGATGTCAGAATCACTCAAGACATGAATGAAGAATTAATATGTATATCTAGAGTTACTTTAGCAGTTAAACCCCTTCGCAATGATTAATAAAAAAATAACCTACTGGAAATTAAATTTGATCATAATTTCAGTGTTAATAATTATATGGTTTATGGCCTCACTTGGTTTTGGTGTCATTTTTGCTGATAGCATTGATCATATAAAAATAGGAGGTTTTAAACTTGGATTTTGGTTTGCTCAACAAGGAAGCATAATTATATTTCTATTATTAATTCTAATTTATGTATTAGTCATGAACATCGTTGATAAAAAATTTAAAGATTAATGGATGTTCAATCTTTAACATATTTATTTGTTGGTAGTACATTTGTCTTATACATTTTGATAGCAATTTGGTCTAAAGCAAAATCAACTAATGACTTTTATATTGCTGGTAAAGGTGTCCATCCTATAGCTAATGGAATGGCAACGGCTGCAGATTGGATGTCAGCAGCTTCATTTTTATCAATGGCGGGTTTAATAGCATTTATGGGTAGAGATGGATCAGTTTATTTAATGGGATGGACTGGTGGATATGTATTGCTAGCATTACTCTTAGCTCCCTATCTTAGAAAATTTGGTCAATTTACTGTACCAGACTTTATAGGCGCAAGATATTATTCAAAATTAGCGAGATTCATAGCTGTAATTTGTCTAATAGTAATCTCTTTTACCTATATTGCAGGTCAAATGAGAGGAGTCGGTATTGTTTTTTCAAGATTCCTAGAAATCGATATTAATTTAGGGGTAATTGTTGGTATGTGTATAGTATTCTTCTATGCGGTGCTTGGAGGGATGAAAGGTATCACTTATACACAAGTAGCACAATATTGTGTTTTAATATTTGCTTATTTAGTTCCAGCGATATTTATATCCATAATTATGACAAATAATCCAAATCCTATTTTTGGTTTTGGTGATACATTAGCAAATTCTTCAGTATATTTATTAGATAAGCTTGATAAGATTTCTATAGATCTTGGATTTGGTGCTTATACAGAATTTAAAAAATCAACTATTGATATTTTCTGCATAACAGCTGCTTTGATGATAGGCACAGCTGGATTACCTCATGTAATTGTTAGATTCTTTACCGTTCCAAAAATAAAAGATGCAAGAAAGTCGGCAGGTTATGCATTGTTATTTATTGCTATCTTATATTTAACTGCTCCAGCTGTTGCAGCCTTTGCAAGAGTTAATTTAATTGATTCAATTCAAGATCAGAGTTACGAAAATACTCCCGCTTGGTTTAAAAATTGGGAAGAAATAGGTTTGATAGCATGGGTAGATAAAAACAATGATGGAAAAATAAACTACTCAGATGGTAAAGCGCTAGTACCAGAAAAACCTCAATATAAAGATAACTCTAAGCAGAATAAACAAAGAGAAGTTAGTAATAAACTCAATAATGACTCAAAGAATGAAGTTTACATAGACAGGGATATTATTGTATTAGCTAATCCTGAAATTGCTCAGCTACCTGGATGGGTTATTGCTCTTGTAGCAGCAGGTGGATTAGCGGCTGCTTTATCAACTGCAGCTGGATTGCTTTTAGTTATTTCATCCGCGGTATCACATGATCTATTAAAAAAGATATTTATGCCAAAAATAAGTGAAAAACAGGAGTTACTTTTTGCAAGAATAGCTGCGGGTATTGCTGTTATAATTGCTGGTTTATTCGGCATCTTCCCGCCATCATTTGTTGCTGAAGTGGTTGCTTTAGCTTTTGGTCTAGCTGCAGCTACAATCTTTCCGGTTCTATTTTTGGGTATTTTTACAAAATGGGTTACAAAAGAGGGTGCTATTCTAGGTATGTTATCGGGTCTTATCTTTACTCTAGGCTATATTATTAAATATAAATTTATATCACCTGAAATAAATAATTCAGAAAATTGGCTGTTTGGAATATCCCCTGAAGGCATTGGCGTTATAGGTTTTATAATTAACATGCTTGTCTCACTCTTCATAAGTATGATGACCCCTTCTACTCCAGTAAATGTTAAAAAGATGGTTAATGAACTTAGGCAGCCTTAATCAATATCTTCTAAAATAAAATTGGCGCTGGCTTTAGTCATATCTATATTATCGTGTGAAACATCAGGAACGATCTCAAACCTCCATCTAAAAGGTATCTGATTTAATTCTGCAAAATCAACAAGACTAGAAAAGTAATTGACTCCTCTACTTAATCTATGTTTTCCTTGTTTGCGTGCTAATCGACTTTTTCTAAATGACCTCTCAGTATCAAGCTCAGCTAAAAAAATTCCTCCTTTAAGTCGTAAAAACCATTCTATTCTTTCTTTATCTACATTGACTCCTTTAAGACCAAAAGGATATTTGTATCTATTATTTAAAAATGTATAGAAGTCAGCATTGGTCATTACAGCTTTATCTATTCTCAAATCATTGCTGAGTAATAAATATCTATGTACAAACTGAGCTCCACCAGAGTGACCATAAATCCTATATGTATTACCAGTTAATTGAAATTTTGCATGAAAAACGTCAAAAATCTCACCTATAATTGAGTCGAGGTATAAGGACTGATCTTTTATTTGTTTCCCATCATAATCTGACATCATTAAGGTCCCATAAAAAGGGAAGGCTTCTTTTGTGAATAAGGGTGATATAACTATTAGGTTTTTATCTTCAGCATGCGGCAACCAATCCTTTAAATACTTCTCTGCATCCCGAGATCCTCCATGAATAATAAATAGAATTTCTGTATTTTCATTGACTTCGTTTGGTCGAGAATAAAATACCTCTATATCTGGTAAATCTGAGTATGCAAATATAGTTTGCTCAATGTATCTTGCTTGAGAGAATAAAGATAGAAAAACTAGAATATAAATATTATGCTTCAATGTTTTACATGCTTTCCATTATTATTTTTTCTGAGTTCACACTTGCCATTCTCCCAATCATTAGGATCACAATCATAGATTAATCTCCCTTGGTCTTTAAGAAGAAAATCAAGAATTTGATGAGCATGGGATCCAAAACCTAAAGATGCATCATCTTGGAGTTCATCAAGTGGTATTGTATAAGTAGACCAATCATTTGGAGCCCTCCAACCAGGAGGTGGGACCAGTAATGATCTAGTTCCTGAGATAGGATGAAGTGCTCTCCAGCGTCTTATTTTTTCAGCCATTTCTTTTACCAAATCTGGGTGATTATAAGCAAGATTAGTATATTCATACGGATCTTCCGCAATATTAAAGAGTTTGTTCTCTACCTTTATATCCATAAGAGAAGAAGAAATTATTTGAACTAATTTCCATTCTTTATTGAATACAGTGGTATGGAATTCTCCATAATTAGGAGTCTCAGAAGCAAAAAAAATATCTTCCTCTAATTCAATCTCTTCTCCATAACTAATTGCGGGCCACATATTTCTTCCTATAATTTCTTTTTTATTTAGCATTTGAATATTAGAGGCGCCTGCTAAAGTAGGAAAGATATCCATAACAGTAATAATTTCATCTGAATTTGAGTTGCTTTTTATTTTTCCTTTCCATTTGATAGCAGCGATCACTCTTATACCTCCTTCATATGTATCTCCCTTCCCTCCCCTTAATGGAAAGTTATCTGCACCTCCACCACCATAAGCAGCACCTCCATTATCTGAACTAAACAAGATAATAGTTTCTTCTTCTATTCCCTCTTCTTCAAGAACTTTAATAACCCTACCAATTGATTGGTCTAAAGCATCTACAACTGCAGCATATAATGGTCTGGCTGAAGGTTGAATTAATGAAGCCATTTTTCTTGCTCTATCAATAGATTTATTTCTTGTAGGTTTGCGAAGGTCTTCAAGGTCCTGATATTTAATTATTAAGTCCTCTGGTGCTTCCAAAGGTGTGTGAGGTGCTAGAAAAGGCATATACAAAAAAAATGGTTTGTCTTTATCGCGAGATTTAATCCATCTTACAGCTTCATCAGCTAATAAATAAGTTTCATACCCCAGGTCATCGATGGTCTCACCATTTCTTTGAAAGTCTACGCCTCCTTGGTTTTGAAAAGGGGGGAAATAACCAACTTCAGTATGTAAATGTCCATAAAAATCTTCAAACCCCCTTGCATTAGGATGAAAAATTTCCTGTGAATGACCTAAATGCCACTTACCTATTAAAGCAGTTTGATACCCCGCTGCACTAAAAGACTCTGGCATTAGATGTTCATCAGGATGAATGCCATTATTCATCCAAGGCATGATTACGCTATATGCAATCCCTAAACGCATTGGATCTCTGCCTGTCATTAATGCAGCACGAGTTGGACTACATATTGGTGTTGCATAGAATCTGTTAAGTGTCATCCCATCTTTAAAAATAGAATCTATATTTGGCGTGTTAAATGGTGCGCCTCTAAGAGAAATATCTGCCCACCCTAAATCATCTACCAAAAAGATAATAATATTTGGTTTAGTTAGGCTGAAACTTGAAGCAAATATTAAAAATATATAAAGAGATAATCTCTGTAAGTTTCTTATAAGCATTGTCATAATATATCATTCAATATGACTAAAGAGTTGTTTATTTAATGATAAATAAAGAATTAAACAATAAGGATTTGATTTCAGAAATTCATGCATCAAAATTGAAACTTGTTATTGTTTCAAGTGGTGGCGGTACTGATGCTATTGCATCTTTACTAAAGCATCCTGGATCAAGTAAAACAGTTCTAGAAGCATACATTCCATATGCTCAAGAATCATTAGACTATTATCTGTTAAAAAAACCTGACCAATATTGTTCCCTTGATACGACACTAAGCATGGCAGCAAAAGCCTATAGCGCTGCGAAACAGATTGATAAAAATAACAATATCAAGGATTTAGTGGGCATTGCTATTACTGCGACGCTATCGACTACATATAAAAAAAGAGGGTCTCATAGATTCTTCATAGTCCTTCAGACTAGAGACTATTCAAAAAGTATTTCATGTATCTTAGATAAAGGGTCAAGAACGAGAGAGATGGAAGAACAACTAGTCACTCAGTATGTCGTAAACCTTTTAGCAGAAAATGCTAACTTACCATTTCAATACCCTAATCACAGTGAAGAAACCATTTTTAAAACAGTAGAAGCAAAAAAAGATTGGATAAAATTAATTAACGATAAGATTGATTTCGTGTCTTCAACGAATCGTAAACCAGAATTAATATTTCCTGGTTCATTTAACCCGCTCCATTCAGGCCATACATCAATGAAAAAACTAGCAGAGAATAAAACCGGTATGGAAGTCACATATGAAGTATGTATTCAAAATGCTGATAAACCTCCATTAAGTTACCATGCAATAGATCGTACATTGAACCAGTTTCATGATAATGATAATTGGGTTATGACAAAAGCTGGTAAATTTTCTGACAAGGCAATGATGTTTCCTGATTCGGTTTTTATTATTGGTGCTGATACCTTAGTCAGAATATTAAATGAAAAATTTTATTTAAGTAGAAAAGATATGATGGACCAATTAGATTTGTTTAATTCTAATAATATCAATTTCCTTGTGTTTGGAAGAAAGTTAGATAAGAAATTTATAACCCTTCAAGATATTGATTTACCAGAACATATATCTGATAGATTTACTGGATTTGCTGAAGAAATGTTTAGAGATGACATTTCTTCCACTTTGATTAGGCTGGAGTCCTCATAAAGACTATTTATTTACTTACAAGTTAACCTCTTAAGCTTATTTGCAATTTATAATAGTGGTTAAACTTAAAATCATTTTGGGGTGTAATTTATGGATGGTTTTCTTCCATCAAAAGAACCGATTAAAGATTACTCAGTAAAATCTGAGTCATGTCTGAGGATCAGATCTATAGCTTCAAATTTACCAAAATTATTATTAACTGGACAGCTCCAACCATTAATCAATTCTTTAAAAGATGATGATCTATCTATCGAAGAATTATTAATCAATAAACTCACAACAGATATTAAATTAGCAATGCTAGATTTAAGCTTTATAGCGCATGGATATGTATGGGGAGATAAGAATCCTAATCAAAGCATTCCATATGCTCTGTCTAAACCATGGGTCCAAGCAGCTCATGAACTTAATAGACCGCCTGTACTCAGTTATGCAAGTTACTGTTTAGATAATTGGTACCGAATAAATCAAGGCAAAAAAATCTCCTTAGAGAATGTCGCTTTAATTAATAACTTTTTAGGTGGAGTTGATGAAGATTGGTTTGTCACAATTCATGTATGTATTGAAAATGCAGCGTCAGGGGCTATCTCCAATGCTCATGCCTTATCAAAAATTACAGAGGATGAGGCAATCGATGAAATCTCATTATGTATAAATAACATCACAAAATCTCTCAAGCAAGTGAATAAAATTTTTGCAAGAATGCCAGAAAAATGTGATCCATATATTTATTATCATAGAGTTAGGCCTTTTATCTTTGGTTCTAAAGATAATCCTGATCTTAAAAAAGGATTAATATATGAAGGCATGTTTGATAACAAGCCGCAGTTTTATAGGGGTGAAACTGGTGCTCAAAGCAGCATTATCCCTTCTTTAGATGCAGCACTTCAGATTAAGCATTCTAATGATAGCCTAAGACATTATTTAAATGAAATGAGAGATTACATGCCTAAAAAACATAGAAACTTTATTGCTTCACTGGAACAATCCTCAAAAACACGAAGTCTGATTTCACAATCAAAAAAATTACAAGATCAATACAATCAATGTTTAGAGGAGATTAGATTATTTAGAAGCATGCATCTTCAATATGCTGATACATATATTCATCAACAATCTCAAGTTAAGAATCCATTCGGTAGAGGTGGATCTACAATTACTGGTACAGGTGGAACTCCATTTATGAGTTACCTAAAAAAACATAGAGATGAAACTGAAAAACATAAAAAATAAAAAAATATTTACTTTGTGTGCGGTGGCAATTTAGCCTCTACAAACCATTCATGAACTCTCTTAACTGGGTTAAATTTCTTTATACGAATCTTCTGGTTTTCTAGAACAAGTCTTTTTGTTTTAACTGCTAGATAATGATAAGTATGACTATCTCTAGTCTCACCTTCCGGAATCAAGTAAACCTTTGTTTGTTTTTTCTTAGAATCGGCCATGGCGAGATTATACATAGATTCAATTAAATAACATTATTTTTTTCATATAATCCTTTAAAACACTATATCTACAGCCTTTTTTCAAATAAAATGCTGTCTGTTTCATGAAAGATTTTTACCAAAAACTATCAACAATTCTAGTAATTAATTTATTGCTGTTTAGTAGTGTTGTAAGCAGTCAAGAGTTAATTAATTTTGATGGGAAAGTTGACCCCGTAGAATGGAAAGATGCTCAAAGATTTGAGCTTATTTATGAAGTCATGCCTTCGCGCAATACTGAAGCAAAACATAAGACAACTTCATATGTTTTATCTGATAGCAAATTTATTTACATTGGGTTTATAGCATTAATGGATCCTAATTTAATTCGTGCAACACAAAGAAATAGAGATACTGCATGGTGGGAAGACTATGTTGCTGTGTTATTAGATCCATATGGAGATGGAAGATATGCAATCTTAGTTGGTTCAAATGCTGTGGAGTCTCAACTTGATGCAAGACAAACCTCAGATGGGGTTGAGGATAGCTCATATAATATAATTTTTGAATCAAAGACTCAGATAAATCAATCTGGTTATACCGCTGAATTCAAAATACCATTTTCGCAACTGCAATACCCAAATTATGATAATCACAAGTGGAAAATTGGCTTTATTCGTAAGACGTTTGTTCCAGGAACTGAAACTATCAATGCTGACTTTAAAAATTTACCTCGTAATCAATGCTTTGGCTGTCAAATTGATAAAAACATTCAATTTAAAAAAATTGAAAGTCCTAGGAGAAGATATTTATATCCATATATTACTTTGAACCAAACTGGAAACAGAAATAACGATAATTTTAGTTTGGAAAATCCAGATCATTCAATAGGATTAAGTGGTCTATATGATATTTCTTCCACATCAACAATTGAATATACGGTTAATCCTGATTTCTCTCAAGTTGAGTCAGATGCTCCAGTTATTGATATTAATGACACATTTGCAATTTCATACCCAGAAAAAAGGACATTCTTTCTAGATGGAACCGAGTTATTAAGAAGTGATATGCAAACAATATATACACGCTCAATTAATGATACACAGAATGCGCTTAAGTATATTAGTCAATCTAAGGATGCCTCTGTATATTTATTGACTGCTACCGATTCAAATAGCCCATACTTGGCAGCAGGAGCATATGGTTCTTACTTAGGAAATGCAGGTAAAAGTAAGATTAATGTATTGAGATATAGAAGAAATCTCAAAAATCAGTCAAATATTGGAATAATTGCAACGAATAGAGACTATCACCTAGGCGGTGATGGATCTGTAATCGAATTAGATGGATTATTAAACCTCAGTGAAAATTATGTAATGGATTTTAACTTAGCTAAATCTAGAACTAATGAAGGTTTTAATAACTTCTTGAACACAGATGATGTATTTAATAACAAAACTTATGCTATGGATGGAGAAAAATTCTCTGGCAATGCATCAAATTTACGTTTAAGAAGAATAACTGACGGGTACTCCACTGGGGTCAGAATAAAACAAGTTTCTCCAAATTATAGATCTCATGTAGGTTTTGTTTCTAAAAATAGCTATAAAGTCAGAAATTATTGGCAAGCTAAAACCTTTAGATCGGAAGGTAAATTCCGATTATTAAGGCTAAATTACAATAATAGAAATACCTATGATTATAGAGACCAAAAAATTAAAGAGTTCTATGAATATAGTATTTTCTTTGAAACTGACTTTGATTTAAAGGGTAAGATTGAAAGACAAATCAAACCCAGTGAAATATTTAAAGAATTTAGATTTAATAAACAAACTGAGACTGAAATGTGGATGAGCTATTACCCAAGTGAGGAATGGTATTTCCGTCTTGAATATGAATACGGTGATAGAGTTGCATATAACGCAAACGTTCCTGCAATAGGTGATGGAAAATCATATTTAATGAAAGGTGTATTTAAATATTCGGACTCAATTAAGTTAACGTTGGAACATAATTATCAAGAAATTGTTAATAAAATTACTAACACAAACTATTTTGCAGGGTCGATAGATCGTTTTATTACATTGTATCAACCAAATAATGAAATCTCTTTAAAAGTAATTCTTGAAAAGAATGAATTTAGAGATGATTACTTTAGTGAAATCTTATTTCAATGGCAGCCCGACCCTTATACAATTTTTTATGCTGGGGGATCACAAATATATAAAGAGAATGATCCGTATGACTCAATTAAAGTAGATTCTGCGCAGTTTTATATAAAATTCCAGTACTTCTATCAGTATCAATAATTAATTACCAGAGTATATAAAAGTCTAAATTATTGAAGTACATTGATAAGTTTTATGATCAAAGCAATCTCTTAGATTACTAATATTCTAGACAAAAAAAAACAGAGCCTAAGCTCTGTCTTTCAATTCGAGGTTCGAAGGGGTCTAAAGTGAGAATCTCTTTAGCTCCTTGAGGATTTTCTCTTTTCCTCTTGGTGGGTTATTAAGCTATTTTTTATCATCGACTCTTAATAACACTTTCGCCCTTCGGTCTCTACCTTCTAATTCTTTCAAGCTTCCGTCTGCAGTTGGTTACTTGTCCCTTTTAGTTGGTCAGTTAATATTACTCTTCTTTTAGAAAGTGTCAACACTTTTTTGAAAAAAAGTTTATGTTTTTTTAATAGCAAAATTAATTCCAATTTTGATCATAAAATTCTTGCAAAATTTTATATGCTTTTTTTTGATTTCCCTCTTCATCAACCAGTCCTTTTCTATTATAAAAGTCTTGAATTTCTGGAAGAGGACGAAGCATCGCTCTAAAATCTTTAAGAATCCAAGGTGTCATTCCTTGTATTTCAGGATTATTTAAAATCATTTTTAATTGGTGTTCGTAAACTGTAGCCTGATATTCTTCGGTCCAGATTTTATTAGAGTTTTTATAGCCAAATTTTGCTCCTGCACCAAACTCAGATATATGGATCGGTTTATTATAGGGAGTAGTAATTGAAATATCTTCCATTATCTCAAACATGAGTTTTCTTAGTGTGCCTTCAGAAACTTTTATTTGATCTGCAAAAAAAGACGTGTAGTACCATCCAAAATATTCATTGTAAGAAATTAGATCAACTAGCTCTCCTAATGGATCATCAATGGAAATAGAAAAATCTAATTTCATATTGGGTGAAATATTGGATTCGGAAAGAATGGATTGAAATATAAGCTTCTCATCTTCACTTACCCAGTTAGATTTAATGCCTTGAATTGCTAACACTAATATCAATGACCTAAATTGCTCTTCACTGCCTGATAATAATGCAGCAGTTGTCAGTCTTGATTGATCTTTTAATTTTATTATTGCTAATAATTGTTTTAAAAACTCCATGCGCTCTGGAGAAAATGGAGTCTCATTAGCTATAGACCAAACTCCCACGGAGCTTCTATTCCAATCTCTCTCCACCAATCGAGTAATTTGATTCAATGCAATTTCAAGGGTCTTAGGATTAGTCCAATCAATATTCCAATAAACTGGTACTTCTTCCCATAATAATACACCCATCTCATCTGCAACTCTTGCTAAATGTCTAGAATAAGGATAGTGCGCAGCCCTAACGAAATTAGTATTTAAGTCTTTAGATAATTTTAATAATTCTTGAAAATGTTCTTTTGAAAAAGCAGGACCAGGTTCACCTAAAGGTTCAGCATGCATTGAAATACCCTTAAATTTAATAGGGTCCCCATTTAAAAAGATCTGTCGGCCTTTTATATATATATTTCTAAAGCCAATCCGATCAGAAATAGAATCATTCTTGGTAAAAATATTGACCCTATATAACTTAGGGTTCGATGGAGACCACAATTGAGGGTTTAATTTAATAGTTCCTTCAACCATGCCCTCTTGGTTTGTATAAAAAGACTGGATAAAGTCCAATTCTGGTATTTCAATTGAAACTTTAGTGTGCGCCAAAGCATTAACTAAAATACATTTAAAGATTAGTTCTTTGGGGTTATTTTGCTTTAATTGCAAATAAGCATTTTGGATATATGTGTTGGGTGTCTCAATAAGATAAACATCGCCTATAAGTCCACCCCATGGCCACCAATCAGTCCTATTGGTAGGTACAGTAGTCGGATCAAGCGAATTATCTGTTTGCACTAAAATAATATTTTCTCCCTCTTCTAGATAGTCACTTATCTCAAAACTGAAAGGAACATATCCGCCTTGGAATTCACCAACAGTATGTCCATTTATAAAAACTTTAGTTTTAAAATTGCTCCCTTCAAAATATATATGGATGAGCCCATCGTTAGGCCTTGCTAAATTAATCTTTTTATATAACCAAACAGGTCCTTGATAAAAAAATAATCTTTCATCTTGAGCGTTCCATGCGCCAGGTATATTCAATGTTAATGCAGTTTCAAAATTGTATTCAACTAACTCCATTCCTGTGATTTGAAGTTTATTTTTTGGGAAACCACCAAAGAATGATATCTCAGGTAATCCATTATTCATTGGATCTACAAGGTATCTCCATGTGCCATTTAAAGAGGTCAATTGCCTTGAATCAATCCAACCTAATAAAGGATCAGCTGTTTGATAAGTGGGCTGGTTTCGATTAAAAAAATTATCTGTATCTGAGGAATTTTCAGCATTAATAAGACCAGTTAAAACTGATAATCCAAAAACAACACATTGTTTCATAAAGGCATTCATTTATTTAATTTCCAATAAAAATATTTAATCATTTATTCCATACCTTCAACTAAAACAACATGTCGATTTGATGAATTTTTTGAGTGCTCAAGTGCTTGTTGATAATCATCAGAATAATAACAGGCCTTTGCTTGCTCTAGAGATGAGAACTCTACTAGAACGGTGCGCTCATAAACTCCTCCTTCCACCTCAATCTGATCGCCGCCACGAACTAAAAAGTTCCCACCATGTTTCATAATTGCAGGGCCTGCTAGCTTGATATATTTGTCGTAATCGTCTGAGTTATAAACTTGGCAACGTGTAATCCAGTATGCCTTCATTTTAATTTATATTTCAATCTCATTGCATGCAAAATAGGTTCGGTGTAACCGCTAGGCTGTAATCTGCCTTTGATTGCTAAATCACATGCAGCTTGAAATGCAAAACCATCATAAGAAGGTCCCATCGGTTGATAGTTTGGATCTCCAGAGTTTTGTTTGTCTACAACTTCTGCCATTCGTTTCATAGTATCAATAACCTGTTCTTCTGAACAAATAGAATGATGCAACCAATTTGCAATATGTTGGCTAGAAATTCTGCATGTTGCCCTATCTTCCATTAGACCAATGTTATTAATATCAGGAACTTTTGAGCAACCAACTCCATGATCGACCCATCGGACAACATAACCCAATATACCTTGAGCATTATTGTCTAGCTCTTCTTGAATATTTTGTGCGCTCAAGTCTTCTGGTTTTGTTAAAGTTGGTATCGTCAATATTTCATCAATATTAGCTTTGGCTCTTTTAGCAATGATATTTTGTTGTTCAGACACAAGTATTTCATGGTAATGCATTGCATGAAGTGTTGCTGCAGTAGGTGAAGGGACCCAAGCACAGTTTGCACCAGACTTTAGGTGACCTATCTTTATTTGATACATCTCAAGCATTTCATCAGGCATAGGCCACATACCCTTCCCAATTTGGGCTTTACCTTTTAGTCCGCATTCAAGGCCTATATCTACATTCCAGTCCTCATAAGCTAGTATCCATTTTTCTTGCTTCATTTCATTCTTGGTGATAACTGGGCCTGCTTCCATACTGGTATGAATCTCATCACCGGTCCTGTCTAGAAAGCCTGTATTAATAAAAATAACTCTATCTTTAGCAGCCCTGATACACTCTTTAAGATTAACAGTAGTTCGTCTCTCTTCATCCATAATTCCAATTTTCATAGTTAAAGGCTCTAACTTTAAAGCTTTCTCTATAGCTAGAAATAAATCACAAGCGAATCTAACCTCTTCTGGTCCATGCATTTTTGGTTTTACGATATAAATGCTTCCAGCATTAGAATTTGAGAATGTATTTTGATTTTGAAGATCATGTTTAGCAATGCAAGCAGTAAACATTGCATCCATAATCCCTTCAGGTATTTCATTACCTTCCAGATCAGTGATAGCTGGATTAGTCATTAAATGGCCAACATTTCTTATTAACATTAAGCTCCTACCAGGCAAAGTAAACTCTTTTCCTTCAGGGCTCTTATAATTACGATCTTCACTCAATGTTCTTGTTATTTCTGAGCCCCCTTTTATAAAAGTCTCTTTAAGATCGCCTTTCATGAGGCCTAACCAATTTCTATATACAAGGGTTTTATCTTCTGAATCAACTGCTGCAACCGAGTCCTCACAATCTTGAATCGTAGTTATAGCTGATTCCATCACAATATCCTTAATACCAGCTGGATCAGTTGCTCCAATTGAATGATCTCGATCTATTTGGATTTCTACATGTAAATTATTATTTTTTAGCAATATGCTGTTTGGTTGATCTATCTCGCCAGCAACTCCAACGAATTTAGTTGAGTCCTGTAAAAAGGTCTTTGCTCCATCTTTTAATTCACAGCTTAATTGTGAATCTTTGACCGAAAGATTGATAACATCATTATAGGACCCGTGTTCTAAAGCAAAGTATTGATCTAAAAACTGTTTAGCAAAATCAATAACCTTTTGACCTCTAACT
>MDTE01133858.1_pt1 | contig 77125 bp, 59 predicted proteins | sample 811231 | NCBI WGS metagenome assembly MDTE01 (sample SAMN05326651, study PRJNA326480) | marine metagenome | isolation source: seawater | place: Indian Ocean: Red Sea | collected 2010 | reverse complement strand
CGCGGGCCACGCGCCGCAATCGTATACCAGTTGTGGCAGAGACCGAGCGAATTGACTGAGCCGTCTGTTCGTCGATTAGCACCGGTGTGCGCAAGTTTTTGGTCAGCGTTTCGAGACGTGAGGCAAGGTTAACTACGGGGCCGAAGACGGTCACCTTTACCTGGTCAATGGTACCGATCTTGCCTGCCACTGCGCGTCCACTGGCGATCCCAATGCCGACGCGAAATCCCGACAAAGCGTGCTGCTGGTCTTCTTGCGCCGCAGCCGCAAAATTCTGTTGGATCGCGAGGGCGGCGCGGCAAGCTCGCAGGGCAGAATCTGGTTGTTCCAAGGGCCAGCCCCAGAATCCCATCGCAGCGTCTCCGTGGAAATCTCCGATGACACCTCCTTGTTGGAGAATCTCTCCTGTCATGACCCCCAAAGCGTCGCTGACGCGGTTCAGCAAACCAAGAAGATTGCCAGACTCTTGTTCACTATGCCGGGCAAATCCTCTCAGGTCACAAAAAAGCACGGACACGTCGACTTCACGCGGAGCGAGAATGTCGTCTGGATCCTGCCCGGCCAGCACATCGATCACGGCTGGAGAAAAGAACTGATTTAAACGTTCGGAGCGCCGGACCTCGCGGAGGTTACTCAGTGTGCTCGCTGCAAGTTCGGTGAATTTGACATCGTCTTGAAATTCGTGTGGCGGTGTCTGCGAGGTCGGCGCAGCAGTGGAATCCATGGAGCCGGTTAAATAGAAAGCCCAATTACGACAGGACGCTCCAACCAGAGGTGTACAAAATGCCCAGTCGAAGCTCTCAGATTGTGTGAAGCCGGTTTGTTTGGTGGGCCCGTTCCAGACATGTACGATGCTCTGCGATTGCTGGAGTGCTTCTCGGATCAGGCCAGCACTCGGTGTGAAGGCAGCGGTGGCAGTATCTCGGTGATCCCAGTGCAGTACTTCCACGTTACTGTCTGGTGTGTGGCCGCCGCGTAGTCTCACCAGCGCGGCGGCGTCGGCGCGAGGCACGCCACTGAGCAGGAGATTGACCAGCTGAACGAAGAGTTCGTGATCGTTATTGGCACGCGCAATGATGCCAGGAAGACGGCTGAGTACATCGATCCGTTGATCGGCGTGCCGAAACCGAATGCTCTGCAGGAAATCCGTGGTGAACGTTTGCTGGTCATCTGGTCGCGGAACCTGGACTGCGACCCGTACCTTGGCGTCCACGAGCGTAAACGTCGTGTCGCCGATGACGAAGTGCTGGTTGGGGCGCAGCGAAAACTGGCTTCGTGGGCGTCCATTGAAGTAGACGGGATTGGAAGCCTCGTCCCTTTGTTGAACTTCGAGGGAGCCTTCCGTCCAGCGTACAGTGGCGTGTTGTCTGGAAATCTGGGGATCCCAGGGGATCGACCAGTTTCCGCAGGTCCGTCCAAGCACAATTGGCTGGTCCGGGAGCAGTGTCCGTCGCCAGCGGAATTGAGGTTGGCTGCCCTGCACAATCAAATCCGGCATGTACGGCATTTTACGCGCGGACTCGCTGGATTGCCAGAAAGGCAATGTTGTCGGTGCTCGAATGAACGATATCCCGGGGGGCACGCCTGCAGCAAGACCGTGGTAACCGTGGGTAGCCCATAAGGGGCCTTCTGGGAGACGCGGATTTGGCGGTGTGGCGGTTGTGCGGACGTCATGGTCACGCCACAATTTCAGATCGTAAAGAGTCCGCACTGTTCGAGGAATGACCAGGAGAGCGATCATGTCTAAACCAATCGTTGCAGTCGCATTTATGGCACTTGCAGTTCCTTGTCAGTCTGCTGAAGAGCAGTTCGTTGCATCGCCATTTACCGCGAAGAACGGCTTTACGACGGGAATTGAAGGACCCGCGTGCGATCGGGCGGGCAATCTCTTTGCAGTCAATTTCCAGCGACAGCAGACGATCGGTGTTGTTTCGCCGGACGGCCAGGAAAAGCCTTACGTGACCCTGCCGGGTACCAGTATTGGTAATGGCATTCGTTTTGATCGTCAGGGGATGATGTATGTCGCTGATTACGTAAATCACAACGTCCTGCGGGTTGACCCGAAGACTCGAAAAATTTCTGTGTTTGCCCATGACGGTCAGATGAATCAACCGAACGATCTGACGATTTCCAAGGATGGTACACTCTTCGCGAGTGATCCTAACTGGGGCAAGAGTACCGGACAGATTTGGCGCATCGATCCAAAGGGAAACATCCGTCGAGTAGCGGCAAATCTGGGTACAACCAATGGCATCGAGGTAAGCCCAGATGGCCGGACGTTATATGTTAATGAATCAGTACAACGAAACGTCTGGAGATTTACCATCGACAGTGAAGGAAATTTGACCGATAAGCAACTCGTCAAGAAGTTTCCTGACTTTGGTTTTGATGGTATGCGATGTGATGTGGATGGTAATCTCTACATCACTCGGCATGGCAAAGGAACCGTGGTGAAACTTTCGCCCAAGGGAGTGGTTTTGCGTGAAGTAGATGTCTTGGGAAAGAATCCTACCAATATCTGTTTTGGTGGGATCGATGGGCGCACTGCCTATGTCACCGAAGTCGAAGGTCGCCGTATTGTGCAATTTCGCGTAGACCGCCCCGGTCTGTCGTGGCAACGCTGGCAGGAGTCGCGTTAAATGTAATCCGGCGTGTTTCCGCGACAGAATGCTTCCCAGAAGATTGTCGCGGGTTGCTCAGGTAGCGTTTGATTTCTCGCGCGGTCGCAGCAGCAGGGATGTGACGGTCATGCCGATGCCGATGACGACTGCACTAGATGCCAGATAGATCAGCTGCGTCAGACGCTTGTAATTCTGTTGATTGACGACGTATTCCGGGATTTCAAGTGTGCGCACGTCGGTCAGGCCTTTGTTGCGAATGTTTCCCCAGATTTCCAGTAACTCGGTTGGCGAGCGTTGATCCAGAAACTTGAGATAGTCGTCTGCGATGGTTTCGATGGTGTCTGTCGTGTCGATTTGGGAACGCAGATAGGTCGCAAAGCCGATGCCTCCGGAAGCGACAACCGCGGTTAACAGGCCGCCGGTGAACAAGAGCGCTTGCAGACGAGTCCACGTGCGGCGTTTGTGATCCGGACGATCTGTTGGGTCGGTTACGGGCTCAAGCAGACGCAACTCCGTGAAGGATGGTACGTCCAGGTTCTTTCCGCATTCACACACCAATTGGTCGCCGGCTTGAGAGGCCGTCACGGTGATCTTGGCGCCGCAGTCACAGGGCAGCAGGTATTGTTGGGCCATGGCATCCAGGTCTTGGGGCGAAGACGTTTTGACGGGTACTGTAAATCGTTCAAACGGTTAGCAGTCCGATGGGTTTTCCTGCAAACACCTTGATCGGATCACCACCCTGGGGTTGTTTGGGTATTGGGGGCTTTTGCGCGAGCTCTTGTCCTCTGATCAGATCGAGCAGAAATGAAAGCATGGAGCGTTAGTCAGGAGCAGCCGAACCCCGGGCGGCCCACCAGGGAAGGCTGATTCCACCGTCGATGAGCAAATTGGCTGCTGTCATGTATTGATTCTTGGGGTCCGCCAAAAAGAGAATGCCTTCTGCCATTTCTTCAGACGTTCCTAACCGCCCAAGCGGAATTTTGGCGCCGGCGCGTTGCAGCGTTTCTTCGTCGGCGAATTTCCGTTCTCCGGGGGTATCGGTCCACCCTGGTTGAATCATGTTCACGCGAATTCGGTGTGGGGCGAGTTCAATCGCGGCAGTCTTGGACATGTGTTCCAGGGCCGCTTTTGACATGTTGTAGGCCATTGAGCGGGGAGCCGGGATAAAGGCATGCGGCGAGCTTACCAGCACCACAACGCCTTCACTCGCCTGCGCGATCATTTGACGTGACGCGGACCGCAGTAAGTTAAAAGCACCCCACATGGTGACATCGATAGTGCGTCGAAAACCGGCCATGTCTGCTTCATAGAACAATTCACGATCACTGAAGGCTGCATTACTTATAGCAATGTCCAGTTTGCCGAATTGTTCAACCGTCTTTTCGACCATTGCTTCGACGGCCTCCAAGTCTGCCACATCAGTCTGAATCTTGATGGCCTGGCCGCCGGCATCACGAATTGCCTGTACGACTTCTTCTGCCTGCTCATCGTGCGAGCGATAGTTGACAGCCACGGAGGCGCCGGCGCGGCCCAACGCGACTGCTGTTGCACGCCCGATACCTAAACTGGCACCCGTTACCAAGGCCACATGTCCCTTGAGATCAACTGAAGTCATAGCGATTCTCTGCTACCGATAGAGCGAAAAAACAAACGAAGTGGCCTTGCACCGGAACGAAAGCACGCCACGAAACACTGGTGCTGGCCGGCGCGCCTTGCGCACAGCTCAAGCATCGTTGCGATTTATCTGAGCCGACCAAATAACCCATCCAGAGACGAATTCTTGAAGAGAAACGGAATTCGAGTCAGACGCGCCGATGGGGCGGGCCTGGGGCGTCTACAGCCTATGCTAACTACCTCTTGTCAGACCGACAAGCGGCAACCGTTTGCTTTGCGGGAGGGGGGGGTGATCATCTGGAGCCTGTTTTCGCTGCGGAAAAGAGGAGCGTGCGAGACCCTGCGGGGATTGAGTTGACTCTGCGGGCTCAACGGCAGTGCAAGAAGTTGTGGTGGAGAGGCGTTTTGTGACTGGACCTCACGATCTGGCTAGGTAAAATCTATACACGTTGCGGAAATTGGCGATGCGATAAAGCTGGTGCCAGTTGGCTACCTTAGGACGTCGGCTCGCGAAATTTGGGACGAAAAAGCAGGAATGCTCGGACAGGATCCACTTTGTGGCTTGTTCGTTTTAGTCGTCCTGGTGCTGAACGCACACTCTGCTGAGACGTCGCTTCACATCGTTGAAACTGACAGTGAATACAGTTGGTTTGCGGTTATCGTTCCGGCAGGAATACGGAATGGTGAAGTTAGGTAAGCGGTTTGCGGACCGTTTTGTTTGCGTGAGCGCAATCTTCTTCCAAATATCAGCCGCGGAAAAACGGTCGCGAAATCGGTGGTAGAATTGGCTAGTTTCATGACTATGATTTGAAAAGAAAGGATTTGATAAGACAAGGTCATCGTTTGAACTACGCGTGCGGCAGGTGAACGCAATCAATCGAGATTGCCATAACAGTTAAGTCGCACGCGCCCTACCCAAAGGGACGAATCGTATCACGAGCGTCCCCCCCCTCCCGTTTCACTGTCGACCGACAGTCTGCCTTATAGAGTTTAGGAGTGCTGGCTTGTACAACCCAATCATCGATGACTTTGATAACGACGCGGCTCCATCACGGGATGCTGAAATCCAGGTAGAGCCAATCGTTGAGGTAGACGAGGAACTCAACGAAGTTTCGAAGTCGATGGAGCCCGAGGCGAAGGGCAAGCAGCAAGACGAACTGTTGGTGCCCGACGACAGCGAGTCGTGGTCTGACGATCCGGTCCGGATGTACTTGACCCAGATGGGTGAAATCCCGCTCTTGACGCGCAAAGAAGAGATTCGCTTAGCCAAGAAGATTGAAATTACCCGCCGGCAGTTTCGCGCCAAGTTGCTGGAGTGTGACTATGTGATGCAAGCCGCTTTCAAAGTGATCGGACGTGTTCACCAGGGTGAATTGCCATTTGATCGTACCGTGCAAGTGTCGGTTACTGATCGCTTGGAAAAGGAACAAATTCTCGGACGTTTGCCCCACAACCTGGCGACCGTCGAAGTTTTATTGAAGCGCAACCGCCGCGACTACCATTTGGCGATCAGCAAGTCGCAGGCCAAGAGTCGGCGAAAAGTGGCCTGGCAGGGGTTGGCCCGCCGCCGTCGCAAGACCGTGAGGCTCATCGAGGAATTGGGTTTGAGGACCCAGCGTATTGAATCGATGATCGGGGCACTTGAAGATTTCAGCAAACGCGTGCAAGAGTTGCAGAAGTTGATTGCCCAGGCCAAACGAGAACGTAAGACGCCTGCTGAAATAAAACCATTGAAAGTTGAGAACCGCCGCATCTTGTTGGCAATTCAGGAAACGCCAACAAGCTTGCAGAACCGGGTTCATTACCTGAAGCAAGTGTACTCGAGTTACCAACGAGCAAAGCGTGAGTTGTCTGAAGGAAACCTTCGGCTAGTGGTTTCGATTGCGAAGAAATATCGTAATCGAGGCTTAAGCTTCCTTGATTTAATCCAGGAGGGGAATGCTGGCTTAATGCGTGCTGTGGACAAGTTTGAGTACCGCCGCGGCTTCAAATTCTGCACTTATGCCACCTGGTGGATTCGGCAGGCGATTACACGTGCTGTGGCGGACCAGAGTCGCACGATTCGCATTCCGGTGCATATGGTTGAGACGATGTCTCGCGTACGTAATGTTTCACGACAATTGCTGCAGGAGTTGGGCCGCGAGCCGACAATTGAAGAGACCGCACGTCGAGCGGAAACCACGGTGGAAGAGGCCCGACGGGTACTTGCGATGAGCCGTTATCCCATCAGTCTGGATCGCCCAGTTGGGAATAGTGAGGACAGCCACTTTGGAGATCTGCTCCCGGACGGTATGGCCGAAAGCCCGGCTCTCGGTGCAGCTCAGGAGATGCTGAGGGGCCGTATTAGCAAAGTGCTGAAGACACTGAGTTACCGTGAGCGGGAGATCATCAAGCTACGTTACGGTCTGGGAGACGGCTATAGCTATACGCTTGAGGAAGTCGGCCACATTTTCAAAGTCACACGCGAACGAATTCGCCAGATTGAGGCCAAGGCCGTCCGCAAATTGCAGCAGCCCAGTCGCAGTCAGGAACTCGTCGGATTTCTCGATTGAGTTCAGATTGGATGGGCCGCAGTCGGTGGAGACTCGGTGGCATAGCAGCCCGCGTCAAGGCGCGGACCGCATCTGTTCGCAATTCGTTTATTCGAACTGTCTGACCAGTCCGCTGGTCACTAGCAGTAGCTGACACGAGATGCTCGAGTTGGGCAACTGAAAGGTAGCGGAAATTGCGCGACGGTAGCCTTCCAGTTGAGGGCGGTAGTAGGCCAGCCGGGCTTCCAGGCTCGCCGTATCGTCCGGATCGAGATGGTCGGTCTTGAAATCGACAATGTCCGCACCGATTACCCGGGCGTTTCTGCGGAAAAGAATCAGTCGATCTACCAGGCCGTTCAATAAATGGCCATCCTGACGCACGGCAAACGGATATTCGTGCAGAACTTCCAGGTCTGTGTCCTGGCATGCTTTACGATTGGCGTAACCGCTGCGGCTGAGGGCTGTGCGAATCGCCGCAGACTCTAGGGCCCGGTGAAATTCTGCAAGCGCGTGATCTACCTCATGATCGGGCATCTGGCTGGTGATTGCGTGTCGCAGCGCAAGCTGACGCAAGGCATGCTTATTAACAGGGGTTTCATCCAGCCAGCCGATGCTTTCGAACAGGGTGTGAATTAGGGTGCCTTTGCGCCGTGCGGCAACGCCGTGGCGATTGAACATGCTGGTTGCTTTGACGACCCCTCCGCCTTCGAGCATTGAAGGGCTCAGGCGTTCCAGTCCCCGCGTTCTCTGTTTCGCCGCAGGTGCCAGCGAGATTTGGCCGGCGTGGTCGTCTGCGACGTCCCGCATTGCGTCTGTTGCCGGGCAGTTTTGTGGAGATGCCGAGTCATCTATGGGCGCATCCCGTTGTGGCAATTTCTGGTACCAGTGCTCGTCGCCGTCACGATAAAGACACTCCCCGGGCGCCGCGGATGCATCCTTGCCAAGAGTGCACCGTAGCAAGCCGGCAGGGGTGAGTGGAATCGTCTTGCTCGAGGGTTTCGCTGGAGAAATAAGCAGGTGTAATGCGTGAACAGCCCGTGTCATTGCCACGTACATGACACACAGCGATTCGAACACGGTTCGTCGTTTTGCGTCGGCAAAGACCTGCTGTATTTCTCGCGGCATCAACTGCCTGGTGGCGGAGTCCACGTAACGGCAGACCAGGTCAATCGAGGCGGTTGGTGACGGGCGACGGGCGACAAAAGCACTGGGTTGACCAGTCAGCTGTACATCGAGTTCTGGCAGGACCACGACGTCGAATTGGAGTCCTTTGGCCTGGTGAATGGTCATGACTCGAATATGTGATCCACCTGGATCGGCGACGCGGGCGTTCATGATATACCGTGCGAAATCGACAGGTCGGAGGGTCGCCTGGGATTGGTAGGTATCGGCGAGTTCAACGAGTTGTTTCAGTCGGCTCGCTTCTCGAGAGTCGGGGCTGGCGCTCAGGAGTTGGGTCCAACGCTCTACCGTCGGGCCATAGCCGGCGCACATCAGGTCAGCGCGAACTTTTTCCGCCAGTTCGCTCGCAATTTGATCGTCGTCGTGTCGATGCATGCGGAGTGCTTCGCCGAGTCGCGAGTGGGCGACGTGATAGCGCGCCGCGGTATCACCGGGATGGTCCGATAGCTGCAACAAAGAGACGATCAGTCGCACTCCCTGTGAATCGGTAAGCGGATTGCCTCCTTCCTCACTGGCAGAGATCTTCGCACTGTGCAAGCGGTCAATAAGTTGACGGACGGTTTCGTTTCGACGCACCAGGATACCGATTGAGGGTGCCTGATCGTCCGTGTCCGCGGCGATCTCAGCGACACGCAGGGCAGCAAAATCGAGCAGCTCACTGGAGCCCGTTACAGGGGCCGTTTCCAGGGTCGTCAGTCCAGGCAGGTCGACCAGAGCGGTTGTATGCGATTCAAATTGTGAAGTCCAGTCTCGGATCGCGGCTGCCGCGTCACCCGGATCTGGATGTCGCTGGAGGTGACCGAAGACACGGTTTACTGTGTCAATGATGGTAGGCGAAGAGCGATGACTTTTGGCCATCGTTTGCTCTTGTATGCCTGGCAGGTCCTGTGCAACGGCGTCGAAGATCTCGGCTTCACCACCACGCCAGCCATAGATCGCCTGCTTGATGTCCCCGACGCAGAATAGTGAACCGTTGACGGCTTTGTTGGTGACTTTTCGCGCGGTGGGCTGCAACGCGCGCCACTGTGTGGGAGACGTGTCTTGAAACTCATCCAGCAAGAGGTGGCGGATCTCACCATCGAGCCGATGCGAGACCAACGCGGCATTTTGTTCGTTGACGTACACTCCCACAGCTCGAGTGACATCGTCGAAGCATAGCCCACGGCGCTGAAATTTTAGGTCTTTGTAAGCGTGATGAAAGCGGTCGACGATTGCAAAGGTTGCTTCGGTCTGTAGCACCACTCGGCCTACCAGTTCAGCTGCAGCATGTTGCAGTAACCGTTCATAAAGACGTACCGCGTCTGGCGGAATTTCAGTACGGTAATACATCCTTGATCCGTCGAGCACCTTGGCCGCCAGACCCTTATTCACGAACTCGCCCCAGTCTTTTCGCTCGATACGCTGGCAGTCTTCTTCCAATGCGCGGGAAAAACGCTTGTTAGGCATTTCACAGTCCCGCAACAGGCCCACCAGGTCTAGAATGTCGCGTTCGGGCAGCGGAGTGGGACGCGGAAGTTTTGACCAGGCGGTGGCATCGGTTTCGCTGTAAATGCTGTATACGTCATCGATTTGACTGCGGAGTAGATGGCTTACTCCTCGATTGGCATCACCCTTTGTCAACAGGGGCAGCAGCGTCTTCAGGGCGTTTCCCTGGTCGTTTGTCAGAACATGCGCGATGGCCTCATCACGGAGTACTGAGTCTTCCAGTTCGTCGAGCATCCGCCAGCCAGGTGGTAGGCCCAGTTCCAGACTGCAGCTGCCGGCAATCTGTCCGAAGAAACTGTCCAGAGTACTAACGCGGATGCGGTGCAGTTGACGCATTAAGCGTCCTAGCAGAATTTGCTGTTGCGTGGCTGTCGAGGTGTTGGTTTCAGGAACGACCTCGATGTTTGCCTCGATGTCGAACAAAGTTTGCTGCTGGGGCTTTGGCCGACTAGCGAGTGGTGGGGTATTGGCCTCCAGGGCTTCGCGCGCCAGGCGTTCGAGAATTCGATCGAGAATCTCTTGAGCTGCTTTACGTGTGAAGGTCGTAGCCAATATCTGATCTGGCGCGATCTCCTTTTCCAAGAGGCCGAGGAAACGGTTGGAGAGCTGGAATGTTTTTCCCGTCCCTGCAGAGGCACGAATCAGTAAGTGTGGGGGATGTTGATGCGAAGCCATTCCCTTGACGCATCTCCCAGATAGACGACTCGTGGATTCCAGTCACGACCGGTGGCATTGGGGCAATCGAATGCCGTTAAGTCGGTGGGGATTGCAGGACGTCATTGTATACGTGAGTGGGTAGTGCAGTGGAGTTGTCTCACGCGGCCGTGAAAACGCGAGGTGTCCAGAAGATAGTTGTCAGTTCCACATCCGTTTGGACACAGTGTAGGCGAACGGTGCCAGTACGATCAACGGTCCCCAGGCGGCTTGAGCCGGTGTGAGAAGGTAGCTGCGGCTTCCCATCCATTCAAAAACCATTGTCAGGAGATAGTACGCCGCTACCAGCAGCAGGCACTGGCCAACAGCGACGAACAGGCTTTGGTGATTTCGACTCAATACGATCGGCAAACCTAGCAGAAGTAAGCTAATGTCCAGAAACGGTCTTAAAAGCCGTTGGTGCACGGTCACTCGCAAGTCCGCGCCGTAGTCCAGGCTCGGGTTGCGTAGCGCGCTGATCAAGTGCCATGTGGGAGCATAACGTTGCCAGGCTTTACCGCCAGCCAGTTGCTGGAAAGTTACCTTGGAGACGACGAAACACTGGTTCTCTTCAAGCCAGTCTGTGTCGATGGGACTGTAGACCACTGGGCGGCCGGTGATAGTGAGGGTGGGTAATTTACTGAGAGATTCTGGCTGAGTGATGCCAGACAACAAATATCCTCCCGGGCGATCGTTGTCGGGAGGGCGATAACTCGCCGTTTTTGCTACCAGTTTTCGTCCGTAACCAGGTACCGACTGCGGTAGCTGAAACGCGGCATTAACAATCTGCTGTTGTGCCGCCAGAGTGTGATGACCGGCCAGCAATATATCTGTTTCCGCATCATACTTCGGCTCCAGAGGTCGCTTCCTGGTTCCCCTCAGGTCTTGCGCATTACGTGACAACTCGTCGCTGAAGCGTGGTAGCAGGAATTCGCGATTCAACGCGGCACCTGTGGCGACAGCGACCGCCGCGATGATCAGTGGCTTGACGATTCGTGACGAGGGAATACCCGCTGCCATGAGTGCAGCCATTTCGTTTGTGCGTTTCAGCCAGGTCATTACGAAGATCGTAGACATCAAGGCGATCAGCGCGCTCATCCAATCAAAATAGATAAGAGATCGAGCTAGGTAATAGGTGCCGATGACACGCAGGAAACCATGCAAGGAATGGTCCCCAAACCCAATGAATTCTTCAAAATTGCCTGCGACATCAATCAGGACAATCAGGCCGATCAGACACGCCGCTGAACAGAGTGACACTCGTAAAAATAGCCAGCAGATGTAGCGGTCGATCAACGACATGACGACGTCCTTTTCGTCGATTTGGGGGGCACCGGTGTGGCCTTGACCACATCAGGTGCTGCAGTTTCCCGGATTGTTGGAGGCGTGTCTATGGCATGCCTCGATCGCTGCTAGCATTGAACCGTGGAACCCAACTAGCCTGTTCCCACTGCAGTTCCACAGGCGAATCGATGCAAGCCGTCCTGCAAAGCCACGGCTGCCAGTACTCCGGGAAACTGTGGAGGGCTACCGGCTTGTACACGCAAGTGTGTCGAATGGTCGAACTCGCGTCGGTGTGCGCCGTGCTGGGGTACGGTCGGTTCCGATGCCAGGGGCAGTTGAAATCTCCGAGTCGCACCCTTAGAAAGGGTGTCCTTTGGTTCCGCGTCCGTTTGTCGCATCCAGTTCGCGAGGTTAGGCAGGTGACCAGGTATTCCGTTGTTGCAGATTGGGGGAAGCTCCCCTCAGGTTGGTCTTATTACGAAGCGACTAGCGTCGCCGTTGACTCCCAGGACCGTGTCTATGTTTTCAATCGTGGTGAGCATCCGGTCATTGTGTTTGACCACGAGGGGAATTTTATCGGCAGTTGGGGAGAGGGGGAGTTTCAGCGACCGCACGGCATCTGGATTGATCAAGAAGATCATCTTTATCTGTCTGATGATCAGGATCACACGGTCAAGAAGTTCACGGCTGAGGGCACCCATTTGATGACGTTGGGGGAAAGCGGGAAGCCCAGCGACACAGGATGCGATTCAACGGATTATCGTCAAATACAGAGACCAGGAGGCCCCTTTAATCAGCCGACGAATGTGGCGACAGCCCGCGACGGGACGATCTTTGTCAGCGATGGCTATGGAAACTGTTGTGTCCACAAGTACACGCCACAGGGAGAGCACTTGCTTTCCTGGGGTACGCCTGGGTCTGGCCCCGGAGAATTTTATTTGCCACACGGCATCGCGATTGACCGACAAGACCGCGTGTTCGTGGCAGACCGTGAAAACAGTCGTTTGCAGATCTTCTCAGCCGCAGGTGAATTTCTCGATGAATGGAGCGATGTAGTACGGCCAACCCAGGTCTACTTCGATCAGGACGACAATCTCTATGTTTCTGAGCTAGGGAAACGCTCGGGTCTCTATCCCTGGATGGAAGCCGATTTAAGTGAAACGGGAGGACGAGTCAGCGTTTTTTCAATTGAAGGTCAATTGCTCGACCGATTCGGAGGGGGGGAAGATCCGATGCAAGCGGGTGATTTTTATACGCCGCATGATATCTGGGTCGATTCTCAAGGGAGTATATACGTGGCTGAGGTGACGATGTCGGGCGGGGGAAATCGTGGCCTGATCTCACCAGATTGTGTTTCACTGCAGAAATTCGTCGGTACTTAATAGCGGATAAAACGGGGCAGGTGACCAACGACGCTTTCCGCTCGTTTGCAGTGCCTGTCGGAATATCAGGAAGCGTGGTGTGGTTTTTTATCTGTGCGGCCAGCTGAAGGGCCGGCAGCCGCAATCGTAGTTTTGCTTAAGGAGCGTTCATGCCTACAGTTCTCATAACACCAGAACGTCTACGGGATCAGCCGGGTCCGCATCTTGATTTATTGCGCGACGCGGGATTTGATGTCCAGTTTCCCGGCAATCCACTCCTCGCCCGAGGATTGTGTTCGGATGAGGAGACCATTGAGGAACTAAAGAACATCGATGCGACACTCGCTAGTACCGAGAATTACAACCAAACTGTGCTAGCGGCACTTCCCGAATTGAAAGTGATCGCGCGGACTGGCGTAGGCTACGATCGAGTGGATGTGCCCTTTGCAACTGAACGCCGTGTAGCGGTTTGCATTACTCCCAACTCCAACCACGAAGCGGTCGCTGAAGTGGCCTTGGGATTGATGTTCGCTACTTCGAAGGCGGTTGTGCAAAACGACAAGCGGGTTCGTGCCGGGGAATGGCCACGCGATATCCTCATGCCGATTCGTGGCCGTACATTGGGTATTTTCGGGTTGGGGAGAATTGGCAGAAGTATGGCGATTCGAGCACAGTCGCTGGGGATGCGTGTAATTGCTACTGAGCAGTTTCCCGATACCGCATTTGTTTCCGAGCGCGGCATTGAACTGGTGGAATTCGATCAGTTGCTGGAACGCAGCGACTATTTGACCATCCACGCACCACTGACGGACGAAACACGTGGCTTGTTCAATCGTGATGTGTTTCGCAAGATGAAATCCGGTAGCGTGTTGATTAATACGGCTCGTGGTCCGCTCGTGGTCGAGAAGGATCTTTGTGAATTCCTCCAGTCTGGCCACCTGCGCGCGGCCGGGCTCGATGTTTTTGAACGTGAGCCGCCAGAAGCTGACAATCCGCTGTTCACATTGGATAACGTAGTTCTAAGTCCCCATCTAGCGGGTGCCGACGAAACATCGTCCGTCGCGATGAGCGTCGAGGCTGCGGACAACATTGTCAAGCTCTCAAAGCACGAGTGGCCTGTGGGTGCGGTTATCAATCATGTTCTCCAAGACAATTGGTCCTGGGAACGGTAAGTGCCGACAGGCGGAACTGCAGGTGCGGAGGAGACCCGCATCAGCGGTGGTTCGTCAAACGCCCTGGAGCCAAATCAGGCTCCGCGACGAGTTTCGTTGTGCGCTTTTCCCTTTTCCGATTTTCAGGAAATACACAATGGTATTATCTGATCGTGACGCACAGAGACTGCTGGGCGATGCCTTGCAGTCGATCGACGAATATTATGAACAGCGAGGCATCTTTCAGGGAAAGTTTGGCTTTGGTGAACGTCCCGCGATTGTTGTCGTTGATTTTGCTTATGGGTGGACAGATTCATCCTATGCCGGTGGCTCAGACAGATTGGATCTCCCCGTGGAGAAAACGGCTGAGTTGCTGGCGGCCGGGCGGCAACGCGGTTTGCCGATCATTTATACAACTTCGCCGTATCGGCCTGAGACGGGCGATCAGCCATTCAAGTCCGCGGCTGACAGATCAACAACTTTTCGAGCTTGGGACGCCCGGGCTTGTGAAATTGACCAGCGGGTCGCCCCAGAGCCAAGCGATTTGTTGATCTACAAAGAGAACGCGAGTGCGTTCTTTGGCACACACCTTGCGCCTTATCTGATTGAGCAAAAGGTCGATACGCTGTTAATTACCGGATGCAGCACGAGTGCGTGTATTCGTGCGACTGCCACAGATGCCAAAGGCAATCGCTTTCGCCCAGTTGTCGTCTCTGATTGCGTGGGTGACCGTTCCGCCGTTTGTCATGTCTTTACATTGCACGACATTCAATCCAGGTTTGCTGATGTGGTCTCATTAGACCAGGCACTGCAACAGTTATCGGATAGAGACTAGCGCGTGCTGGATTGGGACCTGCGTGCCATGTGCCCCTGACTCGACAGTTCCCGGGTAGTCCAGAGTCCAGGAAGTTCGCTGTTGATGACGGTAATCGTGTTGCCTGAACCAGTTGGCTTGCCAACGCGTTTCCTGTAACCGTGCGATTTTCGACGGTTTCGTAGTCAGCTGGATCAGCATCGCCATCCTGCGGGACGGGCCATTGGGAGAATCGACAGTGGCGGATAAACTGGTTCAGATTGTGATGTCTCAAAGTGCGTATTGTTTCGCCTTGCCGGACTCCTGGAACAGGATTGGGTGCGGGTGACAATCGATAGTGAGAGAAAGCTGCTAAAGCGGATGTGTCACTTTTGCAGCACCGCTATCTGAACGCATATTCGAGACGGCAGGTAATTCCACAACCACGCGGTTTTTGAGACACGTATTCACGACCGGCAGCGATGATCAAGAACGTTCCCTTTCGCCAACTCGTTCATAATGACCTGACTATCGAGGGTTTCTCGAGGGCTGCGGTGCAGAGTTTCTGGCGCATCCCTGAACTCAAGATCGGGTTTGACCTGGGGGCACATCCCTGGGAATTCATGGGAACGCCAACGTGGTTTATTTCACATACGCATTTGGACCACGTGGCGGCTTTGCCGGTTTATGTGGCCCGTCGCCGGATGATGAAGATGGAGCCGCCGACGATTTATCTTCCCGAACACGCTGTGGAACCGGTGCGGCAGATGCTGAGGTCGTTCAGCAAGCTCGATCGGGGACGAATGCCTTGTGAACTGGTGGCGGTCAAGCCTGGCGATGAAATCGTATTGTCACGGGAATGGGTCGTCACTGCCTGTTTGACACGTCACACAGTGCCTGCTCTGGGGTACGTTGTTTGGGAACGTCGCAAGAAGCTGAAGCCAGAGTATCAAAGTTTGACGGGCGACCAGATTCGCGATATCAGACAATCCGGGCGTGAAGTTTCAGAAGAGAGTCGCATTCCCCGGCTGGCTTATCTTGGCGATAGTACACCGCAGGGACTCGACATGAATCCCGATATGTATCGAGCTGAGGTTCTGATTTCCGAAATGACATTTGTGGCTCCTGGCCACGTTAAGGAAAAGATCCACAAACACGGACATATGCACCTGGAGGATTACGTGGAACGGCGTGACCTTTTCCGGAATGAACGCGTCATCGTTGCGCACTTCAGCACGCGTTACAATATCCATCAGATTCGTCGATATGTCGAGAAATCGCTTCCCGACATGCTGGGTGGCAGGCTTTTTCTCTGGACTTGATTGGTCGTCAGTGAAGTGACGAAAGGAGTCCCGATCTTGACTCCGCGCGCCGCGTACGTGCATGTGCCGTTTTGCCGGCATCGATGCGGTTACTGCAATTTTTCGGTTGTCGCAGGGCGCGACGATTTGACCGAAGCATTTCTTGAAGCGTTAGCCCGAGAGTTGTCCGAACTGGGCACGCCGCGGGAAGTCGACACGCTGTTCATTGGTGGTGGTACGCCAACGCATCTGAAATCCCCATCGCTGGTTCGTTTGCTGGAGATCGTTAAGTATTGGTTTCCGACTGCAAGCGGTTACGAATGGACGGTTGAGGCCAACCCCGTTGATTTGAACCCGGAAACGGCAGAGATTCTGGCCGCCTATGGCGTTACCCGTATCAGCCTGGGTGTACAGTCGTTTCAGGATCGAAAATTGGCCTTGTTGGAACGCGATCACCGCAGTCGTGAGGTCCGACATGCTTTTGATACAGCCAGACAGCATGTTTCCTCTGTTTCGATCGATTTGATCTTTGGGGTGCCGGGGGAAACACTGGTTGAATGGACGCGAGACCTTGCCCAGGCGATCACGCTGGGGCCAGATCATTTGTCGGCCTATAGTCTGACTTTCGAACGTGGTACGCAATTCTGGAATCGTCGTAAAAAAGGCGAGTTACTTCCCATAGAGGAGGACGCTGGAGGACAGTTGTATGAGCGTGCCATTGACACATTAGGCGCAGCAGGTTGGGAGCATTACGAAGTTTCCAGTTTTGCGCGTCCGGGTTACCGATGCCGGCACAATGAAGTGTATTGGACCGGCGGCGAGTATTTTGCTGCTGGGCCCGGTGCAGCCCGTTTTATCAACGGACGCAGGGAATCCAATCACCGCAGCACATCGACTTACCTGCGTTATCTAAGCGAAGGGCGGAATCCAGTTCAGGAGAGCGAGTTACTGGATAATGAAATGCTCGCGCGCGAGCGGCTGGTCTTTGGTTTGCGGCGTTTGGAAGGAGTTGCGCTGATCAGGTTTCAGCAAGACACCGGATATACAGTGCAACAACTGGCCGGTGAGGCCGTCAGACGGTTCTTGGACATGGAGTTGCTTGAGGAAACGGCAACCCACCTGAGATTGACCCGCCGAGGCCTGTTGGTGAGTGACAGTCTTTGGCCTGATTTGATTTGACAGGCAGGGGACATTGTGCAGTTTACTCGGGCGGCTTGACCCGCACCACAAGATTGGCGCCGGACTGCAGTTCGCCGCTCAAGCATTCGGAGAAACGGGAATCGGTGACCCCGGTTTCTACCGCGATGGCTCTCAATTGCGCCCCCTCCTGAATCCAGACGTGTCGCCGGTTTCGGTTGCGCCTTGACTCCCAGCGTTCGGAAACCGATCCCGGCTCATCTTCGCTCTTTTGGGTGGCTTGATTCTTGCTGCTGGCACCTTCCAGCAACACGCGATCCTCTACACGGACTTGTTCGATGTCCGGATAGAAACGTAACGCTGAGTTGGGAATGCGAACCACATCCAGTCGTTCGTCGACATCAAAAGAGACTGTGGCTGTCATACCTGGAAGGAGTTGGAGTTTGGGATTCGGGGCCGAGACGACTACCGGATAGGTGACGACGTTCTGCTCGGCTATGGAGCTAAGCCGGATTTCCTTGATCGTTCCTTCAAAAACATCATCCGGGTAGGCGTCGACAGTAAAGTGGACAACACGGCCACTGTCTTGTGCTCGGCGAATCAAACCGATATCGGATTCATCTACGGAGACATGTACGTAGACTTCTTTTCGCAGATCTGGCGCCAAGACGAATAGCTCAGGGGCCTGGAATTGAGCGGCCAAGGTTTGGCCGTGTTCAATTTTTCGATCGATAATGACACCATCACGCGGTGCCCGGATGATCGTAAATTCGAGATTGGTTTCTGCCTGTTCGAGAGAGGCTTCTGCTTGCTGAACCTGAGCCAGCCCGACTTCAAGCTCAGCTTCAAGTCCTTGCCGTGTAAAACGCAACTGGTCCATTTCAGTGTCGGAAACAAACGTCTCCTTTTCACTGCGGAGCTTGAGCCCGCGCTGTTCCGCATTGGTCGCCTGTTGAAGCTGTGCCCGGATCTGTTTGATCCGGGCTTTACTGGTAGCCAATGCGGCTGAACTGTTTTTGACGGCGGCGTCGTACAGTCGCGGATCGATGCGGGCGAGCTCCTCGCCTTCTTTGACTTCCTGATTGAATTCGACATTCAGTCGTTTAATCGGGCCTGAGACTTGCGCACCGACAGTGACGGAAAGTACTGGGCGAATCGTACCCGTTGAATTAACGACGGCCAGGATGTCTCCTCGCGAAACTTCCGCCGTTTCCCATTCGACCCGGTTGCGATTTTTCCAGTATTCGGCAGCTGGCTTGTAGGCCAACCCTGCACCTGCGACAACGACGAGTCCAGTGACAGATAGAACAATCGGTAACTTCATCGGTGGTCAGTCGTGTTTTCGAGCTGTGGGAACAGGTGACATCCATAGCGCCGATGGTGTGTCGGTGCACCCCAGTGGGTGTATTCATCTTATGCTTATTCTACGCAGAACAGGTGCCGTATCGTAGCCCAAAAGCCACGGGATGGGGCGGTGAGCCGCATGGTTGATTACGCTATTGCGTTCAAATCTCGTGCCGTCAACCGTGGAGGGACGCGGACGCACATCACGTGACGTTGGCTAGCCTCCAGCGGGGAGCGTGTAGTATTCTTGCCGGACCTTTGCAAACGGGCTTTCGCCCGGATGTTACACTAGTGACGTTTTACGTCCTCTGGACTGCCTGCAGTGAGAACGACTCCGAAGCTGCCGAGGTGTTGTCGACAACCCAGGAATTGAGGCCATGATGGGTATTTGTTTGTCATCGGTGCGGCGGGAAAACCGGCCGCGGTGGATTTGTTTTCTGGTACTGATGTTGGGAGTGTTTGTTCACCATCACGACGTCGTGGCAGATTCGATTGATGACTGGAAAAAGATGCGGTCGATCGCGCCACGCGGTTATCTTTGTCGCCATATCGAGAAGCCTTTGCAGATTGACGGTCGCCTCGATGAAGCTGCCTGGAAGGAGGCCGTCTGGACAGCTAATTTCATGGACATTGAGGGTGCTCGCAAACCACAACCCCGTTTCCAGACGCGTGCGAAGATGTTGTGGGATGACATGTATTTTTACGTGGCAGCGCATTTGCAAGAACCACACGTGTGGGGGACGCTGAAAGATCATGATTCGGTGATATTTCATGACAATGATTTTGAAGTCTTCATTGATCCCAACGGAGATAATCATGAGTACTACGAATTAGAGCTCAACGCGCTCAATACCACCTGGGACTTGTTCCTGCCGAAGCCTTACAAGGATGGTGGCGGAGCCGATAACGGTTGGGAAATTCCTGGGTTGAAGACGGCGATACATGTTCAAGGAACTTTGAACAATCCTGCGGACGTAGATCTTGGTTGGTCAGTTGAGATTGCGATTCCGTGGAAAGTCCTGGCGGAATTTGCCCATCAACCGGCGCCACCGAGGGAAGGAGATCACTGGCGGGTTAATTTTTCACGTGTACAGTGGCGACACCAGGTTCGTGAAAAGAAATATCAGAAAGTGCCCAAAAAACGCGAGGACAATTGGGTCTGGTCTCCGCAGGGAATCATTGACATGCACCGTCCTGAACGCTGGGGATACGTCCAGTTTACGCGTGAACAATCGAACAAGGCACGATTTCAGCCCGATCAGGCACTGGCTTTCAGGGATGCGTTGATGACCATATACCATCACCAGAAAGTCTATTTTCAACGTCGTAAAAAGTGGGCCCAGAACCTCGAGGTGCTGGGTTTGCGCCCTGACGATTTTGCGCCCCTGACTACTGCGCCAGGTATCAAACTGACAAAGGATGGGTACCAGGCGAGCGTGACTCAGACTTTACCCGGTGGGCGACGGAAACAGTGGCGTATTCGCCAGGATTCACGGCTCCGCGGCGAGTGATTTAGCCGCTGGCATCCGGGCAATCGTAGTGTGTTTTGTGCCAGAGACCGAGGCAGCTTTGCGATAGGGGAAGTTCGTGCCGTAGCGACAGCGGTTCCTCGATATTTGTTTTGTCACAGGTAACGGCGGTGGTTTGGTTGACTGAAAAATTGGCACGGCCCAGTCAAGTAGTCGTGTTTGAAGTCGCGCTCTGCTATCTGTAGACCTATGGTGTCAGTTTTTCTGTTTCAGCTGTTCTGGAAGAACCAGTCATGTTTCGTTACAGCTACATCCTCATTGACCGTATTGAATCCATCGAAAAGGGGGATGGACTCCGACGAACATTCGACTTGTTGAAGCAGGCGGGGTACGACGGTGTGGAACTAAACCTATCTACACCACTGGGGGTCTCGCTAGACGAGCTCGAGCAATGGCTTGCGGAGTCAGGTCTGGTGGTTCCGTCATTTCTGACCGGAGAGTCTTATCATGATGGCCTCTGTTTGAGCTCGCCTGACGCACAGGTCAGGTCTGCCACCGTTGACCGATTGATCGAATATCTCGAAGTCGCGAAACGCTTCCAATCGATTCTGGTAGTTGGGTTGCTGCAGGGCTTGCGTTCCGATGAGCCAAGTGCGACGGACGCTAATCTGCGCATCACCGATTGTTTGCGGAGAGTTGCCGTGGCGGCTGAAGCGCAAGCGGTGGATATCGTAATTGAGCCTGTAAATCATCTTCAGGTTGGATTCAACAATTCGGTTGCCGAAGTTCTGGAGATGATTGCCGCGATTGATTCCTCAGCGGTGCGTCCGATGGTTGACACGATCCATATGAATATTGAAGAAGTCTCGCTGTCGGAGCCTGTTTATGCCTGTCGCGACCGTTTGCGGCACGTCCATTTGTGTGAAAGTAACGGACGGGGGTTTGGAACTGGCAATGTTGATTTTGACCTGGTTTTGACCACGCTCCAGGAAATACAGTACGGAGGATTTGTCTCGATCAAGGTTTATCGCGAGTCTCTTGCGAGTGCTGCGCCTGCGAGTCTGGCTTTTCTCAAAGAGCGTGGTTTTTGATCGGCGTTTCTGATTAGGGAACCACATTCGGGAGGTGGTGCCTGTTGGGTTGGACACGGTGCACGTCGCTCCTGTGGTCTGGGGATGGATTGGTTCGAAGTGTCATCAGGCGATTGGGGATTTCTCGGAGACAGGTTGTATGAGTGCTGATTTTTCGGGGCGACATGTGCTGGTTACTGGAGGAGGAAGTGGACTGGGCCACTCGGTATCTTTGGCTTTTGCGGCTTCGGGAGGGCGCGTTTCTGTAGTTGACGTGAATGAGGAAGCCGCGTTGCAGACAGCGGCGGCGATTCGCAGTAACCAGGGCAGCGCGGAGGCCTATGTCTGCGATGTATCCGTAGAGACGCAAGTCGAACAAACCCTGGACGCCATTTGTGAGCATGCTGGCACACCGGATATCTTGTTCAATAATGCGGGTGTCAACCGCCGCTTGCCATTGCAGGAATGGACCGCGGAAGACTGGAACCATGTTGTTGGAGTGAACTTCATTGGCTCTTTCCTGGTTGCACGAGCTGTTGGCCAGAGAATGGCACAATGCCAAGGCGGTAGTATCGTGAATATGTCAGCCGGTGGTGGCGGACTCATTGGACTGGGGAGAGGGACGGCGATCTACTGTGGAACGAAAGGCGCTGTGGTCGCGATGACACGGGATCTTGCTGCGGAGTGGGCGGCTGATAATGTGCGTGTTAATTGTGTTGCGCCTGGTTGGATCAAGACAGACATGAACGCGGCTATCTTGCGGCACCCGGTCGCGAGTCAACGGGTGCAACAGCGCGTTCCGCTGGGTCGATGGGGAGAACCCGAAGACGTTGTTGGACCGGTTTTGTTTCTGGCATCAGATGAAGCGCGCTACATTACCGGGCATACATTACCCATCGATGGAGGTGTGCATAACATTGTGCGGCTTACTGATGATGACACAATTCGATAGCGGCTTTCGCGGGGATCTGGTCTAATGGGAGTAGTAGGCGATGCGGGCAGGCCCTGGCTGTGAGCGATGCCGGAAACTCGGTACCAGGCGTAACTGAACTTGCCTGGACTTAAGGTTGGGGTACATACTTGCCGCCGCTGTTCCTCGGTGTCCTGTAAAGGTCGGCGTTTGCCGACGTTTGGTGGTGTTGGCATGCCGCTCTTTTCTTCCCCTTCTACTTTTCGAGCCGATGACCAGCTCGTTGCGCCTCGACGACGGCTGCCTGCCTGGATGCTCTCTCTCTGCTTCCACCTGATTTTGCTGCTAATCCTGGCGGTCTTTGTTCGTTCTCAGCCGCAGGGGCTACCTGGCGGAAGGGAACGAACCGGGGAGATCGTCATCGCGCAGGTAAACGCCCAACAAGAGGTCGAGTATTTCGACGAGGCGGACGCCGAGCAGCAAGGTGCTGAGAATGCAACAGAGGCTGCGGATGCGACATTAGAGGAATGGCAGCCCGCGGCGTTATCCGAACCGAGTGTGGAGCTTCCAAGAATTGATTTGCCAGGTCCCTCGGATCCCGCTGTTGCCACTGAGATGACGGACTCACCCCGTTTGACGATCAGCGGTCGTCCGGTGGTTTCTCCCAGTCGGATTACTGCAGAGCAGCTGGCGGCCGAGCGTTCTCGTCTCAAGTCGCGCGGTCCGAGCGGCCCACCAGGAGAAGTTGCGTTGTTTGGTTCTGCGGCGGCTGTAGGGCACTCATTTGTATTCGTGATTGATCGTTCCAAGAGCATGGGAGGCGATGGGTTGAATGCTCTGGCCGCTGCCGAGCGCGAACTTGCCATGGCGCTGGGAAAACTGGAGCCACACCACAAGTTTCAGATCATTGCCTACCACCATCGCCGCGTATACCTGGCAGGGCGACAGTTGGTGCGGGCGACGCCTGAGAATCGGCGTTTGGTGCGACAGTTCTTTGGTGGGTTGGCATCGTTTGGCGGCACGGATCACAAAGCAGCTTTGAATGCTGCGTTGAATCTCGAGCCAGATGTTGTTTTTCTGTTAACCGATGGAGGCGCTCCAGAATTAAATGCGGTTGATTTGAGGAGTTTGCGCAAACGCGTCGGGAACCGCGCATCGGTACACTGCATTCAATTTGGCTTTGGGCCACTGCAGGACGACAACGCATTCATGCGCCGACTGGCGGTACAGAACCGCGGGGCTTTTGGATACGTGAACATGTCGCCCTGATCGTAGTAGCAGGCAGGCTCAGGCTACGGGAGTTGCGTGTCGGTGTTCAGGAGTTGACGGCCATTTCCATCGGTTGTTCGATAGGGGCGTCAAGGCACGGAACCGGTGTCGGAACGCTGGATATGACAGACAAACGCGTAGCAGGACTTGCAGCGGGTGTCAGGTTGTCTCCGTTGTGTTGCCAGGTACAGTTCCGACCTGCGTCCTTGGCAGCATACAACGCAGCGTCAGCTCGTTTTAACAAATCGGCCAGCGATTCGTCTGGACGGCGCGATGACACGCCTCCACTAATCGTGACGGTAAATGCCTGTTTGTCGTAATGCAGTGACGTCTCTGCGACGGCTTCACAAACTTCACGGGCGATGGCTGTGGCTGTGTTGTGGCCATGGTCTGACAGGAGAATGACAAATTCTTCTCCACCAAACCGTCCGACAAAATCGGTGGCACTGAGAGGCAATTTAAAGCGACCGGCAACTTGCCGTAATATCGCGTCACCAGCCAGGTGGCCGTACGCATCGTTGAATGATTTAAAATGATCGATATCGAACAGCAGGATTGATAGAGCCGAGTCAAATCGACTAGCCGAGTCGAATCGTTCTTGAAGTTCATCGTCACACGAGCGGCGGTTGGGCAGACCGGTGACTGGATCGATGCGTGCTGCCTCCATTGAGGCAGCAATCTCGTGGGAATGGTTCAGCAGTTTTGATTCTGCTGCCTCCAGACGTTCCTGCACGCTGTTGTTCGCTTCCACAACCTGGGTCAGGAGCGTCGTCAACGACGTATTTTTCAGGGTCGGATTTTCTTTGTCGAATTCCGCACAACGAGCGGCAAAACGGTCGACGGTATCACGGTACTGAGAAACGTCGGTGGCGAATCGATCTGTCCACTTGCAGAGGTGTGCGAGAACTTCCAAAGTGCGATTGGATTCGGCGCGTGAACCGCCGGTCAGGGGGTGGCCAGCGCGGTTGGGCCAGAAACCAATAAAGATCCCCAGCCCAAGCAGGCAGGTCCCCATGATCAACCCGGTTAGAAAAGCCGAGAATTGCGTTGCCAGTATCAGACCCACGCGATGTCTCCATCATCCAGAATCATGCAGCCGAGTGAGAATACTTAAAACATAGGTCACACAAGGCGTCCGCGAGAGAATTATCAAACGATCCGTCAGGGGAAGCTGAGTGAAGGGAGGGGCGAGGTAAAAAACCTCGTAGGGTCCGTAAGCTTTTTGTTAGCAAAGGATTAGGGTAATCATCGTGAGCCGCGGGGGTGCGGATGCAGAGGCGTTTTCTGACCGGTATACGTTCTCGCCTGCGAAAAATCCGCGTTTTCGCGGGGTTCGGCACCCGCTAAGCGCCGGTTCTTGGCGGGGTTGGCTGCAGACTGGCCGATGGTTGCCAGGTGTTGGTGACGGGCCAATTAGCGCAATTACAGCGAATGTATTGCTGCCGTTGTGCCACCCGGTATCAGGGATCCACTTCTGCGGCACGTGTCGTGTTTTCGGCAGAGCCTGCATTTTGTTCTCGCTGGTGTTGCCCCTCTTCGTGGTCGGCGTTCCGGTTGTTACGATCTGCTGATGTAACAACTGTTGCTACCCGTCCACACACAGGGCGATGGACTGACGTTTCTCGCGCTGGCAGGAAAGCTGATTGCGTATGTCGCTTGCCTCTATTTATCAACAACAAAAAACGGTTATTTCTTGTGAACTGTTTCCACCCAAGACACCGCAAGGTGACGCGGCGTTGTTCCGTCACGTCGCGAAATTGATGGAACAGAACCCGGCTTTTGTAACCTGCACCTACGGTGCGGGTGGTTCTACTCGAGACAAGACGCTCGATGTTGTCCAAGCGGTAAAACGAGATTTTTCAGTTCCCGTTGCCTCTCATTTGACATGTGTTGGTGCTTCCGTTGATCAGTTGCGGCAGTTCCTCCAGGAGGCATTGGAAAGGGGAGTGGATCACATTGTTGCATTGCGTGGCGATCCACCTGATGGAGTGGACGCATTTCGTCCTGTGGAAGGAGGCCTGCGCTATGCTAATGAACTGGTTGCGTTAATTCGTAACGAATTTCCGCAATTTGGTGTTGCGGTGGCAGGTTATCCAGAGACGCACCGAGAAGCCGCCAGCTCTGAAGCAGATTTACAGAACCTGGTGCGCAAAGTGCGCACCGGAGCGGATGTGGTTCTGACGCAGCTGTTCTATGACAATCAGAGCTTTTTCACTTTTCGAGATCGGTGCCGAGCACTGGGAATCGAGGTGCCGATCGTTCCTGGGATTTTACCGATTACGAATTTGTCCCAGATCAAGCGGATTACCGCGCTCTGTGGCGCGGTACTTCCCGACGCGCTTTTGCAACAATTAGCGGCCCGCGACGATGCTGACTCGCAGTATCGAGTGGGAGTCGATTTTGCCACCCAGCAGGTTGCCGAATTGGTGAAAGGTGGTGTTCCGGGAATCCACTTCTACGTGCTCAATAAATCCCTTGCGACATGTGAAGTGTTGGAAGCCGTGGACCTTTAGCGTCGATTTGCCTGGTCTTGTTAGCGGTTTGGGTAATGTTGCAGGACACAGGTCTCTCGGTGCTGTTGTTTGTATCTTCAATGAAGACATCAGCTGTCGTATCGCCAGTTTTCTGCGGGCGCACAGAATAGCTGACAGCATCACAACTGCCGAAGTAACAAAAGGCCAGAGAACTAACGCGAATCAGGACAATTCGTCGAGCAAGCGATCGACAGCGACCTGTAAACGTTCCGGCGTTTCGTACGTCCCATCCATGATTTGCTGACGAATTTCGTCAACGAGATGGGTGCGGACGTCAGGGATTTCGTGAATTCGGCTCATCAACTCCGCATGCGGAGAGATGTCCAGTTCATCAATCGGCTGTGAATATCCCGGTTCTACCGGTGAAGTATTCTGCGAACGATGAATCCCATTGAGCGAATGTGGGCCATGGATTGCGCCGGGTCCGTTGATTTCCATGTTGTTTCTTCTCCCCTTCGAACGAATCGAGTACGGAACAGTGTATTCCCGTGCTCGCTGTCCTCATCTTACCAGTTAATCAGGTCTTACGGGTACCGCAGTCCGTGTCGGGAGAGTGCTATCCGTTGCGCGAAATGACTTCGCATGCACCGTGTGAACAACAAGCTAACCCAGGTATCGGTCTACGGTGTTCGCCGAGCTGATCGAATCTTCCTTCCAACTCTTTGTATGGTTTAAAGCCCAGCCGACGACCTGTGTCGGTTTGGCAATTGCCATCGAGTCACAACAAAATCCGGAGTGTAACCGTGTGACGAGCCATACCGAAGAGGTAACAGCGGCCGGCCAGACGGATCGTAATGTATTCATCGTCTTATCCGGATCCAACTACTCTTCGGAGCTCGTCTTTGCGTTTTCGTCATCGTGGTCGGATGAAGCTCAGGAAGCTTGGGCTGTCAGGCTGAACTTGTATCGGGTAAGCGTTGCCTGCCATCTCCCGGAGTTTCCAGGGCGGGACAATAGGGGAAAGCCGGCGACCCGGCAAGGGCAAGGTATCCGCCGCGTGGATTTTCTCACGATTGTTAAGATGGGGGGAGTGCGAGTCGTGGGCTCGAGAGGACTCGCTGTCGGATTTAACGAGTTGCCACAATATGCTGTTGCTTGCGGCTGGTCATGGGCCTGCCGCGAGCGTGTTGTCTGGGGTCTGCGCCGAGGCACTGGTGCCAGATGTCTCGCGCCTACGGAAATTGCGCAAAATTGGTCTTTGCCGGTTTTCCGTTTAGCAACGGCGATCCCAGAACTCGTTCCAGTTGGGCTGGATTGCATCCGCGTTTCCTGGAATGCCAATCGTCTGGGTAGCCTGGTTGGCTACGGATCGTACCCTTCTGGCATGCGATTCTTGAATCGCGGCATCCACCGGCAGAGGCCAACACCGAAAAAGTAGAGAAAAGTCAGTGGTACTGCCATCAGCAGCATACTGATCGGGTCCGCTGGCGTGAGCAGCATTGAGATTACAAAGATCACCAGAATTGCAATGCGCCATTTTTCCAGAAACAGTGCTTCGGACACTAATCCCAGCCGATTGATGAACAGCATCACGAGCGGCAGTTGGAAGGCAACACCAAATCCCAGCGGTAGAAACAGTACGAAACTCAGCCACTCGCTGATTCGTGGGTCGGGGTCAATTCCCATGTATTTGTTGAAACTGAACAGGAATGCAAGTACCGGCTCAAATACAAACAGGAATGCCAACGCCACGCCAGCCAGGAAAAGTCCCAGGCTAATAGGCAGAAAGACGTGGACGTAACGCTTCTCGTGTGGGTAGAGGCCGGCCGCAACGAAAATCCAGAGTTGCCAGAAAATCCAAGGGCTGGCAATCACCAGACCCGATACAAACCCGGCTTTCAACCAGATCATGAATGCTTCATGGACACCCAAAGCCTGAACGCGGACCTCCGTTTCTCGCCAGATCTGGATTGGGATCAGCTGAGGTTCCGGGTAATTCAAGAAATCAGACAGCGCGGCAGTCAATAAAAGCTGGTTGAGTTTGCGTGATTGTTCCTCGGGCAGTTCGTTCTGTTTGGACCGCTCACGCAAGTCGCTCAATGCACCTGCACGTAGACGCGACGTATCGATATCCTCGGAGCTGGAAAGAAAATCCAACAACCCTCCTCCCGGGGATTCTGTTTCGGCTGCGGCGGTGCTGCTGAATTCATCTGCCTGTTGCAGGGCGCGATTGCCAAGCAAGCTGTTCAGAATGTTGAGTAACGCTTGCTGTTGACTGCTGGAAAATTCTGCGGAGGATGGCAGATCCTTGAGTTGCGTCAGCATCTGTCTTTGGTCGGCGTTTAGAGACTGCCAGATCCGCCAAGCCGCCTGATCGTCATCTTTCTTGGGGTTGGACAGTCGGGCGCAGAGTGGCTGAGCCTGGCCAATCTTGACATTTGCCCAGCGGAATTGATAGCGCGAAACTTCGAGATCCTGGAACTGCTCAGGGCTGGATGTTTTCAGGTATTCCAGGATCGCATGTGGATCAATCTGGACGCGGTCCTGAATGAGTTCTTGAGTTTTCAGAACATTCAGGTTTTCCGACTTGGCAAGTGGGTCACCGGCTTGCAGGTCGGTTTTTTCTTTGTCCAGGTAATACGATTCCAGGGCCATCGTCAGTGGGGTCTGGATCAAGTGCACGACTCGATTCGCGATGGACAGTCCAATCAGGAATCCGATGAGCAGGCCCAGTAAAGCACGTACCAGGCAGCCGCGCAGCTCCTCGAGGTGTTCGCCGAACGACATCGTGGTCGATTCGAACAGATCATCCTGAGGGCGTTTCGCCATAATTGGATCACTACGTTGTAAGCTTGATGGCGCTTTGTGTTACAGCTCAATAGAGCGTCGAGGGTAGCACACTCCGGCACAAGCCTGCCAGGCTGCCTGAGCGAATCAAGAAGTACGGTAGGAAGCTGCCGTACCAGCGAGCAACGGGGAGCCCTATTACGCCAGCCGATCCGTTTGACCAGATCAATCATTTTCCGCCGAACTCAATAATACCAATGCCCTGAAAGTCACACAACCAACCGGTCCCGATCGTTTTGCCAGCCGGCGTTCCCGCGTCTTGATCGCCACTCTGGGGGACCGTGATTTTGAGGAGAACGGGCGAAGTTTTGGAGAAACCGGGCTAATCTGCTTTCGTTCGGTTCAGTATGCATTCGATACCAGGATTTCCCCCACACGGTGCCTGTCGGGGAAACAGGCCAATGCGAACGTCGTGCGTCCATCCTCGATGACGACGTCAGCCCTGTGCGTAAGGCCGATTGGTCGACGGCTCTTTCCGGTGGGTTGCAGTTCCACGCGATGTCGACCGGCGGGAACTTCCAGTCGCAGGACCTGGATCTGGTTAGGAAGCAGGCCCCAGCAACGTGTGTCGGCGGATTCGACGGCTTCCCAGGCGACGCCGGCGATGTCGAGCAGCAGGCTGGCAGCAGGCGCGACGTCCAGCGAGTCTTTGACGGCATAGACGGCGGCCTTTTTGACAACGCGACGCGCCACCGCGCGGGCCATGATATGGGGCAGCATCGTCTGGTGTTGCTGGACCGCGATTTTGCCAATGTCTGTAATGGTTTGTGTTTTGCCTGAGCCCTGTCCGGCAACCTGGACCGACACGCCAGCAATTGCGTTGCGCGGGACTGCGATCACCGGAATCTTGATTGGGGCCAAAGTTGGTGGCAGCGTGTACTCACCGGTTGCACTCAGAATTCGATCCGCGATCAACAGCGCAGTCGAAGTTGGAATTTCCTCAACTTCTATCTTGCGCGGTCCGCGACCAACCAGCGCAAAAACATAGAGGACGCCATTCCCTGCTGCTGAGTGGCGTCCGCCACGCGCCCGTTCTAAATCCGTGGTGGCCGACGTAAATGTGGGTTGCCATGATGCGACGCGCGCAAAGCTACGAGCAGCTTCATCGTAATCGAGGTGGTTTGCTTCGCGCAGCACACCATGCAAATAAGCCCCTAAGGCAACACGCTGGTATGACTTTTTCGGGTTTTGCGGCGAGCCGGGTACACCCGCGGAAATGAGCTGTTCTTGTTTGGCGTTGAATTGGTGGCTGTACGCTAAGGCATCGTCACCGTCCCCCATCAAGTTGCTGATCGTCAACATGGCTCGCAGCAAGAGTTTCTCATAGTCTGCTCCGGCATAGGCACGCGCGGTATCGTCGGTGGCCAGGGCACGAATGCCCTCAGTGAGATCAGCCTGTTCGAGGTAGTCGAAGCGGTCACGTACTCCGCGGAGTGTCTGTTCCGCAGCACGAGGCTTGCCCGACATGAGTTGTGCGGTTGCCAGGTCCAGGCTGATTGCGTCACGTGACTTCGCATCGCGTTGTCGCTCTTCTTCCAGGCGTTCCATGGCTGCCGGCAAATCGTTGGCATAAAACAACCCACGCGTGCTGCGAATCCGTTCTTCGTAGGAAGCGCAGCCGGATAAAGACGCGACGAGCAGCAACACGTAGAGTCGTTGCAGAATGTCTCTAAACATGACGCGTTCAACCATGGCGAGCGTTAGTGTTTTCCATTGCCGGCGCAAAATGGAACGTCCAGTGTGGGAGCCTGGGTCGCATGCTTTGGCGGTGTCGCGCCCAGCCTGGTCTTGATTGCACTCTGGCGTCAATGACACCAATACGCGTTGATGGAAATGCAGTTGGCCAAAAGCCACTGGTGCCTCGTTACTGCGTTGCAGAAGATGTCATAAAGTGGGAGCAGAATCAGTTGTGCCCAACACGCTGGTCCCAGGCGCTTGTCTCGCAGAGCATCGCTCCAAGAGCGAGACACGCGGACCTGAGGTGCAGAGCAAGACTGAGTGTGGACGACACACGGCGCAAGAGATTACGTCGTCATGGGGCCCGTGTGTTTAATTCGTGCGGAACGGGTTGTAGTTCTTCAATGCACCCAACCGTGAACGGTGATAACCTTTGCGCACGGTTGCCATTTGTTTGTCGTATTGGCCTGTATGCACATTGATGAGTTCCAGGGTGAGTTGGTAGTCCCGCTGGTAGTTGTTCTTGTTGTCTTGGGTTGTTCCAGAGGTGATTTTCGCGAACAGCAAATAGTCAAAGGGTTTCCCCATTTGGTGCATCACAGCCGCGTATTCTTGCATGTTGGCGTGCACGAACAGCGAGTCGGGACGCATCCGCGTTTCACGGAGCCCGGTTTCGACAAATCGACGATTAATCGCATCGAACACATTGGAACTTACAATCTGGGCATCAATCTGTTCGTAAAGTTGATCTTTGAAGTCACCGAGTTCTTCGATGCTCTTGTTTTCGATTCCGACAAAACAGATCGACTTTTTGCCCGCAGGTGCCGCTGGCACAGGAAGTTCACCGGCTGGCACATGACTGGTCATGTGTGTTTCCGGCCCCTCGTGGCGGCCAAGTAATTTGGCGACAGCTTCTCCAACGAGTGGATTGAATGTTTCGGCTCCGGCAGTGTGGCTGCCGACCATATCCGGCTGTTTGTCCTTGAGGACATGTGCGAATTGGTGTCCTCGGCAGCCACCCAGGAAGAGAGCACAAGTACTTCCGGTTGACAGCAGTTTGTACAAGCAAAGCCTACGGTCCATCGCTTGATTCCTTTCAGCAAGGGAATAGCCGGTCGTTGTGGGGTGACGACGAAGCGAAGTCCGCCGTACTTGCCAAGGTGAGGCTTGGAGTCTCGCGCCTGGAGCGGGCACGCTGGGTGTCTCGCAAGTCTCTCTATTCATGAGTCGGATTGTGGAGGCACATTCTGTACCGAATTCTGCAGTCGATTCTGCACTCGTGGTCCCGCTGCACCGCTGGTGCATTGAAAGATGCCATGAACTGCGTTGGCAGGCTATGGACTGGATAAGACAGGGGGAATGGTAGAAGTTGGTGGCAGTGTGTGGAGGACCATAGCGGATACGCCGGACGGCTGGCAAGACGGACCTGCGCGACTTCCCTGAATGCGAGCCTGGCCGGAGGCTCTCCACCCTTTACGGAGTCGACTTTTCGGTGGGCTTAACTGGTGAGCCCCGGGATGGGATTCCCAGACTGCAGGATCGGAATCGGGCGCCCTGAGAAATCGTTGATTGCGATGTTTTCAGGATGAATGCCCAAATGGCGATACATCGTCGCCAGGAAATCACCTCGACCAACAATGTCCTGCGTGGCATCTGCACCGCGGATATCGGTGGCACCGATCACTTGTCCGGGAGTGATTCCTCCCCCGGCAAATAGCATCGAGGTGGCGCGTGGCCAGTGATCGCGACCGGGTTGGACAGTGCCCTTGGCGGCACTGGCGGTGCCTTTGCCGGTACTCGCCGCATAAGAGATTTTGGGTGTCCGGCCAAATTCACCGGTGACGACGACCATCACTCGGCGATCCAGGCCGCGGTCGTAAAGGTCTTCTACCAAAGCACTAACTGCCTGATCAAAGAACGGAGCGCGATATTTCATTCCAGCAAACACATTGTGGTTGACCGGATGATCGTCCCAATTACCGACACGGCCGCACAGCTTTCCACCGAGTTGTACCGTTAGTAGGTCGACGCCAGCTTCGACCAGGCGTCGCGCCAGCAAACACTGTTGCCCCCAGCGGTTACGGCCATATCGGTTGCGTGTGTTTTCCGTTTCCTTACCGATATCAAATGCGCGTCGCGCTTCTGGGCTTGTCAATAGATTACAGGCTTGCAGCTCGAAGTCGTCGTAGGCTTGCATGGCATGCCGCGTGTCAATATCTCGGCTTAAGCGGTCCAGGCTGCCGCGCAGGTCTCGGCGCTCTTTGACTCGTTGACGTATCGCTGGTTTGGCCAGGCCGATATTGGGGACGTGGAAATTTGGCGTATTGGGGTCACCGGTCACACGGAACGCGTCGTAGGTGGATCCCAAGTAAGCGGCGCCGGTGTAGTTTGCCGGCGGAATACCCACATAGTTGGGAATCGTGCGTGAGGCATCAAAACGCTGGTGATTGGCAATTGTCAGAAAATCGGGGTGATCAGGTTTCTGTTTGAGGATACGTACGGGATGTCCGGTAAATAGCTGCTGTGTTCCCTGCTGGTGACAGAAGCCGGTGTGGACCATCGATCGCAACAGTGAGAACCGATGTGCTATGCGGGCGTGATGTGGCAACAGCTCACAGAGCTGGATTCCGTTGGTTGACGTGTCGATGGGGGCGAAGGGGCCCCTGTATTCGTCGGCGGCGAGAGGCTTGGGATCATACGTCTCGATGTGGCTTGCACCACCAGGCAACCAGACCACAATAATCGCGGTCCGCGCGGAGGTTCCAGTGGTGGCCCGCAATCGCTGCAGACCCGAAAGAGTCAGACCACTGGCTCCCAGTAAGCCGAGTCGCAAGAACTCGCGACGAGGTAAGCCAACACGGTGGGGCGGGGGCATTCCACATCCTCCTGAACGGTCATCTGAATCACATCCATTCTACCCCATCGGCGATGCAGGAGCGAAGCCCAGCCAGCATCACAGCCACAGTCGTCGTGGCTCGGCCGGTGCAGTGCATACGGAGAAGTTCTCGGCGTCAGAGTACGCCACAGGTCAGTCGGCACCAATTGTAGTGGCGGGCATGAATATGGACTCCACATTGCCTCGTAATACCTGTTGTCCCAGGGCCACTGCGCGCTCTTCGGTCCAGCGACGGTCAATCACAAAACGTTCAGCCAGGATTTTTGCCAGGATCTGTTTGTACATGTTGAATTTTGGCAGCGCGAATTCAAGTTTGTACATGTCGCTGTAGTAGCCGATTTGCTTCGTATGTGGAACTGCTTCCAGCCGCGCAGCTGCATCGTGTTCGATGTAGGTCGGCGTGTTGGAATACCACCAATGCCCATTCGTTATGACATTCGGGAAAATCCAGGAGTAACTGGTTAGCTCCTGGTTGGTGACGCTCGCGAGAACCGAAATTGGAAACTTTACGCCCGGAAACGAGTTGAATAGTTCACTGTATTGGATCAGCGACACCCGACTGTCATACAAGTCCTGGCCTTGGTAGACACCTGCCGGATACACCCGGCGGTTGACGCCGATCATTAAATCAAACGGCAGATTGTAGGAGTCACAATGCTCGGCCAGGTTCCAGAATACCGTCTGAGCGAGCGCTTCCAAGTGGCTTTGTTCGGCCTCCTCGCCTTTTGCTAGGACTGCGTCGAGAGCGTTTCCTGCTCGTCCGTCCGAGACGGGCCGCGGGCTGAAAGTTGGCGGGAGCGAAATGGCGCACGCGCGGGCACCTCGCCTGGTGAAATGGTCAAAGCGATTCGTCAGGGCTGCTCGTAACGAACTCAAGTCCGTGACGGAAATACCTGTCGCATGCTCGAGACGCATTCGCACTTTATCTTGTGCCAAATGAAAGACGAGATCGTCTGTTCGGAGACAGGGAATGTAAGTCGCGGTGTCAAATCCTTCGAGAGGGTCGTCAAAATCATTGGTCAGAAAAACGGCTTGTAGCCGGCTTTTTTCCAGGACCTGTTGCGACCAATGTTCTCCCGCCATCAACTCGACGGAGTGATCGTAGAGGGATTCCCAGTTGTCTTGCGTGATGCGTTCTTCTTGAAAACCCATTAGGGTCTGGCAGATTTCCACGAACCAGCCGTATTGAACGGTGTTGTCGACGGCTGCCAGGTTCTCGATAAGCAGCCGCACCTTATCACGTGGTTCGAGTTCCGCATTCTCAATCTGTTCTCGGGGTAATCCCGCAGAGTGGGCTAATTCGGTGTAATAGTGATAACCCAGGATATCTGCCAACGTAGTCGAAGCCGGCGCCAGCGCATTGATGTGCGTGTGCGGATCAATCAAGATGAGCGAATCGAGCTCGGCCAGGATCCGGGAACGTAATTCCAGCGACATGGAATCATCCCTTCAGGTCGGGGAAGTGGGGGAGAAATGGCGGTGCCAGGTTCAGGCACGCGATTTGTGTGATGCACCTTTGGCGAAACATCTCCTGGCATTCTATCAGTCAGTCCTGCCGGTTACGGAGCACTGGTCCAGATAGGGACGAATAATCCACGCAAAACTTGGTATAACAGATTCCGGCAGGTTGAGCACCTGTGGTCGGCGAGCCTGGTAATTTGTTGCAACTGGTGGGCACGTAGCGTAGGACTGCTGCGTGTGGCAGGGAAACGTCGCGGGACCATGACGGCTGTGTATACCAGTGTTTGTCGAGGGACTTGTGTGTCGGGAATGTGGGTACCAGGAAGCGGTAGTGCAATGATGCGAAACTCTGTGGTCCTGGCGTGCGTGTTAATCGCGATGTGCCTGGCCGTTTGCGCTGCCGAGGCCCCGCCTGAACCTGCCGCCAGGCAGCCGGGGCCACCCTTGGAGATTGTACATGCCTGGGTCAAATCTCTGGATGCCGACCGTTTTGAGGTCCGCGAAGCGGCGACCGCGAGACTGATTGCCACTGGTCGTCCGGCAATTCGTCCGCTGGTTGCGAGTCTTGAGGATGCGTCCCTGGAAGCTGCGACACGGACCGTTCTGGTCCTGCGCGAGCTGTCAATGGCCGCAGACTTGGATACCGCGTTTACGGCGGAAGCGGCATTGGAGCGGATTGCCGATTCTTTTCAGGCTTCCGCAGACCGGGCTCGCGCAACACTGCGATTGTTGGCCAGCGTACGCCAGGAACGAGCATTGGAGGCGCTGAGTGAGGCCGGGGCTCGCATCCATCGGGAAGATGTGCAGTACGGCCCTTTGGGTATCGAGTTCAGCGAACGCTGGCACGGCAAGTTAAAAGACTTGCAGCATCTACGCTGGATTTCGAATGTGACCACGGTGAATTTGTCTGGCGAGAGATTTGGTGACCGTTTCCTCACAGCTCTCTCGCGTTTGGAGAGCGTCGAGCGTCTGGTGATCCAAGGTACTGCGGTTACCGACGTCGGGATGGCGAATGTTGAAAAGTTAACTGGACTACGTTGGCTTTTTGTCTTTCATACCCCCATTACCGATTCCGCAGTGAAACATCTGTTGGCGCTGCCTCGCTTGGATGAAGTCAAGTTGTATGGGACGCAGGTAACCGCCGCAGGGGTTGCTGGGCTCAAAGAGTCATTCGGTGATCGCGGCACTGTGGATCGAAGAGCCGGGGGTTTTCTGGGGGTTGCCTTGAGCGGTCCGTGTCAGGTTTCCCGGGTGGTGCCCCAGTCGGCTGCCGACAAGGCTGACATGCGGCAGGATGACATCGTGTTGAAATTTGCAGATCAATATGTGAGTACGGTGCAGGATTTGATCGGGAAAATCGGTTCCAACCGGTTGGGTGGTCGGATTCAATTCCAGGTGTTGCGTGGCTACGAGCCAGTACAGCTGATGGTCGAACGCAAGGGGGATACCTTGGGAATTGAAGGCGAGTCGCGCGGCGTTGGAATTTTTGTCACTAAGGTCGAGGAGGATTCAGCTGCAGCAGTTGCGGGTATTCGTGAAGGAGACCGCATCTACACCTGGAACCGTGACAGCGTTCACTTGCTACCGGAATTGGCGAAGCGGTATGAGGCTGCCGCACAAGCGGAGGTCGTTGTCATTCGCGGTGGGCAAACATTACCTAAAGAAGTCATCTTGGGAGGCTGGAAGTGGCCAGACCTGAATTAATCAGGTTTCTTGCACCGGGTTCGTTGTTTCGTCTGCAGGGGGTGACGACGAGGGCGAGCGCGTGATCCACACCAAAGCGACAAAGTCGTACAACGCATGCGTTGTCACGGAAGTCAGTATGTTTCCGCTCGCCAGGAACAGGATTCCCAGGTAGATGCCTGCCAGCAGTGCCAGCAGTGCGTAGGCAGATGTAATCCAGTGACATAAGCCGAAAACGGCTGCGCTTAACAGGACTCCGATCCATAGGCCTGTGCCACCAGTGATATTGCGCGTCACGAGTGTCTGCAACCAGCCACGAAAGAGCAGTTCTTCTCCCCAGCCGGCCGCGAGGGCGATCAGCGCCAATTCCCAGAGACGCGCCTCGGCAAATAGCGGTGCCAGTTGTTTGTCCACCAGCTGATTCAGCTCGCCGAGTGGCCCCGCTTGTATCTTCCTGAGAGCGACCAGACCGACCAGCATTGGCAATGTGGCCAGCAGGCCCCAACCGACCGCGGATGCCTGTTGCCACCGTGTTTCTGGATTCAGGCTGGCATTTTCCAGAGGGTCGACGTCAAACCAGTTCCCCAACCCAATAGCGAGCAATCCCAGGGCAGCTTCAAAGAAAAATGCCAGGGGAGCGATGTTTCGGTGCGCGAGTGCATTTGCCATTGTCACAACCTATCGGTCTACGACGATCTTGGCGACCAGGGCCACAACCTTTGTGACAGGTGGTACCTGGTAACGGATCGGACGGTGCTTTCTTGACCAGCCTGCTGCAATAGGGGATGCTGGTAACAGGCAGTGCAGTTCCATGTCTTCTCTTCTTGGGGTGCCAGATGATACGAAGGACCTTGATACTGCCTTATGTGCTGGGCATCTTTGGCTGGATCACGTGCGCGGAAGCCGGCGAGCAACCTGCCGCAACGACCTCTTCCAAGACCGATTTGCAGATTCGCGCGCATTTGGAAGCTGGTGAATTTGGCCCGGCCCGCGCGCTGACAGTCGGGAAACCAGATCGAGATCAGTTGTTGGGGCGAATTGCCACCTTCCAGGATCGTGCTGGCATGCGCCGGGCAGCCATCAGGACGGCCTCCTCCATGTCTGATGACCGGGCACGCAGTCAGTCCTTGTCGGAAATTCGTGGCCGTCCGTCTGCACCTGCGGAAGGCCGCGGCGGTGCGGCGATGGCCGATTTTGATTCACTGATTGAGTTAATCACGTCAACGGTCGCGCCGGATTCATGGGACGAGGTTGGCGGTAATGGTGCAATTCAGGAATTTGCGAGTGGCGTTGCCGTTGACACCGCTGGTTTATTACGGACGCTCCCGCTGCAAACGGAAGACTGGATGCTCAAGGAGCAACGTCGCGCAGCACTCTCGCGAGCGGCAAATGACGATGTCCACCGGCCTTCTGTGCTACGCAAGATTTCGTTAACACGTCTGGAAAAAGAACTGCAAATGCGTTGGGCCAGTGGCCAGGACCCTGACGCTGCGATGCGGCATTTGGCCGGTATTTACAACGTAAAATATGTCTTCGTCTACCCGCAGCAGGGAGAAATTGTGTTGGCCGGACCTGCCGGTCCGTGGCATTCCAATGAACTCGGACGCACGGTAAATATCGAGACTGGCTGGCCTGTGTTGCAACTCGATGATCTGGTGGTCCTGATACGGAACGCAATGCGTCACAAAGGTAGCTTTGGTTGTTCGATCACGCCGACACGCGGCGGTTTGGCGGCGGCCAAAGCATTTCAGGAATCGAGTCAGAAGCAAGGACCGCTACGCTCGGCCAGGCAGCGACGAAAGTGGTTGGACCAACTCCAGCAGTCTTTGGGCAAGCAGGACATTACCGTCTACGGAATTGACCCACGTACGCGCGTCGCTCGAGTGCTGGTGGAAGCCGACTACCGCATGAAGCGGGTAGGGATGGGATTGGAGGATGGGGTATTGGGAGTCCGCAGTGTGCTCGATTCGATGTTGCGTGATCCGCCCGGTTCCATGAGTGTGATCCGCTGGTGGTTTACGTTGAACTACAAGGCGATACAGGCGACGCCCGACAGGCACGCCTTTTCGTTCCGTGGGCCAGGAGTCAAGGTGCTCAGTGAAAACGAATTTTTGACACGGCAGGGCAAACGGGTCCACACGGGTAAATCTGATCTGGCTACCGCGGAATTTGCAGAGTCGTTTACACGCAAATTTCCGGCCTTGGCCAAGAAATACCCAATTTACGCTGAGTTGAAGAATGTGTTTGATTTGGCTTTGGTTGCCGGGCTATTACAAGCGGAAGACCTGACAGGCCAGGTTGGCTGGCATCTGACGCATTGGGGGGACCCGGATCAATATGAGGTTGCCCGTGGAACCGCGCCACGCCGTGTCGAGACCATCATTAACCACCGTCTTGTCGGTAACCGGGTGATCGCCGGCGTGAGTGGCGGGGTTACCGTTGACACAGCCCGTTTCGTACGTGCCGACGCGATCCAAGTTGATGATTACGGTGCGTTAGAGGCTGAACACGCAACGTCCAGTCCCGGAAAGAAACCGCGGGATGCCTGGTGGTGGGATTGACGGTTTGTACCCAAAACGACCGTCGCGGAGTCCCTGGGATCACGCGTGAAGTCGTGTACTGCTAGCCCGGTTCTTTTTACCGGTTCTTTTTACCGGTTCATGGGGCAGCACAGATGATAAGTCTGTGAAGAAACTGCCCGCTGCGGTGAATTCGCCTTGCCGCCGTCCGGCGCTTTCGCTATTTCTACGCGACTTTTATTTGACTCTTCTCAATGGGCGCCTGTCGTGCAGGGAGCGATTTTCAGTCATCGATTGGTTGTTGAACATGGTTTAGAGCCTTGTTTTGCTACCCGATCGTCGACTGTGCTTCACACGGTTGGCGATGGCGAGTTGGTTTGAGGAGCTCCTGACGTTGTGGTCCGCGTTGGCACGATTCATAGAGTTTGCCTGCGTTCCTGTGTTTGTAGTTTTTCAGATCTGGCGTAGGGCTAAATTTCCTTGTTAATGCACCCGGTAGACCGGGAATCATCATATGACGGTTGATCGTTTTGACGTTTCCGTTGCTCGCCTGATTATGATTCTGGTGATCGTCTGCGGCTGGACTCCCAGTTGCCGGCTTTCGGGTCAGGAAAGGGCTAATCCTGGAGCTTCTCCTGTGGAAACTCCAGCAACACCTGTCGCAGATAGCGGTGAGAGCGAGGCCTTGCTCGAGGGCGGAAATGCGCCACAAGGCATTGTGTTGGGTGTCGCTGTTGAAGGCAATGACGCAGTCAAAGAGTCTCGGATTTTTGCGGAATTGCGAACACGCGTCGATCGGAAATTTGACCCTGAAGTTGCCAAGGCGGATGTGCGAAGACTCTACAAGACGGGCTTGTTTCGCAACATCAAGACTTTGACCCGTTCGGCTCCCGGAGGTGTTTATGTCGTTTTCAAGGTGTTTGAGCAACCGACAGTGAGGTATCTGAAATACATCGGCAACCGCTACTACAAAGACAAAAAGCTCGATAAGGAAACGGGCTTGAAGATCGGTGATGCTCAGAGCCGCTTCAATGTTGAAGATGGCCGCCGGCGACTCGAAGAGTACTACCGAAGCAAGGGCTTTGTGAAAGCCACTGTGACGATCCTGGAGGGAGTTAATCCAGGTGACCGGGGTGTGATTTACATCGTCAATGAAGGGCCGCTGGTACGTGTTGGGCGTATTGAATTTGTTGGAAATGATCCGGATCTGGTACGCGACGGTCGGCTCAAGTCCTTGATTTCGACAAAGACACCGATTTTAGGTTATTTCATTCGCGGCCAGTTAGATCGTAGCAAGATCGATGAAGATACTGAGCGGCTGACAGGTTATTACCGGAGCCTGGGGTACTTTCGCGCTCGTGTCGACCGTGAGCTCAGTTTTGACGATTCGGGCAACTGGGCGACATTGCGATTCATTATTGACGAAGGCCAGCGTTTTCGTATTCGCTCTGTTGCGATTCAAGGAAACGAACGATTTACGCGGGAGTCCTTGCAAGACCAACTAAAGCTCTCTACTGGGGACTATTTCAATTTATCAACGATGAATCGTGATGTCGGTACGTTGCGCGATCTTTACGGTGGCCGGGGTTACGTCTACGCGGATATCAAGGCGGACCCGCGTTTCCTGGAGGAACCCGGCCAATTAGACCTGATTTACAAGATCGAAGAAGGTGCCCAGTATCGCGTCGGACAGATTAACGTGAACATCGCCGGTGAGTTTCCACACACTCGGGAAAGCGTGATTCTGAAACGTCTGTCGTTGTATCCGGGCGAGATTATTGACATACGCGAAGTCAGGTCCAGTGAGCGACGTCTGAAATCTTCCCAGTTGTTTGTCAATGATCCTTCGCAAGGACGTCCGCCTGCGATCAACGTTAAACCACGCGAATTCGATGTGACAGCCGACGGCGTTGCCGCCAATTCCCCGCAAACCAGGCGAAAGACTTTGGGCCGTGGCCAGAGTCCCTCCCGATTACCCCGCGACCCTTGACCTGGATGCGAGTCCAGGTCGATTCGAAGCGACCAACCTGCATACTGCGATCCATGAGTGGAAATTCATTTCTTACGGAAAGACGCGGCATTCGAGGCAGCCGGTCTGCAGTCTTTGGACTGCAGATTCAAGCGTGTCGCTTGCTGACGCCGCGTAACCTGCTTTTGTTGTCTGGCATTACTGTCTGTCTGGCAGTCTCTGGCTGTATGCAGCGTCGCATTGCTTCGGAGTCGCCTTTGTGGCCCGCAGTTGTACCCGCTACCGAGAATGCGGCGACTGACGATGAGCCGGTTGATGAGGTGATTGTTCCAGCTGTCAAGTTGTCACCGCACGTACATCCCGAGCAGAAGTCAGAAGCGCCTTCCTCGTTTCAAATTCGTGGGCAAAGCCCGCAAGCGCCGCCAGTCGTAGCGCAGGAGACTGCGCGCGAAAGCTTTTTGCCACAGTATCCACGGTTCCCAATGCGTGCCTCGAGTCCCAATGGCTGGGTCCGCTATCAATCTCCAGGGACGCCGGCCCCACCGGCAGTTACAGAACCGGTTCCCCTAGCTCCAGGAGGTGACGCCGGCGGTGTCGAGCCTCTCGGGGATCTTTTATTGCAGCCCCCTGGTACCGCCGATCTCGACATCTTTGTAGAAGAAGCCCGCACTGGCAGGTTTATGTTTGGTGCGGGTGTCAACTCGAATGCGGGTTTGACTGGACACGTCGTTATCGACGAACGAAATTTTGACATCATGCGGTTTCCCACCAGCTTTCAAGATTTTCTTAATGGCACTGCTTTTCGGGGCGGCGGGCAAGGGTTGCGCATAGAAGCAGTGCCGGGCACGCTCTTTGAGCGTTACGTGGTGAATTTCACCGAACCCTATCTCCTCTGGACACCGTTCAGTTTGAATGTGAGTGGGTTCTTGTTTGAAAGACGCTATGAAGACTGGAATGAAAGGCGGAAGGGCGCGCGGGTGGGGTTGGGCTATCGCATTACACACGATTTGTCCGTCAATGCTTCGTTACGGATGGCGGAAGTTGATATCTATAACCCGTCGGTAGACGGCGTGGCGGAATTAGATGCAATGATTGGAGATCATGACCTTTATGGAGGCCGGGTCACCCTCGCACACGACACACGGGACATTCCCTTTCTGCCCACGCAGGGACACATGTTGGAATTAAGTTTCGAACAGATGTTCGGGAGTTTTGATTACCCTCGAGGCAACCTCGACTACCGACAGTATTTCCTGGTTCGTGAACGTGCGGACGGATCGAATCGGCATACGCTGTCGTTCAGCACCCGTCTGGGTGTTAGCGGTGCACAGACGCCTATTTTTGAGAACTTTTTCGCAGGTGGTCAGTCGACGATCCGCGGCTTTGATTTTCGAGGTGCGTCACCGGTCGTCAGCGATGTGACGGTGGGTGGTGAATTTATGCTGTTGGGCACTGTGGAATACATGTTTCCTTTGACGGCGGATGACATGCTCAAGGGGGTGTTCTTTGTCGATGCGGGGACAGTTGAAGAAGACGTCGAAATCAATGGCGGTAATTTTCGCGTGTCTCCAGGATTCGGAATACGGATTTCGGTTCCGGCGCTGGGCCCGGCACCTTTGGCATTTGATTTTGCGTTCCCGGTTGCCAATGCGCCCTACGACGATATCGAGCATTTCAGCTTCTTCTTTGGATTTGGCAGGTAATTCCGGTTCGATGAACGGATGGCTGGAGGGCGGCCGCCAAATCGCAAAGTCAGGGTCGCAGGCACGTGCTCTTTTTCTGTAAACAAAGACATGTTGGTATCATGTCCTGGCGAAATATTGCGCCCAAGTGTGTAGCCCCACCAACGCGACGAACTGTCTCTTGAGCGCCCATGTCCAAGCCTCAGAGTGAAACCGGTTGGTCCACCTTGACACTTTCTGTGGTTTCTTGCCTTTGTTATTGGGCTGCGCTACCCCCATGTAATCTGGGCCCGCTGGCGTGGTTGGCGCCGTTGGGTTGGTTGTGGCTTGTGCGACGGCCCAGTTTGGCTGGTAAAAAGCCCTATCGCACGCTCTGGTGCACGGCGTTGCTGTTCTGGGTTGTGCTCTTGTACGGAGTTACTCTGGCACATCCAGCAAATTATGTCGGTTTGGCAGTACTAGCGGCGTACCTGGCTTGCTACTGTCCGCTGTTTGTCGGTTTGGCACGAGTAGCCTACTGGAGATGGGGATGGCCACTTTGCCTGGTCGCGCCTGTTGTTTGGGTTGGTCTCGAACTGGCTCGAGGCCATGTGGCGACGGGTTTCTCTGTAGCACTTTTGGCCCATACCCAAATGAAGTGGCTCGGACTCCTGCAGATCGCGGATGTTTTCGGCGCATACGGCGTATCGTTCTTGATCGTGTTTTTCGCTGCAGCGGTGAGCAGCGTCCTCCAGTTATCGAGCGAGCCTGCGGGGAAACCAGTGTCCCGCGTTGTGTGGAGACGCTATCTGCCAATTGCGATTGGGTTGCTATTACTGGTGGGATCGTTGTGGTACGGAGAATGGCGGTTAGGCCAACAGCTTCCAGATAGTATGCATCGAAGGACATTGCGTGTTGGCTTGGTGCAAGGAGCCGTTGATACCCGATTCGACGTGGAGAGTGACTATTTCTGGGATGCCTTCGAGTCTTATCGCGAATTGAATCGTAAGCTGGCGCAGCGAGACCAGGAACTTGACCTTGTGGTCTGGCCCGAATCGGCATTTGAGGGAGGACTGCCGGAACTCCGCTACGATTCAAGGACACGCGTTCCAGGGCTTAGTGCTACCGTCTCTGCGGAGCGATTGAAGCAGTGGGATGCAAGCTTCCAGGAGAAATTGAAGTTGGTCGCTCTGGAAGCCGGTGCAGGTCGTGTTGGTGAAGGACCTCTATTGCTTGTTGGTACCGGGACACGTGACCTGCGTTTGGGGCAAGAACGCGTCTTCAATTCGGCATTGTTGGTAAACCAACAGGGGCGGATTGTCGGACGTTATGCCAAGATGCATCCGGTTCTCTTTGGAGAATATGTTCCTTTGGGGGATGTGTTTCCGAGTTTGTATGGGCTATTTCCCATCGGGCCTGGGCTCTCTTCTGGTACCGTGGCCGTCGCGATGCAAGTGGCTGACTTCATACTGGCTCCCAGCATCTGTTTTGAGACGACCGTTCCCCACTTGCTGCGAAAACAGGCAAATCAGCTCGCGGCAAGCCAAATGAGGGCCGATGTGCTCGTCAACCTGACGAACGACGGTTGGTTTTATGGTTCGACGATTCTGGATCTTCATTTCAACTGCGGTGTTTTTCGGGCCATTGAGAATCGGTCTCCTTTGTTGATCGCTGCCAATACCGGGCTATCGGGTTTCATCGATGGCAACGGCAGAGTGCGCAAACAAGGCCACCGTCGGCGCGAAGATCTATTGGTCGCAGAGGTAGCGCCAGATGGACGAACGAGCTACTACCAGGAGGTGCTGGGTGATTGGCCTGCCGGAGTTTGCCTTGGATTGACACTGTTGATGGCCCTGACCGGCTCCTGGCAGTCTGTCCGACGAGAATCAACTTTGCCGATGGTTCCTGAGACCAGGCGTGAGTCGCGGTCGCTGTGAAGTTATGCGGGTAATACCTCCGCTGTTTGGGGAAAATTGGCGATTCTTGGTGACGCTATTGGCCGATGCTGGCTGAATTTCCGAAAACAGAGCTGAGCGATTGGGTTGAATACCCAAATGGGCGGGTTCTCGCTTGGCAAAAACCGTCAAACTCGACTTAATTTCCTTACTTGTCCTATTTTTTCATAAGTTCGTTGGCATTTTGGTCGTCGTGGAATTATACTGAGCTTTCGGTATCGTCTTTATGTCCTTTCTGTGTAGGAACTTCGGACTTTTACCTTACTTCGGGAATCTGCTTACGCGGGGTCCGCTGCCTGTGGCAGCGTTATACGTGTGGACGGTTTGCGGATTCTGGAGCCCGCTTTGATTTAGGGGACGGGTGTTATGACGTTGATGGGCAAAATTTTCACCATGCTCGTGTTGGTGTTGAGCGTGATGTTCCTCGGCCTCTCGTTGACCGTCTTTGTGACGCATCGCGATTGGAAAACGGGTTACGAAGACAAGAAAAAAGAGCTTGCCGCTGCAGAAAGTCTTCGTAGTCAAACAGCGCAACTGCGCGATGAAGCCCTCAATAACCTGAAATTTGAGCAGGCTGCGCGGCGGGCGGTATTGGCCAATTTGCAGACGAAAGTCACCACGATGGAGACTGACCTGGCCGACCGGACTCAGCAGTTTGAATCGCTTCAGAACACTCACCGTGTTGAACTTGAGAAAGCTGTACAGAAGCTAAATGATCTGGACCGAGTGACCCAAGAGGTGGAATTGCTGCGAAAGCAGATCATGGACGCCCACCTGGCACGCGACAAATCGTTCCAGGGGTTGGTTGAAGTGACCGATCGACTCAATGAAGCCCAGGGAATGTTGAGCAATCTGCAGGAAAGAAGGACACAGCTACTGGCGGATCTGAGCGAATACAAGCGTTTGACAGACGTATTGAACGTGACATTGGCTGACATCGACACTGTGGTGCCCAAGGGTATCGATGGCATGGTGACGAAAGTCGGTGAACGCGATCTGGTCGAGATTTCCCTTGGCTCTGACGACGGATTGCGAGTTGGCCATGAATTGCACGTTACACGTGATAACAGCTATCTAGGTAAGCTGCGCATTCAGAAGACGTCACCCGATCGTTCCGTTGCGGTCATTTTGAAGGACTTCCGCCAAGGTATCATCAGGACCAACGACCGTGTCTATACCAGCCTCTGATCAAACCGCCCTGGCATCCAGACGGCCGCGTTCGTTACGGCGGCGCGGAAAGATTGATGTCTATACGATGATGCTGATCATCGCATTCATCTGCATGCTCACAGCCAGTATTCTGATGTTCGTTGAGTGGGGCCGCTGGGAATATACCACTGGTCCTGCTGCGGGCGCAGCACTGCAGACTGTCCCAGATGCAGTCTCGACCGCGGTAGTCTTTGTCGGGCAGGTACCGTGTGAGCACCTCGCTTGAGGCTGACGTTTCACGGTATTCGTTGAAAAACGCGCTGTCGGGCCTGCGTGCGAATGAGTACGGTTGCCCGTTTTCTATCGGGTGCCTTCTTTCTCGCCGTTTTCTGCTGGCCATCCGGGCAAGGACGTCGTCTGTTTTTTCTGATTGCCTGGCAGTTGCTGGATAGCTAAAGGTGTGTATCCGCGTCCCTCTTGCCGCGGTGCCGCAGCGCAGTACCAGAACCTGCTGGTGGTAGAGAGTCTGCCGGTTGGTCGGAGCCAGGACTCCCCCCCCCGTATGGGCGGCTTGGACTGTGCGGCAACCGTGGGCTGTGGCTTTTTCCAAGAAAGATCTTTGAAACTAACAAAGATCTGCCCGCCGCGTGCGAAGTACCCAGTGGATTCAGCGCTGTCGTTTGCTGAAGAGAGTTTATCTACAGGACCCATTTTCCGATTCTACGTTAGCCGGAGGTAATGAGCGATGATTAAGAAAGGAATTACTGGAGCTGCAGTGGTTGTGCTGTTGTTGGGATTTCTTTACGGGCGTGACGCAATCAGTCTGGTAGCGACTACCTATGGAGAGGTTCGCGACGCTGCCAGTGATATGATTTCAGTGGAAACTCGTATCAAGCAGGCTCGCGGGGCTATCAAGGATTTGGAAGGTCCGATCGAAGAAGCGATGGAAACGATCGCTCGCGAAGAAGTGGCCGTTGCCAAGCTCGAACGGCAGTTGGCCAAGACAGAGGGCCAGTTATCAAAAGACCGTAACTATCTGGAGACATTGCGTGACGCATTGACTCAGCAGAGCGGGAACATTGTGCTGGCTGGAAAAACCTACGAGTCCAAGGAAGTCAAGGAATCGTTGGCTCGTGAGTTCAAGCATTTCAAAGGCTCGGAAAGCAAGCTGGATCAGCTCCAGAAAGTGCGCCAAGCGCGTGCGACACGATTGCGTGCGGCTCGTGACAAGTTAGACGCCATGAAAGTGGCGCGACGCCAACTGGTAGTTGACGTGGAAAACCTGGAAGCCCGCATGAAGATGATCGAAGTTGCCGAGACGACAAGTGAGTTGAGTCTCGACGACAGCGAGCTTTCCAGAACACGCGACCTGGTCGAGGAGATTAGTACTCGGTTGGATGTTGCCGAAGAGTTACTGGAGACGCGTAGCCACTACGTCAACCGAATTCCTCTCGAAGACGAAAACGAGGATGACATCGTTGACCAGGTGACAACGTACTTTGGATCTGCTCCAGTGGACAGTCGGATTGCACAGAATGACTAGGAAGTTTTCGAGAAAGGGCCCAGGATAACCCCTGGGCCCTTTTTTTGATCCTGACTTTCGTACTGGGAAGCTTTGGTTGTTGTACGGCGATGTTTACATTTGGTTTCAGGCGCATAACGGGTGTTTAATAGTCGGTGTGCGTCAAAGGATTGTTGCCAAACGGCATTGGCGTGACAGGAAATGTTGGCCAGCCGTCTGATGCGAATACATGTTTTACATTGCGGGTAGTTGGTCTCGAGGGTGGACTCGTTTGTGTTGTTCGTTGTCAGGCCAGTCCGTGGTTTGTTGAAGGGTAAACGTGTGTTGGAAGAAACCCGGAAACGAATGCTGCTGTGGGTCGACGGTGTAGGAGGGTTCTTGGTGTGTTTTTCGCCGCAGGCGACCCTCGGCCAGGCATTGCCAGCGTGTGATGTTGACATCCCACTTTCAGCAGATGTCTCACGTCGACACGCAATGATTCGCAGGCACACGGATGAGTACGTGATCGAACCATGGCACCCGGTTGTTTTGCGAGGAAGAGAAGTGGAGCGGCCAGAACCACTGCGCGATGGTGATCGGATCACGCTGGGCAAGTCGATGCAGATTGAGTTTACACAACCCCACGCTTTGAGCGCTACGGCACGGCTTATGTTCAGCAGTCGGCACATTACGCAACCTGCTGCCGATGGGGTCATATTGATGGGGGATTCATTGATCCTGGGTCCTCAAGACCATAACCACATTGTCTGTCGTGAGTGGACCCGGGATGTGATTTTGTTTCGACGGAGTGATCAGCTGTGGTGTCGAAGCCTCGGTGACATCGAAGTGGATGGCGCAAGTTGTCAGGACGAAGCTCCGATCGGCCCGAATTCCCGTATCGAAGGTAGCGATTTTTCAGTGGCGTTAGAGACGTTGTGAATTGTGATGGAAAACCACGTGGTGTCGAGAGGTGTATAGCAGTCGGGCGAGTGAGGTATCGAATTGACGTCAGCTTTGATGAGCCAAAGCTAGACAAGTAGTTGGAGCAGCCGCTAACCTGGATAGAGCAGCTGGCCACCTGCAACGATGGACGTTTTGTTGGATGATTTCACCCGCCGGGAGGCGGTTCTATGAAGTTCGCTTATGCCAGCGGAACACGCCCTCTTGAGGGCTTTACGATCAAGCGAGGCGTCGGAAGCGGCGGCTTCGGTGAGGTCTATTTTGCCACCACCGACGCGGGTAAGGAAGTTGCTCTCAAGCGAGTGCAACGCAATTCAGATATAGAGATGCGTGGGGCGAAGCAGTGTCTTAATTTCAAGCACCCAAACCTGGTAGCTCTATTTGACATCAAATATGACGATGATGACGCAGGTTGGATCGTCATGGAGTTCGTATCGGGCGAGAGTCTCCGGGACGCTTTGGATCGCTACCCGGAAGGGATGCCGCACGAAGAAATTCGTCGCTGGTTTACGGCTGTTGTCGAAGCGGTTGGCTACCTCCACCAGCACGGTATTGTCCATCGGGATTTGAAGCCTGGTAACGTGTTTGATGATGGTGGCACGGTCAAGGTTGGCGACTATGGGTTGTCCAAGTTTATTTCAGGAAGTCGCCGTCACGACCAAACGGAAAGCGTAGGCACTTTCCACTATATGGCCCCTGAAATCGGCAAGGGTGTGTACGGGAAAGAAGTTGATATCTATGCCTTGGGAATCATTTTGTACGAGATGCTTGCTGGGCGTGTTCCCTTTGAAGGGGAATCCAGTCAAGAGATCATTATGAAGCATCTGACGGATTTGCCCGAGGTAAGTGGACTGCCGGACGGCTACCGTGAAGTGGTCGCACAGGCACTGAGCAAGGATCCGCAAGAACGTTTTACAACGGCGGAGGAGATGCATCTGACGCTCAGAAATGCCGCGGGCTGGGAAGCCCAGGTTAACGTGCCGCCGCGCCTGTCCCAGACTTCTCGCCAGCACCTTGGTACCGTTGTGATTGCCGACGAATTGGCGGCCAAGCCGGGTGTGTTGGACGCAACCGTTGTAGAGCATGGTGCTGTGAGTGGCTCCCCCGAACCGATTGCACAGGCTGTGCGCGAAGGCGGTTACAGATTCCGGGATTGGTGGCATAGCACGCCTGGTATGGTTCAGGTCGGCGTGCTGGTAGGCGGTGTGTTGCTGCTGGTTTTGCAAGCGAGGTGGTTGCTGTTAACTGGCATTGTACTTGGGTTCATCTACCTGATTTATTTTGTCATTCGCAATACAGTGTCTGCGCTAACCGGAACGCGTGATGGCGAGCGGAATGCCACTGCTGCTTCACCTGTGGCTTCCCAGCAGCCGCAGGCACGTCGCCGCCACGCCCGTGTTTCCTGGCAGCAGGTGGCGCGGACTGCTTTACGGGAGAAGGACTCCGGTGAACGTTTTACAGAATTGTCCGGCACACTGTTGCTCTCAGCGATTGTGGTGGGGATCGTGAGTTTGGTTATGTTGATTGCCGCCGGGCAGCCGATTGATGGATCGATCGATATGTTTGCCCGATTTGCCTGGTTGGCAACGGTCAGTATGGCCGGGAGCTGGGTGGTGTTGATGAGCTGCAAGTTCTGGGAAGGTGAAGCAGGTGAACCGTTGTCGCGGCGGTTTGTCCTACTGGGTGTTGGCTTGCTCTGGGGTTTCGCGGGCTATTTTGGAGGAGAGTTTCTGTCGGTGACGTTGGATCCTTCGGCGGGAGATCAGCTTTCATCGGATCCTATGTTGCGACATGTTTATCCGAGTAGTCTTTTTCAGGAAGGTGGCGCTCCTACGCTGGCATCCTACCTGGTGTATTTTGGTGGCTTGCTTTCCATCATGCGATGGTGGAAACAAGCTGACCCGTTACGGGCGACCCGTTTCAGTTTGTTTACGACCGGGGGCACTGCGGTGGGCGCGCTGTTCTTGCCGCTTCCGTTACCATGGGGCCTGATGATTGCGATTACAACTTCAGCAGCAGTTCAATTGTCAGCGCCCTGGATTTCTGGGCGGCAGCGATTGGAATTGAAGCAGAAGGCGATGAGGGTTTGACAGGATCCAGGCCCGTCAGGATGTCGATGTGCGAAGTGGTTGTGGTGGTGTTATGTGATGCAGTGGAAAATGCAACCAATACGGTGTGAAGCTCGCGAATGAAAGGAGCCACATGTTTATTTTCTCTATGCTGATGATGACACTGGCTCTGCTGCCTTTGTGGTTTGTAGTTCGCTTCTGGATGGCGCATCAGCTGCGCGTGTCCGCGCTGGCGAAATGGTATCTCTCATTGGGCCTGGTTTCAATTGTCGTGTTTTACTTGCCGGCATACGCCCAACAGCCGCGTCAGGCTGAGGTAGAAGCGAGCACGCCCGAGGCTGTTGCTGATGAACCGCGGCGCACAGTAACAGCTGATACTGAGGGCGGTGATGAAGCCGGAATTGTTGTGGCCGGCCGTGCAGCGGGGCAGGAAGAGGTTGCCGACGCGGTCAACGGGTTGAGGTCAGACTTCGCCGCTCGCATTAAGATTGTCAACGAAAGCAGGCGGCCTGAGTGGGTTGCGACTCCTCGCCGTGTGTTGGGCGGACCGATTCACTTGATCACCGTGTCTTCTGGGATGGAACGGGTGCCCGACGATTGCAGCCGTAATCTGGACGAAAAGCTCAGCGAAGAAGTACGTGATTACATTGCCACGCACTTGATCAAAGACCGCCGCGCGGCACGATTGACGGACTTGGAATGGAAAGTTGAGGAGATTCGACAAAAATTAGTGCGTGAGCCTGTCTACGAGGAACAGATTACAGGAATGCAATACGGTCCACTTTATGAGCGTCATGCCTTGTTGGAATTGAATTCGGAGTTTCGGCAGCAAGCCCGTCTGCAGTGGTCCCAGTACATCAAAAAACGCCGGGTTTATGGGACTGGGCTGGCATCCAGCGGTGTACTCGGCTTGTTGATGCTAGTTTTCGGATACCTGAAACTCGATCAGGTCACGCGGCGAGAGCATTCGACCAGCTTGCAGCTCCTGGCAGCAGGGGCGATACTGGCTTTAACAGCGAGTATGTGGTTGCTGAAAGGGTGGCTGCCGTAAACCACTGCGGCCCACATATTTCGTGAAGTGCGTGCGTTTGTGGCGAGTCTTTGCCCGTAGCGATTGCGCTGCCTCGGTGTGGGTAAGCTGCTGCGTGAGGCCACGATCCGCTGTTCCGATTCGTCGGCCCGAAAGCCACGTGCCAGGTCAATTTCATGTCCAGTTCGTCCGAAACAGACCAGTTACTCGTGGAACGTATCCGTACTGGTAATGGCGATGCCTGGGAAGATTTGATTTCACGGTACGAGGGGCGTTTGCTTGCTTTTGTCGAGAGTCGTGTCGGCCGGCGCGCCGCCAGTGAAGATATTGTGCAGGAAGCTTTTATTGGATTTCTCAATAGCCTGCCAAATTTTGATGGCCGGAGGTCTCTGGAGAGTTATCTTTTTTCAATTTGTGCATACAAGTTGACGGACCATCTGCGACGCGAGGGTCGCCGCCCGACGATCCCGCTTGCTGTATCAAATGATTCGAATGCCGAATGGCAGATTCCTGGTGCAGCGCGTCCTGCCAGTAGTATTGCCCGAAGTGGCGAACGACGCGATTTAGAGGGTCGAGCGGTCGGGGAAGCATTGCGCGAGCAGGTGCGACATTGGCAGGAGCAGGGGAACTGGACCAAGCTGCGTTGTATTGAGTTATTGTTTGTGCGCGGTTGGACGAATAAGCGTGTGGCCAACGCACTCCAGTTATCTGAACAGCAAGTTGCGAATTTCAAGCATGATTTTCTTTCGCGGACCGGTAGTTTGATTCGCAAACAGGGGTTGTCTCCAGAAGTGTTTCCTGAACTGTGAAAGTGGGGCCTGCCGGATTGCCCCGTTGTTACAGAGGTTGAGTGTTTATGTCGTGCAACTTTTCACAAAGTGAAATAGAGGCCTATTTGGACGAAGCGTTATCTGCCAGTGAAATGGCATCGATTGAACGCGAGTTACGCGCGGATCCGAATCTACTGCAAGAAGTGAAGCGGGTTAACGGGCGGCGCGATGCAGGCCTGCATACCATTGGCGAGATCTGGCGGAGGCAGCGCGCGAGTTGTGCGACTCGCGAGCAGTGGGGCAGTTATTTGCTGGGGGTTCTGGCAGCAGAGCATGTGGCGTACCTGGATTTCCATCTTGAACAAATTGGTTGTGCGTTTTGCAGGGCAAACCTGGAGGATCTGAGGCAGCAACAACTCGAATTGCCCGATGCCAAAAAAAACCGCCGCCGCAGATACTTCCAATCCAGTGCCGGTTATTTGCGGCATGACTCTGACAGCAGTATATAGATCAGCTCATGAATAATTCAGTATCGTTAACCCGTAGTCCCGCATTGATGGATCGCCAGGATACCGGTTTGTTGGTGGTCGACGTACAGGAGAAGCTGATTGAACTTATCCGTGGGCACCGCAGCCTCGTGTGGAACATCAGCAGGTTATTGCGGGGCGCACGCCAATTGCAGGTTCCGGTATTTGCGACAGAGCAATATCCGCAGGGACTTGGTGCTACGGTGCCGGAGTTGGTGGAACACCTGGAGGACATTCCAGAAAAATTGACTTTCAGTTGTGCGGGTTGCCCTGATCTCGTAAAGTCCTGGCGCGATGCGGATGTCTTCAAGATTCTCGTGGCAGGAATCGAATCGCATGTCTGTATTCAACAGACCGTGTTGGATTTACTGGCCAACGGGTTTCAGGTGTACGTGGCGGTCGACGCGGTTGGCGCACGCAGGAAGGTAGATCACGAAGTTGCACTGCAGAGAATGGATGCAGCGGGAGCCGTTGTCACCACTACCGAAGCCGCGTTGTTTGAGTGGTGCCGGGTTGCGGGGACCCCTGAGTTCAAGGAGATCAGTCGCCTTGTCCGTGAAAATGCCCCGGCGGATGGCTGATTATTGTTAGACATTTGTGCACCCTGGCGGATCGTTGTCTGACGGTGCACTGCACCGCTGGTGCGGTGGGACCCCGTGGAGCGAATGCCTGTTGGCGGCTGCTCAGACCAGTTCGTTAGAATTTCTTCGACGGCTTTGCTTGCCGGTGTTGTTTTTCGTAACTGTTTTCCACATAGCTGATTACGTATTCTGCGGGAGGCTGCTTTTGCTGATTGCTTGCATTGCTAGCTGGCCTGTGGTAGAAAACCCACCGTACGTATTCTTGTCGCTCAGTTTTCGCAGTCGATTGCGTTTTCATCGGTTTGTGGAGTCTTCGACACGGAGGTTGCAGATACGCTTCGTAGCCGCGTGTGTTCACGGTTTATTTGTACCGGCTCAGCGTTGATCAGCCGAATCCTCGGGCGGTGTCATGCTAGTTCTCAGTCGCAAGGTGGGGCAACGGGTGTTGATCGGTGACGATGTCGCCATCACCGTGGTGCGCATCAATGGCGGGGGCGTTCGGCTAGGTATTGAAGCGCCGATCGAAATGCCCGTCATACGTCAGGAGTTGAAAGATTCTCTTGACTCTCCGGAAGCGGAAGCTTCGGCGAACGTGCCCTCGGAATAAAGGCCTTTCTCTGGGGGCCTGAAAAGAGCAGTTGACGCCGTTCAACGCTGCCGCAGATTTCCCCGTTGCGCAGCCTGCGGTGTTTCCTGGTGGTCCTGGTCACCGCTGTCTGGTCTGTTGCCAACGAGCCGAGGCGTAATTCTCAGGGCACGAAAATCAGTTAGATCGATCACCGAGGCACCGTCGAGTGAACCGTGTCTTTCCGCGTAGTCGACCAGGCGTTGGACCTTGTCCGCCGCTGTAGATTCTGACTGCCTTTCTTTGTCAGGAGGGTTGCCCCAGACGATACGCGTTCCTTGTCGGGTGACAAGTTCGTAGATCACGGCTGTGGTAAAGATGGCTTCGGCAGTTGCGGACTGGGGTTCAATCGCAAACAGATCGAGATCTTTCCAGACGTCGGTCAAGGCCGAGGCAATACGTGCTGCAGCTGCCACTCTTTCATCGCCATAGGGTGTTCCGACGCCTCCTGCCGGTTGAGGCGTGACACCGCGGACATGCAAGTATTCACGTGTCTGTAGTTCAGAGAACTCATTTGGTGGCAACAGGTATCCTTCAGTATCGACCGGCCAGAAGCCGTCTGGATCGGCCTTGACCATAATCGTTGGTTGGCGGTACAGCAGTTGTACGATCAATCGGCGCGACGATTGTTTGTCAACGCGTTCCACGCGTCGCACCCAGCGGTGTAATGCAAACGCGCGGTCCACTTTCAGCGCTGTAGCGTGGTCCAGCAACGACAGGCTGGCAAGCTTGGCATCGCGAACGACTTCTTCTTTCACGTTGGACTGAATCCAAGTTGGCTGGGCGGGCACTTCGATTTTGTCGACCGAAAGTGCAAAGCGAGCGTCGCTGATGACTTCATGACCCCAGCGCATCCATGCCCAGGTGAAGATCCCACCGGCAAGCGTGAGGATCAGGAAGACGCTTCCTGTGGAGCTGGTGGCGAGGCGCAACAGCGTGGACGCCTGAGCAATGAGTCGAGCGAGTCGGTTGTCTCGAGTTGCGCTCATTACGTTCCTTCTTAAGCATTCATCACGAGGTTCTTTCCCGTGGCGGAATGCCAGCGACTAGATCACTGCTGCCGTGAGAGGGAGCAGCACGCAGGACAGGAGAGTCGTTTACCAGATCTCGAGTTCTACTTCCAGCTCAACCCCTAGCCGGTCCAGCGTTTGCTTTTGCATATGCTCGATCAAACGCAGTAAATCGGCGCTGCTTGAGGTAGCGGAAGACACGATATAATTCGCATTTTCGTCGCTGACTTGTGCGTCACCGAGGATGGTACCTTTGAGGCCAGCCTGTTCTAGCAGTGCTGTCGCATTGGCGCCTGGGGGGTTGCGAAATACGCAGCCTGTATTGAATCCGCCGCGTGGCAGGTTTGCCTTTTTTACGATCCAGAGCGTCTGCATGCGTTTAGTGAGTTCCGCGGGGTCTTCCATCTCAAGTGAAAAAGTTGCTGTGAGGATCGCGAGTTCGTCCAGGCTGCTTTGGCGATAAGCAAATCGAAGATCGGCTTTCGTACGTGTATGGATCTCCCCGGCCCGCGTCAGTACTTGGGCTTCGATGGTGCGCCGTCCTATGTCGCCGCCTGCTGTACCAGCGTTTCCGTGCAATGCGCCTCCCACAGTTCCGGGAATACCGACCAAAGGTTCGAGTCCGGCAAGCCCTTCGCGTACCGCTGTCGAAATGACATGGCCCAGCTTGGCCCCGCCACCGACCACAAGCTCCTCGCCACGCGGCTTGATTTCCGAGAATTGCGGAGCGGATAGGTGGATTACCAGCCCTTGAACACCTTCATCGCGGACCAGCACATTCGATCCGCCCCCCAGAAGGCGGAATGGCATATCCCGTTCACGGCAGCGTTTGACCAGCGTCGTGAGCTCGTCGATCGAAGTGGGTTCTGCGAAATACTCGGTGGTGCCACCGACGCGCAGGCCCGTATATGGCGCTAATGGTTCTTGAGCGCGTACTACGTGCTCTAGTCCGCCAAAAATCTCCATAGCCTCGTTCCTGATTCGCAGGTTGCCCGGGCGAGGTGCGATCTTAGGCAGCGTTTCGCGGAGTGTCAATGTGATGCTGCCCCGAGTGGCGAATTCGGGGCGCTGCCAGGTTGCTCATTGCCTCGCGGTAGGTGACCCGGCAAAATAGGTGGACGTGTCAAACGGGATGTCCTTCTTGGGAGAGCAGTATCTTGAGTGATCGAATTGCAGTGGTGACGGGTGCGGGACGTGGTATCGGGCGTGCGATTGCATTATCTCTGGGCCAACAGGGGATGCGGGTAGCGATTGCCGCTCGCAGCACTGCGGAGCTTGAGAGCCTGGCAGGTGAGATTGAGAGCCAGGGGGGGCAGGCGCTAGTGGTTCCGGCGGATCTGTCGGTACGTAGCGTTCCCGGTGAACTGGTTGCTCGTGTCACTGAGACCTGGGGGCCAGTGGAGATCCTCGTCAACAATGCGGGAATTGGGAGCAGTCAGGATCCTCGGCCCTTGGTCGATTTTGATGACGCATTTTGGGATCTGAGTTTTGAAGTGAATGTCACGGCACCGTATTTGCTCACGAAGCTGGTCTTGCCGGCAATGCTGGAAAGCGGCTGGGGGCGGATAATTAATGTGGCGTCGATTAATTCCAAGATTCCGTCTCTACATGGTGCCGCGTATATTGCCAGCAAGCATGCGCTCTCTGGGCTCACCAAGGCAACAGCCAAAGAGGTTGGTGATCGGGGTGTCACCGCGAATGCGGTTTGCCCTGGAGTGACTGCAACATTGATGAACGACAAGCGGTTGGAATACGACGCGGACCGCACCGGTCAGAGTTTCGAGCAGTTGGAAGCTGCGGCATCCCCCCTCGGACGGCGTTTGTTACCCGAGGAAGTGGCTGCGCTTGCGGTCTTCCTGGCAGGGGATGAAGCCTCAGCGATCAACGGGCAGTCTTTTAATGTCTGTGGTGGCATTTGCTTCAATTAGTCGACTTCGAAATTGGCGTCGCTGTCGTTGCCTTTTATTGCACGCAACCTTGCATGCAGAGAGTGACGGTGAACCATCAAGAGTCGGCCCACACGGGTAACGGCGCAGGCGTATTGCGACGTTGTTTCTCTACCCGCTGATACCGGTTCTTTGTCAAGATGCAGTCGCGCGTTCTCAGGTGGTTTCGTTATTGCGCGGCGCCCCGAAAAAAATGTTCAGCTGAACGCGTTAAGAGCCATGTTGTCGGTCCGTGCGAGCTGCCCAGCTTGATGCGCGGGGCAAGATGTCGACGCCCTAAACGGTGCCTGCAACACGTAACAGGATGCAACCGGTGCTGAGCACGTCGGGGCGATAGCCAGGACCGCCAGCTCCAACCGATGGCATGGCGACAAGCGCTCCCGGTGGGAGTTGCTCCTGTACTGTTGCCATGGCAGTAGGAATCGACGCAGAAACCGTGTTTCCGACGTGCTCGATGCATTTCAAGATGTGCGGTACATGGTCCTGACGGCGAAAGTGACGAGCCAGTCCAGTCAGAATAATTCCACTCGCCTGATGTGGTACCACGTGCGTGATCGTCAATGGTGCGCGATCATGTTCTGCCTGAATGTTCGCGAGACTCGTCGAAATGGACTGGGCCATGATTTGGGGCGCGCGTTTTGCGAGTAGAAAACCGCGCCGGCCAGGCATGCTCATGCATTCGGTTGCTCCGGGACGTGTGTTGCCCCACGGATCAACTGCCTGCTCCACGACGGTTTTTTGGATTAACTCGTCGTGGTCTTCGACTTCTCCTTGCCAGGCATCAAGGATGGCCAGATTTGCATCGTTTTCTTCTGGCAGGACAAGGACTCCAGCGGCACCGTCGGCAAACAGACTGGCGGCTTGCCCTCTGGCGCGACGATGATCGGAAAGTTGTTGCGTGGCTGTTTCCCAGTTGATGTTTGGGCTGATTTTCTCCGCCGCAATGACGGCAACGGGGCGTCCTCTGGAACGTGTTTGTTCAATTGCCAGCGCCGTTGCAGCAGGAAACCCGCTGCAGGCTCGTTCAATACCAAGGCTCGCGCAGCTCAAACCAAGGCGGTGGGCCAACTCTTGCGCTGCTGTCGTGGGGTCTTTGATGCGACTCGAGAGAATCAGTGCTCCCAGGTCGCTGTGGTGGATGGCAGCGAGTGAAAGGAGCTTACGGCAAGCGGCTGTTGCCAGATCGACAACACTCGCAGTCGGTCGGGCAATTAAACGCGAGGCAACACCGTAGCGTTTCCCACTCACTGCAAGATCGGCATCCTGTATGCGCTGCAGCAATTGCGGGACATCTGCTTCGGTGAGTGTGACAAATCTAGTAAATCCAGCAAGCACAGACATCGCGGTTCGTGTTTTCTGAGGAGGTTGGTTCGCTGACCCGTGACTGTCACCGTGCGACCGGCCCAGTTACCGTGCCAACTGGTGGGTAACGTGTCTGTCTGTTTGGGACGTTTGGTCTAGCTACCTGGTTTCCGTGCGGCCCCTGGAAATACGGCGTCATTGTGACCGATATAGATCAGGTGCCGTTGGGAAGCTATGTCGTTTTTTCTGCCCGGGTTTCGTCTGCCGGTTCGTCTGCCGGTTCGTCTGCCGGTTCGTCGACGCCGGTGACAATGTTCAGTTGCGGTAGCGTGCGTTTGAGTTCGGCGCTACGTTCTTCTGTGATCTGCGTGGCTTCGAGCGTAAGGCGTCGCAGCGCTTTCAGTGTCTGGAGTGCGCCAAGGCCAGCGTCTCCCACCGAGGTTTGGCTCAAGTCGAGATCGACTAAAGACGTCAGCTGCCCGAGATGCACGCCAGCTGCGTCTGAAATTCGCGTACGACCCAGGAACAGCACACGTAGCTGTTTCAAGTGGCTTACCTTTTGTATGCCCCGATCATCCGTCTGGCTGCCGGCCAAATTGAGCCATTTGAGATGCGGACATGAGCTAAGCAATACGTCTAACGTAGCACCAGTGATCGCGGTTTCACTCAAATTCAGATCGCGTAGTTCCCGGAGCGCGGAGGTGGGCCGGAACGTCGCATCGGAAATGCCAGTCCGGCTCAGGTTCAGCATTTGAACCGATGGTATTTTCTCGACGCTCAGTCCTGCCAACGCAGGATTGGCGCTAAGGTCGAGCGATCGCAAGACGCTGGTTTTGGAGAACTGTAGAGTTTTCGAAAGGCGAGTGTTTTGCAGTCTGAGCGATTTGAGATTTGCGAGTTCTGACAAGGCTGCGATGGCCCGGTTAGTTACCTGGGTTCCACTCAGGTCGAGGTCGACTAGTGTGCCCATATTGCCAATGTGACTCACCCCGGCGTCAGAAACACGCGTGTCGTCCAGCAGCAGAACTTTGAGAGATGTGAGACGTGCGACTGTTGCCAGGCCATTGTCATCGACGGGGCATTCAGACAACACGAGTCTTTCCAATTGTGATAGCGCCAGCAGATGTTCGGCACCGGTTCCCGTGACTTGCGTGCGCTGGAGAAAGAGAGCTTTTAGCCTGGGGAGGCGGTTCAACGATTCCATTCCCTGGTCGCTGATGGGACTTCCCGCGAGCCATAAATATTCCAGATGCCGGAGTTTGGGTAGCCGCAAGAGCAGTTGGTCGGTGACTTTTGTTTTGTTCACGATGATCCGCGTGACTTGCCCCTTTTCGTTGCGGTGGATCTCTGCAGGATCAAGGCCTAGTTCGTCGATCGCCGTAGTTGTAAATAACAGTTGCAAGTCACTGGCGAACCAGACCAACCCACCGACTGCCACGAGTAAAGCAAGCAGAATGGCCCCTGAACGTTTCATGTCTGTCACCTTGGGAGGGGAGGCAGTCGGGCATGTCAGTGCAGCTGCGATCAAGTTGCAATACTGGAAAACGCTATGTTGGCTGACATGGTTCTGGTACGGACTTGAAACTGTGGTACGGACTCAAGGCAATCGGTCGGAGAGTCGAGGTCAGGTTGCCTCGGCGCCCCACGGGGCAATCATGCGAAGTTGCTTGGCTGCCAGATTTCGGTAACAGTCAGGCAAATCAAACTGTGATAGTACACCAGGCAGTAATGTTGCCAAGGGCCAGCTGTAATACTCAGATTCGGCGATGTCGGAATACGCGGTCAGGGCATGTTTTAGCGTAACCTGGCGAACGGATGGCGCCAGGAGCGCGGCAAAGGTTGCTGCCAGGGAGCCCCAACCCTTTCCGATTAAATGCACCTCAGGGTGGCCGATAGATGTCAGCCAGTCGAGAACGCGTAACACATCGAAGGTTTTTTGACCGAGGTACGGCCGGTCTAACATAAGGCTGTGAATGGCGTAGAAATAATCGCTGCCGTAAGGGCTGTGAAAGGACCCAGGGCTGCAGGTTCCTGGAAGAGATTCGCCGATCCCGCGCACGTCACAGGTATAAAACGCGTGGTTCGGTTGCGCCCTGATGATTTCCTTGATCAGGGGTTCCTCGCGCAGCTCCTGATCGCTGGAAAGGTGGGCGATGTACAGTGTGGCTGGCTGCTTTGTGCGTGGCGGACGTGACTGCCAGCGTTCTTGTGTCAGTCTGTAGACGATGGCTTGGACGTTCTTTTCGGTTTCAATGCCATAGGCAACGGCGTGTGGGGCGGGGTAACCACGGCTGCCGAGGTGCCGCCAGATCCGATATTCCGGTGTTGAGCTGCTCTGGCCTGGCAATTTGAGCACTTCTCGGACTGTTTTAGTGAGCGCCACGCCATCGATCGGTTTACGGGTCGTTCGCCATTTACTCGAGGTTTCCCTGGTGAAATCAAAAACAGTTCGGGTTCCTGGGAGGGTCGCCACTTGTCCTGTGGGCGTGCATTGCAAGTCTTTGTCTTTTTCGATAATTGAGTCTGCTTCCTGGGGAGAATGGCTGATCCCCGTAGAACGGTGGAACCAGGCGTACATGGCTTCACGGTTTTCTTTTGAAAACCCGTGGGTTGTGGGGCCTACGAACAGGCCGGATTTCTCTTCCGCGCCCAGCAGTCGATAGAGTTTTTGCAGCCGCTGAAACGCTGCTTCACTGCCGCGGACATCAAAGAAATCGCGTTCTTTCGCCAGGATCATTGTGGGCTTCGGCGCCATTGCGGCCAGAAAATCTTCGTGATCCAGTCCCAAAGCAAGTGCGCGGGGCGGGCATTGCTCGGTGTCGGCCGGTAATTCGTTTTCCAGATTGTGTCGAAACGTAGTGACGAAACAGGAGGGTGCGGCCATGGTCCAACGTCTTTCCAGGCCACACAGCCAGGTGGTCATTGTCCCGCCGCCCGAGTTCCCGGTTACGCCAAGGTGTGTGGAGTCGACTTCTTTACGGGTGAGTAAATAGTCCAACGCCCGTACCCCGTCCCAGGCTCTCCAGCTACCAAAAAATTGTCCGACCAGGAATTGCTGGTTGCCGGCATAAAGGTGTTCGCGGGTTCCTGGCCTCAGTCGTGGCTGGCCGTTCTTGTCGACGTACTGTAGCCGTTCTCCTTGCCCTATGGGGTCGTAGAGCAAGCAGGCATAGCCCTGTCGCGCCAGACCTTGTGCGAAGGCCTGGTAGGCCGGTTCGGCCTTGCCGTTGCTGGAATGACCACAGGTACCCACGACGCCAGGGACAGGTTGGCTAATTTTGGAGGGTAAATACAGATTCGCGGTTACCGGGAAGCCCGGCCGGCTTTCAAAGATCACTTTTTCGATACGGTGGGTAGGCCGTGTGAGTATCCCGGTCACCGTTGCATTGAGCGGTGTACGCGCGGGAAAGGGGCCAAAGCAGAGGCGAATCTTTTCGCGTACCTGGCGGACGTAATTTTCGGCATCCGACCGGCTATTGAGGTTCCGCTTGATGCGGTGATTGCGTTGTTCGAGTTCTCGTACCTGGCGTACGAAGAACTCATGGACCATGCGTGGAAAACGATTCAAGGGGGCCTCTGAGTCTGCAGCGGCCCAGGACATGGTTGGTCCGGCCGCCCAGGCCAGGAGTGGAATGCCACTGTAATGCAAGAGCTGTCGGCGGTCTGTTGCGAGCGATTGCGAAACCTTATCCATCATCTGGGTCCCGGTGGGAATGAGTCTTCTGTGTTGGCTCCAGCCTGCAGGGCGGTTGGACGGCGGCACGTTTCTGCGCCAAGGGCCTGTATTGAGGCAGGGGGCAGCGACGTTACCTCTAATTCAGTCTCAGGTCTGCGCGCAGGACTTGCGCACAATTGTAGCCAGGCAGCCCGGTAATGTTTCCGCCTGGATGGCAACTGGAACCACAAAGATACAAACCAGGCAAATGCCCCCGATAATGCCCGGCCCCTGGGAACGGGCGGTGATAGCCAATCTGTCCGCGATCAAAAGAACCTACCAGCAGGTCTCCATAGCGCATGTTGACCAGTGTTCGTTCGGTGTCGAGCGGACTTTGTGTAAACCAATCGCCGGCAGAAGCCGCCAGATTGGGCGCATACTGCTGCCAGGTTTTTAGCAACTTCTGCCCGTGGTCGCGTTTCAACTGGTCCCAGTGCCCTGCCTCGGCGTGCAACTTGTAGGGGAGCTTTTCCCACATAAAGGCCGTATGCTGCCCAGGTGGTGCCTGCGAGGGGTCGAATCGAGTGGGGCAGGATCCCCACAGGACACTGGGAGGAAAAGTACCCTTTTCGTGGTGCAATAGTATCTCGTGAAACTGTTCGACACGGTCGAGACCGAGGATGACCATCAGAGCCTCGTCGAGGTGCGGCGTGTGCTCTGCGGCCTGGTAATGGGGAGGGGCATCAAGGTTGACGTAGAGTGCAAAGAGCGGTGCCAGCAGGTTGTAGTGATACTGTTCGGCTTGTTGCCTCCATTGCTGGGGGACGTAGCGCGCATCGAGTAGCTCGAGAAAAGTTTGCTGGGGATTCAGACTCGAAACGACGAGGCCCGCGCGCAGTAGATCGCCGGACTCTGTTTCGACACCGGTCACGCGTCCCGCTTCCACACAGATCTGTCGTGGTGCGGCATTCAATTCAATGTTGCCGCCGGTTTCGCGGACCGTGCGGGCAAGTGCACACGCGAGTTGCTGGGAACCACCTACACACATTTGTGCAAAACGTTCGGCAGCCAGTAATGCGGGGATGTGGTGGCCAAAACCAGGGAGTCGCAAGTCGACTTCACGCAAACCATTGAAAAACAGTAGTGCCGCCTTTACGGTTGGATGCTCAAATTCCCGCTCCACAAATTCCAGTGGCGAGAGTTGGCTGGTTGACAGCAGCAAGCGTCCGTCGTCCGTCTTCTCTAACTGTCGACGTCTGACGTCAGGTGGCAGTGGTGGTTGCTGAGATTCTGGAATCAGAATCTCCTGGACAATTGACTGGAATCGTTCTTGCCAGCTGTGCAGAGTTGCCGCATCCTGCGGGCTGATTTCGGCAAACGAGCTGATCGTCCGATCTGTATCTTTCCACCATTGGACGGAGCGGCCATTCGGGCAGATGAGTGCCACGTTGAGATCGGGTTCAATGTAGCGGGCACCTCGTTGCTGCAGCCCCAGTTCCTGATACCAAGGTTGCTCCGTAACACCACGATGGAAGAAAGAGTGGGTGTTGTGCCAGAATCCCGAGGCAGCCGGAAATTCGGTTGTGGTCAGGCCACCGCCCAGTGTAGCGCGACGTTCCAGGCAGATCGTACGCAGGCCTAGCTGTCCGAGGTAGGCCTGCAGTATGAGACCATTGTGGCCTGCGCCGAGCACGATGGCGTCGTAGGAATTGGTCACGGTGCATACCCTTAGTCGCCGTCGATCCTATGCCCAGGCGGGGGGAGCCAGCGCCGCAACATCGCTGAGAATGTCGACAACTGCTGCCCGACCACTCGCCAGAGCTCTTTCCAGGGCGGCGGGAATTTCGTCCGGAGAGGTAACCTGTTCCGCGTGACAACCCATCGCGGCAGCGAGCTGCGCCAGATTTTGCGGACGGAATTGCCACATTTCCAGTCCGGTTTCCTGTTTGCCTCCGTAGGCTTCGTCGAAGATCTCTGTTTCCTGGCTTAACGCCTGGTTGTTGTTGATGACGACGATAATCGGAATGTTGTACCGCAGCGCGGTTTCCAGTTCGGCAAAGTGGTAATAGAAACCGCCGTCTCCAGTAAAACAAACCACGGGCCGATCCGGACAAGCACAGCGGGCGCCGATGGCAGCAGGCAAGCCCCATCCGAGCGAGCCGGCAGCGCGCAGGTACATTTGGCGCGAGTCAGTCAATTCAATATGGGTTCCTGTCCAGATCCCTGCGTGACCGGTGTCCGACACGAGAACAGCATCTTCCGGGAGCCAATCCTGTAGCTCACGGCAGATTCGCTCGGGCCGCATCGGCGTCTGAGTGGCATTGCGCAGCTCAGCAACTTCAGCGCGCCACTCGGAGATGCGTTGGGCGATCCATTCCTGCCATTGGCGACGACCCGGGTGGGCGGCGGCGGCGGTCAGCATTTGGCGCAGAGTCGTTCTTGCATCACCACACAGTGAGACTTTGTTTGGATAGTTACGACCGAGTTCTTCCCCTTCGATGTCCAGTTGAATGACCCTGGTGCCTGGACGTGGAATCTGCCAGTGATTGGTCACCTGACTGCCAGTATGGCTGCCGATAAAGAAGACCAGGTCGGCCGCCGCGACGATCTGGTTGGTGCAGCTGCGGCTGTAAAGTCCGACGACACCCACTGCCAAAGGATGGTTTTCGGGAATGGTTCCCTTGGCGTTCAGAGATGTGGCAACTGGGAGGGCCAGTTTTTCGGCGAGTTCAACTACTTCTCGTTGGGCGCCGGAGGCCGTGACGCCTCCTCCAGCGACCACAATCGGTTTTTCGGCTGCTGCCAGGACTTGTAGCGCAAGCTCTACCTCTGCGGCGTCAGCTTGCGGTCGGACTGCGGGAAACTGGCCGAACTGGGGTTCGAAAATACCGTCGAGCTCGGCTTCCCCTTCAATCGCCTGGCCAAAATTCCCGCCGATTTCTAAATGGACCGGCTGGGGACAACCCGCTGTCGCAGCGCGAAACGCCTGCCGCAGCAAGTCGGGCAAGCGTTCGGGGATGTCGACCTGAACGCTCGATTTTGTCAGTGGCTGAAAGAGCGGGTAGTCATCGATTTCCTGGTAGACATACCGATGTTTGCCTTGCGGAGTCCGTCCAGCGCTGATTGCGATTACTGGCGAACAAGCCAGCCAAGGGTCGCGCAGGCCGGCTGCCAGGTTGGCCGCACCAATCGTCTGTGACATCGCAATGCCGGGGCGGTGACTGGCCCGCGCGTACCCGTCGGCCATATAGACCGCAGCTTTTTCTGTGTGGGTCATGACCCGCGTAATCGGTCGGCCTTCCATCTCAGCTAAAGCGGGTGTCACGATGGTGGGGACAAAAAAAAGATGGGTGACACCGTAAGCTTCCATCGCTTCGGCAAAGTATTTGGATCCGGTCATGCGCGGCATGCGAAATCTCCCGGTGATTGGTGATTCTTACGCCTTCAAGGTAGAGAACCGGTTCATCGTACTCAAGGCAACGGTACCCGGTTCGCGTGCGCAGCCTTTGGCTGCAGTGGCCACCACCCTCAAGTGACGAGGTGCGAAAGGGGGGCTCCTGTAGCGAATTCCGGCGCATCGTCCACTGCAGGTCGTCGCAGCTGATCGGTATCTGTGGAGGGACGCCGTTTCGGTGCATTCCATCAGGGCCTATCATGGATTGTATGACAACCGTGGATTACGAATTTGACGTACTGGTCGTGGGCGCTGGTCATGCTGGCACCGAAGCGGCTCTGGCAGCTGCCCGCATGGGGGCTCAGACTGCGTTGTTGACCACCAATCTGGATACGGTCGGGCAGATGAGCTGCAATCCCGCCATCGGGGGGGTTGGGAAGGGGCAGATTGTCCGCGAAATCGATGCCATGGGAGGTGCGATGGGGCGTGCCATCGACGCTACGGGGCTGCAGTTTCGCCTGCTGAACCGGCGCAAGGGTCCGGCGATGCATAGCCCCCGTGCCCAGGCCGACAAGCGCGCCTATCAGTTGGAGATTAAACGTCTGGTGGAGTTGCAGGAAAACCTGCAACTCCGACAGGAGGTTGTCGAGGATTTGGTTACCGAGTTGGGGGACGATGGAGAAACTGTCAGGGGCTTGCGCGTACGTGGTGATGCACTGTACCTCGCGCCGGCGGTGATTCTGACAACAGGTACATTCTTGCAGGCTTTAATGCACACGGGGGAAGCCAAGACTCCAGGTGGGCGTGCCGGTGAAGGTACGACGGCGGGAATTAGCGGTGCTTTGCAGCGGCTGGGATTTCGCCTGGAGCGGTTCAAGACTGGGACACCACCGCGGCTGAATGGGCGTACTATCGACTTTGAGCGGACGGAACGGCAGCCGGGTGACGATCAGCCCTCTCCTTTCTCGTTTCTGACCGACCAGATTTCAGTAGAGCAATTGCCTTGCTGGATTACACACACGACACCGCAGGTGCACGAACTGATTCGGCAGAATCTGGCACGGGCGCCGATGTACAGCGGACAGATTCAGACACGCGGGCCCCGTTATTGTCCGTCGATTGAGGACAAGGTGGTTCGTTTTGCGGAGAAAGACCAGCACCAGGTGTTTTTGGAGCCCGAAGGGTGGAAAACGCACGAAGTGTACGTCAACGGGATTTCGACAAGTTTGCCACGCGATGTTCAGGATGCGATGTTTCGGCTGATGCCCGGGTTAGAACGCGCTCAGATCATGCGTTATGGCTATGCCGTGGAGTATGATTACTGTCCGCCCGAGCAACTGCAACCATCGTTGGAAACCAAGGCGGTCGCTGGTTTGTATTTTGCTGGGCAGATTAACGGTACAACCGGCTACGAAGAAGCGGGCGCGCAAGGTTTGATTGCTGGTACTAATGCGGTGTTGAGATTGCGCCAGGAATCTCCTTTGATTCTGCGACGAGATCAGGCGTATATCGGCGTGCTCATTGATGATCTTGTGACACGTGGGGTAGACGAGCCCTACCGCATGTTTACCAGCCGCGCAGAGTTTCGTTTGCTGTTGAGGCAAGACAATGCCGACCGGCGGCTGACGCCAGTGGCGCGCGAATTCGGGCTGGTTGACGCACAGCGATGCGCACGGCTGGAAGCAAAAGAAAAAGAGGTAGACCGGGTGCGTGCTGTTTTGGAGACGCAGCGGTTTGAGGGCGTTAGTTTGGCAAAGTATCTTAGGCGTCCGGCAGTCGAATGGCCTGAGATCGCAGCGATTCGGCCTGAATTGGCCGATGTACCACGACAGATCGTGCAGCAAGTGGTCTATGACGTGAAGTATTCAGGGTACATCTTCCGTCAGCAACAACAGGTTTCGCGACAGCAACGGTTGGCAGACAAGCCGATCCCGGCAGATCTCCAGTACCAGGAGATTCCCCATTTGCGTGGGGAGGCTCGACAAAAACTGCACGAAATTCGCCCTGTTACGCTCGATCAAGCGAGTCGGATCAGCGGGATCACGCCAGCAGATGTGGCACTTCTGCTGGCACATCTTGAGGGTCGCCGACGCACCCGAGAGCGCGGCGGATAGGCTCTCTGGCTGCCGCGATGCGGGCGATCGCGCCGGAAAGATACCTGAGGTCCGGATGTCGGGGAGATTTGTAGGGATTCGATAATCTTGACGCATCGGACAGGATGGGTATAATCCTCGGCGTCCGGTAAGATCGGTAATTTGGTTAGAACATCGATTTTCACCGTGATTAGGTAGAGTCAGTAAACTATAGGTTTACGCATATTCGAGTGAGTTTGTTTTCTGCATCGGACTAAGGGCTAACGACAACGTGGCGCATCACGGAGGTTTGGGAGTCTTGGGCTGAATTCACAGGATGTGATTCCGAGACTTTCAGGTTAGTCCAACCATCAGTCAGGAAGGATGGTGTCTTGCCATGACGACAAAGACGGTTTTCACGACCGGAGAGGCTGCTAAGGTTTGCAAAGTAAGTCAGCAGACGATCATTCGCTGCTTTGACAATGGCACTTTGAAGGGGTTTCGGGTGCCCGGGAGCCGCTTCCGCCGGATTCCTCGCGACCTGTTGTTTCAGTTCATGCAGGAAAACGGCATCCCGACGGATGCGTTGGAAAGTGGCAAGCGAAAGGTTCTCATCGTCGACGATGATGAGGAGTTGGTCGAGTTGCTGGTCGACGTTTTTGAGCGCGACAAACGATTTGATATCCGTACTGCCAACAACGGCTTTGATGCAGGTATGACGGTAAAGGAATTTCGTCCTGACTTGGTCGTCCTGGATGTGATGTTGCCGGATATCAATGGTAAGGAAGTCTGCCAGAAGATCCGCAGTGACAAGAGTCTCGAAAAAGTCCGCGTCATCTGCATTTCAGGTATGGTCGAGCAGGACAAGATTGCGGATCTGAAAGTCGCCGGTGCAAACGAGTTCCTGCAGAAGCCCTTTACTGTGGATAGTTTGCTTGATTGCGCCTGTGATCAGCTCGAAATGGAACGCATGGTGGCTGGCTAACTTGTAGCTGGCTGATTGTGGTGCAGACAACGAATGATCTCAGGTCTTTCGTGGGCCTCTGCACGATGGACCCGTCTCGGCCACCGTGCCCTTCTGGGCAGGGCAGGGTGTCACCGAGCGTTATCAGGGACGAAGGTGGTGGCGTTTCAGCAGCTACTACAGCTGTCACACAATGCGCATCAATGGTCTTTTCCATTGATCTCTCCGACAGTCGAGCGAATGATCGCCGGACTCCTCATGGAGAATCCAGAGCGTCGTCTCGCACTTTTTCGAGAAGCGGTCGAGGGTGATCCCGCGCTCGCGCTGTGGGCAGTCTGCCAAATGCCGGACGCTCCCATCCCGACGCTGGGGGAGGTAGTGCTTTGGCTGTCGGAGTGTCCTTTCACCGTTCCTGCGGATGGTGTTGACGCTTCCCAGCATTTCACCGGAACGAATCAGAATTGGTCGGAACTGGCGCATGCGTCTTTGAATTTAGCGGCCCAGGTCATGGCGACCTCGAAGGTGTCTCGGACATTTGACCTACAAGATCAAGATCGGTGTCAGTTGCTGGCTCTGTTATTGAATGCGCCGGACTGGTTGTCCCATGCTGGCCCGCGAGTGACCGTCTCGGCACGCGGCGGCCACCGCAGTTGTTTACCGCGCTGGCTGGTACAGCAAATTCGCGCGGTACGATCAGACAAACGCGCGGACACGATTGCCGGAATAGTCCGCGAAGCGGTTCTCAAGAATCAGCAGCGCAAGCGGAAACGTGTGGCGGCAAAATCGATGGCTGTTATGGCCTGGCAGAATATTGGATCACCTGGACAGGTTGAGGCGGTGGAGCGTTTGCGGGTGCTGACGGAAAAACTGGCCCGCTTGCAGCAGCTTGAGCAGGATTTCGGGACGGTGCTACGCGAGCAAAAAGTTACCGCATTAAAGGAATTTGCTTACGGTGCCAGTCATGAGTTGAATAATCCGCTCGCAAACATTTCATCCCGAGCGCAGACATTGTTGCGTGACGAAGACGATCCCGAACGTTGCCGCCGACTGGCGTCGATCAATACGCAAGCATATCGTGCTCACGAGATGATTTCGGATTTGATGCTGTTTGCCAGGCCACCGGCACTCCGGCTTCGAGAAATCGACTTGCGGGAGTTATTGAATCAAGTGCTGTCCGATTTGTCTGACGACGCGCAGCAGCAGGGAACGGAGTTACGCATGATTGGCGATGGACCGTTGCCGACTGTGCAGGTTGATGCTGACCATCTGGCCGTTGCGCTGTCGTCCATTTGTCGTAATGCGTTGGAAGCACTTGTTCGTGGCGGCCAGATTTCAGTTGATGGCCAGGCATGGTCTGCGGCAGAGGGGCAGATGCTACCAGGAGGACAAACTGACCAGGTGTGCATTACCATCGCGGATGATGGCCCGGGGATCGCGCCGGAAATCCGGCAACATTTGTTTGATCCATATTTTTCTGGCCGCGAGGCAGGGCGAGGTTTAGGGCTGGGGTTGTGCAAGGCATGGCGTGTGATTGATGAACACGGCGGTTTGATTCAGGTAGACAGTGACGCGGCGTCGGGCGCTACGTTTCGTGTGTGGTTGCCAATGCGGCCTCAGGCGGAGCCTCTGCAACAGGCCAGCTAGGGCCCCGCTGTCTCACACGAACCGGACATGCCTGTTGGGCTCTACTGGAAACTGAAGGGTGCAGGGGAGACCTGGCATGACGTATGGGATCTGGAGCCTGGTGCCACCTTTGCTTGCCATTGCACTGGCAATGCTCACGCGGCGGATTGTCATTGCCCTGGGCGTTGGAGTTTTCGCCGGGGCATTAATTCTGGCCGGTGGGAATCCTGTGTTGGCAATCAGTCGGGCACTTGAGTTGCACCTCTGGAAAAGTCTTGCGGATGAACAGCATCTGCGCGTGTTCACGTTCACACTGCTGATGGGTGCGATGATCGGGGTCATTCATCGATCAGGCGGAATGCACGGCGTTGTGAACCTGCTCGCCCCGCTGGCCCGGAATCGTCGCGGTGGCCAGTTTCTGACATGGTTGCTGGGATTGCTGGTTTTCATCGACGACTACGCGAATTCGTTACTGCTGGGCAACACAATGCGACCGCTCACGGATCGTCTCAGAATTTCGCGTGAAAAGCTGGCTTACCTTGTGGATTCGACCGCCGCACCTGTTTCTGGGCTGGCGCTGATTTCAACCTGGGTGGCTGGCGAAATCGGCTACATCGAGGAGGGATTCCAGCAGCTTTCCGGTGGTGCTGCGGTCGACGGCTTGTCGTATTTCGTCCAGACGATCCCCTATCGGTTTTATGTTCTATGGTCGTTGCTGATGGTGCCATTGGTGGCCCTTCTGGGGCGCGATTTTGGGCCCATGCTGACTGCTGAGCGGCGGGCGTTTGCGGGCATCACGCCGCAAGGCGTTGACCCGGAAGAGGTCCCCGACTTGCTTGCTGGGCCAGATTCTGGAAGGCCTTTACGCTGGTTGAATGCGGTGATTCCCGTGGTTGTCACCGTCGTAGTCGTCATTGGTTTGCTGGTGATGACGGGCCGGAGCGAACTGGGGGATCGTGCTCCGGATACCCACCGATTGTTGCATTTGATTGGTAACGGTAATTCGTATTTGTCTCTCGTCTACGGGTCATTGAGTGGATTGATCGTGGCGAGTGGCCTTGCCTGGTGCCAGCGTCTGCTCACAGTAGTTGAAATCCGTCAAGCAGCAATGCAGGGTGCGAGGGTTGTCTTTCCCGCCTTGGCGATTCTCTGGTTGGCCTGGGCGGTGTCTGAAATTACTGACGAAAAACACCTGGGGACGGCGGTGTTTCTGGGTAACTTGTTGGAGGGGGCGTTGGATCTTCGCTGGATTCCCACGGCGGTCTTCGTGATTGCTTCACTGGTTGCCTTTTCGACGGGAACGAGCTGGGGAACAATGCTGATTTTGATGCCTATCGTGATCGGAGTCACGTTCAAAATGCTCACGACTGAGGGGCTGGCGGATGTGGAGCATCCCGTGCTGATTGCTGCCGTGGGAAGTGTCTTGGCGGGTGCCATTTTTGGCGACCACTGCTCACCGATCTCGGATACGACCGTTTTGTCATCGCAGGCCAGCGGCTGCCATCACGTTGAACATGTCAGAACGCAACTGCCCTACGCGTTGCTGGTCGCTGTAATTTCGATCCTCTGCGGGACGATACCGGTTGGATTTGGGCTCAGCGTTTGGCTCACGCTGCCCTTGGGCAGCCTGTTGCTGATCGGCGCGCTGGCCGTACTTGGACGGCGTGTGGACGCATCTTGATCTGGCCGGGGCAATGGGCAGGTTCATCCCCATTGTAAGGCCAGACGGTTCAGGACAGCCGAGGCGTCAGTTGATTCCGCGACGTTTCAGCTCCTGGACAACATTTTGAACGATACGAGTGATCTCGTCTTGTTCCTTCGGCTCGCCGACGGGGCACCCGCCGATTGGTTCGCCGGTGAATCCTTCGGCCGCAAGCAAGCACTGCAACTGATCACTGAGTTTGTCCAGGTCGGCTTCCTGCCCTGCGGATTGTGGTTGCCTGCCTGAGCCGGTTTCAATACCCCGCAAACGCAGCGCGGCGCGGAATCCTTCAGGAAATTCAGAGTTGTTGATCATGGCATCAAACAAGATCAACAGGCGGTACTGGAGATCGCGGGCCCGGTCCAGCTGGCCACTCAGCGTAAAGTCGTAAAGTTTTCGGGTAATTTCAGGCACCACACCACTGGCGGCATTGGTGCCGCCATCACAGCCGATGAGCAACATTGGCATCAAGGCCGCGTCCCACCCTGTCAGAAAGGCGAAATCGGGATGATGGGGTCGCACCGCAGCGATCATCCGCATCATGTGAGGCAGGTCCCCCGAGGAATCCTTGATTGCGGCGACACGTGGACATTCGTCTGCCAGCCGTTGTACCGTGGGGACGTCGATCGGCGAGGCGAACATTGGAATGTTGTAGAGGGTGACGTCGATCGGCGAGTTGTCGGCAATTTCCTTGAAGTAGGCGTATACGCCCGGTGCGCTCAGCCGATAATAAAAGGGGGAGACGATCGCGACGGCACGGACGCCGAGATCATGGTAGGTTTCGCAGGCGCGAATGGTTTCACGTGTATTGGCTTCGGCCGCCCCGGCCAGGATCGGCACACGGCCGGCCGTCTGGTCCGCCACGATTTCGATGATTCGTTGTCGTTCCTCGGCAGTGAAGCGTACAAACTCACCGGTGGAACCATTCGGGTAAAGTCCGTGAACACCGCGTTCGATGAGCCAATCAACGTACTTGCGCAATTCGGGTTCGTTGATTTCTCCCCGGTCATCGAGCGGAACGATGTTGGGTGTAAAAATCCCTGCCAGGCGATCAGAGGTAGACATGGCAAATAAGGCTCACTGGGGGGGCGTGGTATTTCTCAGAGTTGATGTTTTCCGAGTCGCTGCAAACCGCACAATGGGTAGAAACAGTTCAGCTGGGATTAGTGTGGTTGCAGCGTCATGTTGAATCATAGCTCAGGCAAACGTGGACGTCAGGCTTTTTTACTGTGATCGATTCTGCTTTACAGCGACGCGAGCGGGCGATGGCATCATCAGCGACAGGTCCACGCCGAATCGGCCGCCTGCAGGCGATCTTGGCGACGACTGGATTCTTGCTGGCTTTTTGCGCGTACAGCTGGTTGTTTGTCTCGGCAGAAGTGCTGCCAGCAGGGGAAGAGGCGGCGGGCAGTCTGACGCGATTTGATCTGCAGCTGCTGTTGTTGACCAACCCGATCGAAACGATCGCTGGATGGTGCGCTGGTGATTTGGACCACTTTGGCATGAGGTACCGCTTGGGGGTGCTGCTGGTTGCCAGTCTGGTGGTTGGCTCTGCCTGTTGTCTTGGGCAATGGCTATTGAGCCTAGCTCGTGATCATGGTGGTTTTTCTTCGCTCGAGCAGGTGGTCTTTGCAACGGCGCTCGGTTTAGGTTCTTTTTCACTTTTCACGTTCGCGGTTGGGGTCGCAGGTGGATTGCAGCAGCGCTGGCTTTTCTGGCTGGCGGTCCTGGCCCCGCTCGCCTGGGGCACGCTGAGTGCGGTGCGATCCTGGCAACAAGGATCGCCCAGAGAGGAACGTGAGTGGCGGTTTCGACCGCGGTTTTCAATGGGCTGGTTGGCGACACCTCTGGTTGTCTTCATTTTGCTGGGAGCCACACTCCCGCCGTGGGAATTTGATGTTTCTGAATACCACCTTCAGGTTCCCAAGGAGTGGTTTCTGCAAGGACGCATCGATTTTGTTCGGCATAACGTTTACGGCAACATGCCCATGGGTGCCGAATTGCACGCGGTGATGGGGATGGCGCTGGTTCCAGGGAGTCTGAGCTGGTGGTGGGGAGCTTTGGTAGGCAAAGTGATTTTGGCGGTATACGCCTTGTTGACAGTGCTGGCTTTGATTGCTGCGGGACGTCGCTTTGCCTGCGCGGAGGCAGGTGTCCTGGCGGCGCTGGCATTTATCACGACGCCATGGGTTGCTTATGTTTCGATGGCTGGACTCGTCGAGATAGTCTGGGGGTGTTATCTGACGTTGGCGGTGTACGCCACACTTCTCTGGTCGGGTGTACAGGGCTTGCTGGGGAACGGTTCGACAGGGCCGCCTGGTGGCACGTCTGTGCTGCGCCGTGAAGGTCGGGCTGCCGATGTTCTACTCGCAGGGGCTATGGCAGGGATGGCGTCTGCCTGCAAATACCCGGCCCTGCTGCTGGTGATTGTGCCGTTGGCGACCTGGGTGTTGTGTTCCCAGCGACGAGTTGCCTGGAAGCCGTGTGGTCTATTTCTGGCGGCAGCCTGTGTCTTTGCGGGACCTTGGTTGGTCAAGAACTGGCTGTTGGCTGAAAACCCGGTGTATCCATTGATGGGCACCGTGTGGGCCGGGCGTGAGCGGGATCCGCAGAGTGATCTGCGGTGGCGTCGTGCCCATAGCACTGGCCCAATTTCCATGGTGGAGTTACAGCGCGCGGCGAGCGGACTGGTGTGGAAAAGCCGTTGGCAGGGGCCGATTCTGATGCCCTTTGCCTTTCTGGCGGTTTGGGCCGCATACCGCCACCGCGGGATTTTTCCGTTGCTGGCGTTTGTCGCAATTTACCTCACTTGCTGGTGGTTGTTCTCGCATCGTATTGAGCGTTTCTGGGTTCCCTTGCTACCGTTGCTGGCCTGGCTGGCGGGGTTGGGGGCCAGCTTCCTGCAGCGTGCCACAGGACGCTGGTTGGTGAGAGGGGTAATGCTGGGTGCGGCGCTGTGGACGCTGCCGTGGATCACGTCTGGCTTGATTGGCGATACGCGAATCCTCGTCTCACTGGAGAAATTGCGGCAGGGGGCGGTGTTGCCGCTCGCCGGACGGACCCCCCGTTGGAGTGCCTTTCGATACCTGCAGCAGAATGTCAAAGCGAGCCAGCGCGTGCTTTTGGTGGGTGAGGCCCGGGTATTTCAGGCCCGTTTCCCAGTGCTGTACAGCACCTGTTTCGACAGCTGCCGTTTGGAGGAACTGCTGGCCAATAAGTCGCGGGCCGGGCGTCTGGCAGCGCTGCGGGCTGCGGGAGTGGCCTATGTCCTGGTGCACTGGGGAGAACTTGAGCGGTATCGAACACCGGGTAATTATGGGTATTCGGAGTTTGTCACACGGCCTCTGATTCACGACGAGCTCGTGCGCCAGCAGGCATTGTTGCGGTCGGTGCCGATTGGCATGCCTGCGCGGATCATTGAGCTATTCCAGGTCCGGGTGGCTGACTGAAGCATCGCGCGAGCTATCGCCGTTGCCTCCTGGAGTGGAAATCTACCCGGCGATTGGGCGACGCCGGTTGACAGTGAAGACGCTGGAACTTTAGTATGAGGCGTTCTCAAATAGAGAACGTTACGTTAGTCTGTTTTTCCCACCCATCGGGCGCATGTCATGGCCGTTCCAAAGCGAAAACACTCCAATTCCAGGACCGGCAAGCGTCGTTCTCACGGTGCCAACGGGCTCCGCCACGTGGTGCGCAAAGGTGGTGAATATATTGAGCAGCTAACGACATGTCCGCAGTGTCGTACGGCGGTCCCGACGCATGTCGTGTGCCCTGTTTGTGGCTACTATGGCGGACGGTTCAACGGTCGTATTGTTGTCGACATGACAGAGTGACGCTGGCCAGGAGTGCGTGCTGTCGGCGATTAGAAGCTCGTGGGTGTTATAGGCCAGCTGGGACGCCGCCGAGACGAACAGGGCTGGAAGACGTTGGTTTCCCTCTTCATTTCTGCGAGGCATGTAGTTGACCGGTCACGCATTTCTCTTTCCGGGTCAAGGTGCTCAATCCGTCGGCATGGGTCGCGTTATTGTCGATGCGTGCCCCGAGGCTGCTGCCCTGTTTGACCGCGCTGCGGCAGTATTGGGATACGACTTGGCGCAAGTTTGCTTTGAAGGGCCGGCGGAAAAGCTGGATTCAACAGTCATCAGTCAACCTGCGCTATTTGTTTGCAGTTTGGCTGTGGTGGAGCAATTGCGTCGTGATTCTCTGGACTTGATTACCGAATGCCAGGCTGCGGCCGGTCTAAGCCTGGGTGAATACACCGCTTTGGTGTTCGCCGGAGTGATGGAGTTTGAAGACGCACTGGCAGTGGTTCAGCAGCGCGGAGCGGCCATGCAAGACGCCGCTGATGCCGTCGCTAGTGGTATGGTCAGTGTCCTGGGGCTGGCAGCCGATGAAGTGGAAAAACTGTGTGACGCAGCCCGCAGTGACGGTGGTGTCCTGGAAATTGCAAACTTGCTCTGTCCAGGGAACATTGCAGTGTCTGGTGATCGTGATTCGTGTGAACGTGTCGCGGAACTGGCAGCGGATTTTGGTGCCATGAAAGCAATACCGTTGGCAGTGGCTGGCGCCTTTCATACTTCGATCATGCAGCCCGCGGTGGAGCGTCTGACTGCGGCGCTCGCGGCGGTCTCGCTCAAGTCCCCGCGCATTCCAGTGATTTGTAATGTGGATGCCCAATCGCATGACGACCCGGAACTTCTGCGTGAATTGTTGATCCGGCAAGTTGTTTCTCCGGTACTTTGGGAAGACTCGATGCGGCGGTTGATTAGTGATGGTTGCACTCATTTTCATGAATTGGGTCCGGGACGCGTGTTGCGTGGACTTTTGCGGCGTCTCGATCGCAAGATTGAGTGTTCAAGTGTATCTTGCTGAATTTGGGGGTGATGATGTCAACTGAGAGTTCCTGCGGACTTGTTGTCGATCTGTCCGGCCAGGTAGCGATTGTCACTGGCGCTTCACAGGGATTAGGGCGGTCGATGGCCGTTGAGCTGGCACGGAGTGGGGCGCAGGTTGCCTGTGTCGCACGGAATGTCGATAAGCTTCAGGAAACGGTGGCTGCCATTGAGGCGGCAGGCGGTCAGGCGAAAGCAATCGCCTGTGATGTTCAGGATCGAAGCGGAATCGACGAGTTGGTGGATGGGGTTAACGAGGACTGGGGCCGCCTTGACATCATGGTCAATAATGCGGGGATTACGCGTGATACGCTGTTGCCCCGCATGAGTGACGATGAGTGGCTTGATGTGATCAACACCAATCTCACCGGGACGTTTTATTTTAGCCGAGCAGCGTCGCGCTTGATGATGCGGCAACGCTCTGGTCGAATCATCAACATCTCCAGTGTCTCCGGCTTGATTGGGAACCCGGGCCAGACAAACTACTCCGCGTCCAAGGCGGGGATGATTGGGATGACTCGCAGTCTCAGCCGCGAATTGGCTGGTCGGAAAGTCACGATCAACGCGATTTGTCCTGGATTTATTGAAAGCGAAATGAGTCAGGCGTTGGGAGACACCGTTTTGGCAGAAGTCCGCAAACGGATCCCCGCCAAGCGGTTGGGAACGCCTGAGGATGTTGCTGCTTGCGTGCTTTTCCTGGCGAGTTCTGCCGCATCGTATATCACGGGCCAGGTCTTAACGGTTGATGGAGGAATGACGGGGTAGGTGTTCAGCTGGTCACACAATCAGCGAATTCCCGTCGCCCTGTCTTGACCGCAGTAGCGGGGTTCCCCTATTCTGTTGGGTTTGCGGCGGGGAAAGTCGGACTTAGGTGTAACGACGAACTGCAAGGGGCCCCTTCTCGCTGAACGGGCCGTTCATTCAGATAGGAGGGCGTGCCGGTGTCGTCATGCTCGGAACGTGTCATTGAAATCGTGGCGGAGCAGTTAGGTGTCG